>Ga0073906_1003274_pt1 | contig 18739 bp, 13 predicted proteins | sample Inofromicrocosms_FD_65485 | JGI IMG/M metagenome (GOLD analysis project Ga0073906, IMG submission 65485) | Mouse cecum microbial communities from Vienna, Austria - Inoculum for glucosamine and mucus D2O microcosms | ecosystem: Host-associated > Mammals > Digestive system > Large intestine >...
CTCCCCCGCCCTGCGCTCACAGAGCATGACGAAGGGGTTGTACTGGTGGCTGGACACGCCCCGCACGCTGTCCACGCCCTGGAGGCCGTGGTGGACCGGCGCCCGGCTCATGTTCCGCTCCCGGACATGGCCGCCGTGGAAGGTGATGAAGTCCAGGCCCGTCCGGTTCAGATTCCCGTTCATGTCCAGGCACAGGCTCATGGCCCGGAGCAGGCGGACGGGGGCCTGTCCCCGGTTGGTGAGGATCACCGCCCGGGTGATGAGGTCGTGCTCCTCGCACACGCCGTAGAGCAGCTCCGCCTCCACGCCGGAGCAGGGGTCCTGCAGGCGGACGGACAGGGTTTCCCAGCCCTCGCCGCCGGTGAAGGAGGGCAGGCCCTCCAGGGGATACTTGCCCGGACGGATCTCGTGGCCCACATAGCGGAAATCCAGCAGCAGGCTGCCGTCGGGCTGCTCTGCCTCCGCCGCGGAGACGCGGAAGTCGCCCACGCCGCAGGTGGAGTACTCCTGGGGCAGGGTGTCCAGGGAGTAGCGCCGGTCGATCCCCGCCTCCCGGGGGTTGGGGGAGAAGCCCCGGTCAAAATACTGCACCAGGCAGGACAGGTCGCCGTCCCCCACACGGGGGCCGTAGTAGGTGTGCAGCAGAACGTTGAAGGCGTCCGCCTTCATCTGGTAGGTCGTCCGCCGGGTGTGCAGCGTCAGCGTCCGGCAGGCTTCATGATAGAGGATCATAGAGGACCTCCTGGAATTGTATTTCAGCGCAATTGTAGGGGAATTTTCCCAAAGTTGCAACAGGGAGAAGTGCACAAAGTTTTTCCGCCCCTGCCGGTTTGTCTGGTGGGATTGATGAAACTTCATCCGAATGTGACAGCCCCGGCAAACAATGTCTGTCGGGGCTGTCGGAAGGAGAAGATGGAAGAAAGCGAATGTCATTTGGCTTGGGCGTCCGCCGCCGCAGGCGGCGCATTGCCCGTCCGGCAGGACTACTTGCCGCCAGTGCCGGCAATGCCTTCCACGAACTGCTTCTGGAAAATCAGGTACAGCACCACCATCGGCAGCATCGCCAGCAGGGAGCCGGCCATCAGTACCGGGAAGTTGGTGGTAAACTGGCCATTCAGGGTGGAGAGGCCGGAGGACAGGGTCATCATCTTCAGGTCGGAGTTGACCACCAGGGGCCACATCAGATCGCCGTAAGCGAACACGGCGGTGAAGATGGTCAGGGCCGCCACGGAGGTGCCCGTCAGGGGGAACATGACCTTATAGAAGGTCTGCCACTGGTTGCAGCCGTCCAGGTAGGCGGCCTCGCCCACCTCGTCCGGGATGCTCATGTAGGTCTGGCGCAGGAAGAACACGCCGAAGGCGCTGACCAGACCGGGAAAGACCAGGGCGAAAATGGTGTTGGCCATGCCCATCTTGGCCACCATCTGGTACTGGGGAATAATGAAGATCTGGCTGGGCAGGGACATCTGGATCAGCACGATGCCGAACAGGGCGTTCTTGAAGCGGAACTTCAGCTTGGCGAAGGCGTAGCCCGCCATGGAGCTGAACAGCACCGCGCAGATGACCCGGAAGAACACCATCAGGATGGTATTGATGTACAGGTTGGCAAAGGGCAGGCTGGCGATGGCGTCATGGAAGTTGTCCAGCATGAGCTGCTTGGGGAAGATGGTGGGGGGAATCTGCATGCTCTCGGGCACCGTCTTGGAGCTGGTAAGGATCATCCACGCGAAGGGGAAGATCATGATGATCGCGCCGAGAATCAGGAAAAAGTAGGTGAGGAACTTGGTGGTCGCGTAGGAGCGTTTCAGAGATTTATCCATGCCGGCACCTCCTTAAATATCGTATGTGACCCACTTCTTCTGGCCCCAGAACTGTACCAGGGTCACAAGAAGGATCAGACTGACGGTCCAGATGACGATGGCGGAGCCGTAGCCGCGGCTTCCGGAGATGAAGGACGAGCGGTAGAACAGGTACATCAGGCTCTGCATATCCACCAGCGCGGGGTTGGTCTCGTCGCACATCATATAAATCAGATCGTAAACCTTCATGGAGGCCATCAGGCGCATGATGAGCACGGAGAACATGGTGGGGGAGACCATGGGCAGGGTGATGGTGAAGAACTGGCGGACCTTGCCCGCGCCGTCGATGCTGTTGGCCTCGTAGAGAGTCTTGGGGATGTTCTGCAGGCCGGCCAGCAGCAGCACCGCGTCATAGCCCACGCTGCTCCACACGGACACGATGGCCACGGCGATGACAGCGGTCTTCGGGTCGGTGATCCACTGGATCTTCTGGCCCAGCATCTGGTTGAGGATGCCGTACTCGCCGTTGAAAATCCAGCGCCAGACCATGGCCACGGCGGCGGGGGCGCAGACCAGCGGGAGGAAGAAGATGGTGCGGAAGCCGCCCTTGAACTTCACCTTGGCGTTGAGGAGCATGGCCACAAACAGGGCCAGAACAATGCCTACCGGCACCGTCAGGATACAGAAGTAAATGGTATTCCAGGTGGCCTTCCAGAACTCCGCGTTGGCGAACATGTCCACGTAGTTCTTCAGGCCGATGAACTTGTAGTGGCCGAAGCCCAGGTGCTCGCAGAAGCTGGCGTACAGCGTCTGCACGAAGGGCCACAGGTTCAGGACCACCAGGCCGATGATGGTGGGCGCCACCATGATCCAGCCCCAATTTTCTTCCCGCCGGGCGGCGGCGGACAGTTTTGTCTTATTCAAGAAAATACCTCCCCTCACTCAGTTGTCACGTAGCTGTCGGCAATCTCCTGCATGCGGGCCAGAGAGCTGTCGATATCCGCGCCTTTGTAGACCTTGACCATCTCGTCGGCCACCGTGGGCTTCCACTTGCGGCGGGTGGCGTTGTTGATATACTTGACAGCGTAGTCGAACTGGTCGTAGCACACGTCCACATCCAGCAGGTAGTCAAAGGACTTGAACGAGGTGGTCCAGGTGTCCTCCAGGCCCAGATAGGCCGGGATGGCCGCGCCGGACTCGCCCTGGATCCGCTGTCCCTCTTCGCCGCCGAAGAAACGGAGCACATCCTTGACAAGCTCCAGGTTCTTGCCCTTGGCGGCGGTGGAGTAGCACAGACCGTTGGAGATGGTTCCCCGACCGTCGCCGCTGGCGGGATTGGGGCATTTCGGCAGAGGCGCGATGTCCCACTTGCCTACCATCTCGGGATAGTTCTGCATCTCGCTCAGCAGGTTCCAGCTGCCCTCCAGGAACATGCACCCCACTTCGGAGAAGAAGGCGGTGCCGGGGCTGGTCTCGGTGAAGTAGGTCTGGTCGGGGCACCAGTCGTTTTTCTGGATGTCCACATAGAATTTAATGGCGTCAGCCGTGGCGGGATTGGTATAGCCGGCGTAGACGTTGTTCTCGTCCAGTATGTAGCCGCCGTTCTGATAGACGAAGTTCCAATAGCCCAGCTGCTCGTCGTTGTAAGCCATATAGCCGTATTTTCCAGTCTTGTCATAGACCTGCTGGGAGGCTGCCATCATGTCGTCCCAGGTCCAGTTTTCATCGGGGTAGGCCACGCCCGCGGCGTCAAACATCTCCTTGTTGTAGACAAGCACCACGTTGTCCTTGTCCTTGGGCACGCCGTAGATGTGGCCGTCGCTGCCGCTGGCGTTGGCGATGGAGACGTCAGAGAAGTGGTTGGAGTAGTAGTCGGGGTCCTCGTCCGCGTAGAGGTCCGTCAGGTCGGCCAGGATGCCAAAGTCGGCATAATAAAGGATCTGGTCGGTGTGCATCCAGTAGATATCCGGCATGGTGTTGCTCTCGGCGGCAGCCTCCAGCTTGGTCCAGTACTCGCTCCAGCTGGTGACCTGCACGTCGATGACCACGTCCGGGTGCTGGGCTGTGTAGGCATCGCACATGGCCTGCATACCGTCGCGCTGGTTGACGTCCCAAATCTGGAAGGTCAGGTGGGTCTTGCCGTCTGCGGAACCGCCGCATCCGGTGACTGACAGCAGCAGAGCCAACAGCAGGGCCGCCGCTATCATACGGGGTAATTTTCTCATAACTCCACTCCTTTTTCATTTTTTTCGTGTCTTTTGGCCATGTTTGGCCCCGCACGATTTGCTATACTATAATACGCGGAGGGCATATATGTAAATGCGTATTTTTGTGCAAAATATTCACAGATTGTTAAAATCCAAGTTTTTTGCAATGTGATATCACATTTTTATATATTTCAGATCAATTTCGTTACAATTGTCAGAAATTTGCCTTGATTTTTAGTGCAATATATCCAAAAACAGACGAGCTGCTGTGCAAACCACCCGGATTTTGCCGCTGGCAGCTTCTGGCAAAATATGTTAAAATGCGCTTTATATAATATTATCCGCCAACAGCGGCGGCGCGGGTGTTGAAATTTGAGGGCGGGTATGATAAACTGCCGACAACAAAAAATCGCCGCGGCGGCGCGGCGGAAGGGAGGGTGCGCAAATGGAGTGGAACGAGGAGAAGGTGGAGCTGGACCCGGAGGAGGAGACCATGCGCTCCAGCCCCCGGCGGTTCTGGGAGCTGCTGAAGGCGGAGGGGGCCGGGCTGCTGCTGGTGAACGTGGTGTTTGTGCTGACGTGCGTGCCGCTGATAACCATCCCGGCGGCGATCTTTGCCCTGAACCGGGAGGTGCGGGAGTCGCTGGACGACAAGCCGGTGAAGGTGCGGGGCTATCTGGCGAAGCTGCGGAAAAACTGGGGGACGGCCTGGGGGGCGTTTTTGCTGACGGCCCTGCCGCTGGTGGGGGCCGGATACGGGGCCCGGTTCTACCTGAGCTTCGCGGCGCGGAATTGGGTGTTCTTCCTGCCGTTCATGCTGTGTACCACGGTGTTTATCGTGACGCTGCTGTCGTCGGTGTACCTGTACCGGCTGCTGGCCAACGGGCGGCGGCTGTCAGGGGAGACGGTGCGCCTGGCGGTGCTGCTGGCGCTGGGGCGGCCCATGCGGGCGCTGCTGGCGGCGGCGTGGTACTATGTGCCGCTGACACTGGGGGTGCTGTGGTTCCCGCTGAGCTGGCTGTATCTGGTGCTGGCGGCGTTTTCCATCCCCTGCCTGCTGGGGAACCTGGTGCTGCGGAAGGTGCTGATCCTGGACGAGGAGCGGCGCGCGCCATAATTCGGCAAAGGTTCTCTTCTTTCGACAAAACTTCCTATTTACAAAAGTGGACAGGGGATGTACAATACTTCATGGAAGCTTTCCAATATCCCACCCGCTTGGGCCGCTGCTTATACTGGGCAGCGGCTCCTTTTTAGGGAAGTAGAGAATTTGTGGGCAGCACCCTGAGGAAACATCATCTGCAAGAATCTGTTTGGCAAGTTTTTCTGCCTGAGCGGGACAGGTTGGCCGGGAGGCCTCCGATCGCTCAGGCAGAAAATTTCCTCTTGACAAATACCCCGTGGGGGTATATAGTAGTCCCAGACAAAGCCCAATACCCCCGGGAGGTATTTCAATGGAACAGTCCTGCCAGTGCCAGAGGACCAAAATACGCAGCGAGGAAGAGCTGAAAAGGCTCTTTAACAGGCTCAGCCGGATCGAGGGGCAGGTGCGGGGCCTGCGGGAGATGCTGCAGAAGGATGTATACTGCCCGGACATCCTGATCCAGGTGTCCGCCGTCAACGCCGCCCTCAACAGCTTCAGCAGGGAGCTGCTCAGCGAGCACCTGCACACCTGCGTAGCCGGCAACCTGCGCCAGGGGAACGACGAGGTGATCGACGAGCTGGTGGAGGTGCTCCGGAAGCTGATGAAGTGACGGGCCTGCCGCCGTCCAGGATAAGTTATAGATAGTCAGGAGGCTTTCTTATGAAACAAACCTTTCAGGTCACGGGGATGACCTGCTCGGCCTGCTCGGCCCATGTGGAAAAGGCCGTGGGCAAGACCCCCGGCGTGTCCGACGTCTGCGTCAACCTGCTGGCAAACAACATGCAGGTCACCTATGACGAGGGCGCGGTCTCGCCGGAGGGCATCATCAGCGCCGTGGAGTCCGCCGGCTACGGCGCGTCCCTGCCCCGGAAAGCGGCCGCGTCCCGGGCGGCGGAGCCAAAGGAGGACGTCATGGCCCAGGAGCTGGCCCAGATGAAGCACCGGCTGGTCTGGTCCTTCGTCTTCCTCATCCCCCTCTTCTATATCTCCATGGGCCACATGATGGGCGCGCCGCTGCCGGGGTTCCTGACCGGGATGGAAAACGCGGCCTCCTTCGCCCTGGTGCAGCTCCTGCTGACCCTGCCCATCATGTACCTCAACGACAAATACTTTAAAAACGGCTTCAAGACCCTGTTCCACGGCGCGCCCAACATGGACTCCCTCATCGCTGTCGGGTCCATCGCCGCCGTCATCTACGGCGTGTTCGCCATCTTCCAGATCGGCTACGGCTTGGGCCACGGCGACATGGAGCGGGTGGAGCAGTACCATATGGACCTCTATTTCGAGTCCGCCGGGATGATATTGACCCTGATCACCCTGGGCAAGTTCCTGGAGACCCGCTCCAAGGGCAAGACCAGCGAGGCCATCACCCGCCTGATGGACCTGGCCCCCAAGACCGCCAACGTGCTGCGGGACGGCGCGGAGGTGGAGATCCCGGTGGAGGAGGTCCGGGTGGGCGACAAAATCGCCGTCCGGCCGGGGCAGGCCATCCCTGTGGACGGCGTCATCGTGGAGGGCGCGTCCGCCGTGGACGAGAGCGCCCTGACCGGCGAGAGCCTCCCTGTGGACAAGACGGTGGGGGACAAGGTGGCCTCCGCGTCCATCAACAAGTCCGGCGCGTTTATTTTTGAGGCCCTGCGGGTGGGGGAGGACACCACCCTGGCCCAGATGATCCGCCTGGTGGAGGAGGCGTCCTCCTCCAAGGCCCCCATCGCCAAGCTGGCCGACAAGGTGGCGGGCATCTTCGTACCCGTGGTGATGGTCATTGCCGCCGTGACCGCCGCGGTCTGGCTGGTTGTCACCGGCAGCGTCACCGCCGCCCTCACCGGGGGCGTGGCCGTGCTGGTCATCTCCTGCCCCTGCGCCCTGGGTCTGGCCACCCCGGTGGCCATCATGGTGGGCACCGGGAAGGGCGCGGAAAACGGCATCCTGGTCAAATCCGCCGAGGCCCTGGAGACGCTGCACACCGTTGACACCGTGGTCATGGACAAAACCGGCACCCTCACCCAGGGCAAGCCCCAGGTGACGGACATCGTGCCGGCGGACGGCCTGACGGAGAGCGCCCTGCTGGGCCTGGCCGCCTGTCTGGAGGCCCCCTCCGAGCACCCCCTGGGCGCGGCCATCGTGGAGGCCGCAGCCGCGCGTCAGCTGCCCCAGACCGCTGTGACCGGCTTTGAGGCGGTCCATGGCCGGGGCCTGCGGGCCGCTCTGGGCGGACACATGTGTCTGGCGGGCAACCGGGCCATGATGGAGGAGGCGGGCATCGACCTGCTGCCCTGGCTGGACCGGGCCGAGGAGCTGGCCGCCCAGGGCAAGACCCCCCTCTATTTTGCCAAGGGCTCCACCATGCTGGGCCTGATTGCCGTGGCGGATACGCCGAAACCCACCAGCCGGGCCGCAGTGGCCGCCTTCCGGGAGCTGGGCGTCAACGTCATCATGCTCACCGGCGACAACTACCGCACCGCCGACGCCATCGGCGAGCAGCTGGGGGTGTCGGAGGTCATGGCGGAGGTGCTGCCCCAGGACAAGGAGCGCAAGATCGCCCAGCTCCAGGAGGAGGGCCACCGGGTGGCTATGGTGGGCGACGGCATCAACGACGCCCCCGCCCTGGCCCGGGCCGACGTGGGTCTGGCCATCGGCGCGGGCACCGACGTGGCCATTGAGTCGGCGGATATCGTGCTGATGAAGAGCGACCTGATGGACGCCGCCGCCGCCGTGGAGCTGAGCCGGGCCACCATCCGGAATATCAAGCAGAACCTGTTCTGGGCGTTCTTTTACAACTCCCTGGGCATCCCTCTGGCGGCGGGCGTGTTCGCGCCGGTGTTCCACTGGCAGCTCAACCCCATGTTCGCCGCCGCCGCCATGAGCCTGAGCAGCGTGTGCGTGGTGTCCAACGCCCTGCGCCTGCGGTTCTTCAAAAGCCGCTTCAGGGCCGGGACCTCCGGCGCGCCGGCGGCTGCGGAGGAGCCCTTTGACAACGCCTTCGGGCCCGGCCTCTCCGGGGCCGGGGAGACCATAGAGGAAAACAAATCTGAACAAGGAGGAACCGGTACAATGGAAAAAACCATGAAGATCGAGGGCATGATGTGCGCGCACTGCTCCGGCCGTGTGGAGAAGGCCCTCAACGACCTGCCCGGCGTGACCGCCACGGTGGATCTGGAGGCGGGCACCGCCACCGTCCAGGGCGGCGCGGACGACGCCGCTCTGACCAAGGCCGTCACCGACGCGGGGTATACCGTTGTCAGCATCCAGTAACCGGCGCGGGAAAAGCGCCCCATGGTCCGCTGCGGACTGTGGGGCGCTTTTCAACGCGCCGGGGTTGTCTCTTATTGGCGCGGGCGGTAGACAGCCGCCTCGTAGGGCCGCAGGACGGCGGAATCATCGGCGTAGTTTCCCAGGATCTTCTGGTAGCCGGACCAGGGCGTGCTGTCCAGCGCTATGCTGGTTCCGGTCAGGTTGTTGACCACGATAGTCGGAGATGTCGTAGCCGTTGTCGTTGAGAGGGGACTTGAAGAAGGGGGTCAGCCAGAGGTAGTCCACCCCCAGGTCCTGCAAGTAGTCCAGTTTTTCGATCACACCCCGGATGTCGCCCAGACCGTCGCCGTTGGCGTCCCGGAAGGATTTTGTATAAATCTGATAAACAACCTTGTCTTTGAAATCTTTCATAGCGCTTACTCTCCTATCGTCACAATTTCAGTTTTTCCTGCTGCTGCGGTCATGCCGGTCCGGAAGGCCACCGGCTGCTCCGCCTCCTCCGTCACCACCAGGATGGTGGTGCAGGGATGTCCGGCGGCGCGGATTTTCGCCGGGTCAAGTTATACTGAACGTCGAGAAGATTTGCAGTCAATCAAGCTTACACCTATGCTACTGGTTTCCTTTTATGCTCTCCTACTGCAAATTTCACCGGCGTTGAGTATAATAGCCTGTTTGAACAAATTGTAAATTCTGGTGGACTATCCAAATTGCCCCCTTGCTTTTTGGCGTTTTTGACGGTATACTGCTGTTCAAACAAGGAAAAAGGAGGATCCTGTTATGCCGAAAGCAAAGTATGACGAAATCTATCAGCATCTCAAGGGCGAGATCGAGGCGGGCGCGTATGCCTACGGCTCTCTGCTGCCCTCGGAAAACACGCTGAACACGCAATATGGCTGCGCCCGGAATACCATCCGCCGGGCGCTGGCCGTTCTGGGGGAGGAGGGGTATGTCCAGCCCATTCACGGGAAGGGCGTGCGGGTGCTCTACCAGCCGGCGGAGCGGGCCTCCTTTACAGTGGGGGGGATCGAGTCCTTTCAGGAAACGGCCCAGCGCAATCGCTTCCAGGTGGTCACAAAGGTGATACAGTTCATGGTCAGACCGCTGGACGGGCCTCTGGCCAGAGTGAGCGGCTTCCCGGTGGGGGAGGAGGTGTATCAGATCCGGCGCGTCCGCTATCTGGACGGCAAGCCGCTGATTTTGGATATCAACTTTTTCCGGAAGGCCCTGGTTCCGGGGCTGACGGCGGAGATCGCGGGGCGATCTGTCTACGCCTATATCGAAAGGGAGCTGGGCATGCAGATCATTACCAGCAAGCGCACCATCACCGTGGAGCACGCCACGGAGGAGGATGAGCAGCTGCTGGCGCTGGAGGACTACAACTGCCTGGCCGTTGTGTCCGGCCAGACGTTCAACGCAGACGGCATACAGTTTGAGTACACCCAGTCCCGGCGCCAGCCGGATTATTTCAGCTTCCACGACACCGCCATCAGAAAGAAAAAAGAGCTGCCCCTTTGAAAAGCGAGATCGTGATATCCAATGGGGTGGCGGAGGGGGGCGTCATGAAGGATATTTTTGAGATGCGGCTCCAGGAAAACAGCGAGGAGCTGTTGGAGGGCTTTGCGGCGGACTTCCCCTACGTCAGCTCCAGAGCGCATCTCGATCAGTATACCGTCTTTTGGCACTGGCACCGGGCCGTGGAGCTGTTCTATGTGGCGTGCGGCTCGCTGGAATATCACACGCCCATGGGGCGAACGGCGTTCCCCGCCGGTTCCGGCGGCCTGGTCAACACGGGGGTCCTGCATACGACGCGCCCGCAGGGCGGCGCCGGCCCGACGGTCCAGAAGCTGCATCTCTTTGATGCGTCCCTTTTGGCCGGTCAGACGGAGGGACGCATTTATCAAAAGTACTTTGCCCCCATTCTCGCCGCGCCGCAGATAGAGCTGCTCCCCCTTTATCCCCACAATCCCGCCCACAGACATACGCTCGACAAGCTGAAAGCCTCTTTCTGCCTGCCGCAGGATGCCCCCGGCTATGAGATCAGGCTGCGGGAAGCGCTGACCGCCATTTGGCTTGATTTTTTGGAGCTGACGCCCCCCGGCAGGGAGCAGGGGGGAAGATCCAGTGAAAACATCAAGCGAATGATGCTCTATGTCCACGAGCACTACAGCGAAAACATACAGGTTTCGGATATAGCCGCTGCCGGGTACGTCAGTGAGCGGGAGTGCTACCGGGCGTTTCAGAGCTTTCTGCACACGTCGCCGGGGGAATATGTGAAGGGGTACCGTCTGCGGGCGGCCTGCAGGATGCTGATAGACGGGAGCGGCACGATCACCCAGATCAGCCAGAGCTGCGGCTTTGGCAGCGCCAGCTTTTTCGGGAAAACCTTTCGCGCCGGCCTGGGTATGACCCCCTCAGCCTACCGCCGCAAATGGCAGGATACTGCCAAATGACGGCGGTATACCGATAGCCAGCCGCCCTTTGCCCTGCTACAATCAGGATACAGCGTTCATCGCTGTCAAATCCTGTGGTAAATGGGGGAAAAGATATGGCAAATCGGGACTTGACCGCCGGCGCTCCCGGCAAGGTCATACGCAGCTACTGCCTGCCTCTGTTTGGCAGCGTATTTTTCCAGCAGCTGTACAATTTGGCGGACAGCCTTGTAGCCGGGCGGTATATCGGAGAGGATGCGCTGGCGGCGGTGGGCAACAGCTATGAGATCACGTTGATTTTTCTGGCCTTTGCCTTTGGGTGCAATACGGGCTGTTCCGTCACGGTTTCCCGGTATTTCGGGGCAAAGGAGTACGGCAAGGTCAAAACCGCGGTTGCCACATCGCTCATCGCGGCTGCGATTACCTGCGGGGCGCTGCTGGCAGTGGGGGCCATATTTGCCGCGCCGCTGCTGCGGGCCATCCAGACTCCGGCGGAGATTTTTGACGACTCCCTTACCTATCTCCGCCTGTATATATGCGGGCTGGTATTTGTCTTTTTCTATAACGTCTCCAACGGCATTTTTTCCGCCCTGGGGGACTCCAAGACGCCCTTTGTCTTCCTCGCAATATCGTCCGCCGCCAACATCCTGTTGGATATCCTGTTTGTGGCAAAGCTCCAGATGGGCGTTGTGGGAGTGGGATGGGCCACATTCCTCTGCCAGGGCGCGGCCTGCGTTCCCGCGTTGATGGTCGTGGCAGGGAAGATGGCGAAGCTTCCCGCAGGGACGGCCCCGCTGTTTACTTTTTCCATGCTGCGGGAGTTTATCTCCGTAGCGCTCCCCAGCGTCCTCCAGCAGTGCTTTGTCGCTGCCGGCAACATCATCATCCAGGGCGTGGTCAACGCCTACGGGGCCGCGGTCACAGCGGGCTTTTCGGCCGCCGTGAAGCTGAACAATCTGGCCACCTCGTGCTTTTCCACCATCGGGAGCGGCGTGACCAACTACACCTCGCAGAATCTCGGGGCGGGGCAGCCGCGCCGGGTCCAGGCGGGCTTCAGGGCCTCGCTCCAGCTGGTCTGGACGATCTCCCTTGCCGTATGCCTGCTGTATGAGCTGTTCCCCGCGCAGCTCATGGGGATCTTTATGGACACGCCGTCCGCCGCCGCCCTGCAGGCGGGCGTCAGCTTCCTGCGCGTCGCGGCCCCCTTCTACTTCGCCGCCTCGCTGAAAATCATGTGCGACGCTCTTCTGTGCGGAGCCAGGCGGATGCGGCTGGTGGTGTTCAGCATTTTTCTGGATTTGGGCCTGCGGGCGGGAGCCGCGCTTGCCCTCTCGGCCCTGTTTCACACCGTGTTCAGCATCTGGTTCGCGTGGCCTGCCGGCTGGTCAGCGGCAGCGGCGGTTACCTGTTTTCTGTACGCGGAGGCTGCAAAGTCAGGATTTCAGCGGAGCAGATAGCGGCGGGGCCGGCGCACCTGTGCTTGCTTTTCCGCCGGATACCCGGTATAATAGCAGTGCCCGCCGGCGTGTCCCACAGGCGGCGGCAAGGAGGTTATGACAGGATGGCGTGGAAAATCAACGTATGGGGCGTCAGGGGCTCGATGCCCGCCCCGTCTCCGGACTTTTTGGCATACGGAGGCAACACCTCCTGCTTCTCCGTGGACTGCGGGGAGGACCTGATCGTGTTCGACGCCGGCAGCGGCCTGACAGAGCTGGGCCGCCGGCTGGAGGGGCGGAGGCCGGTGCATCTTTTTATCGGCCATGTACATATCGATCACCTGTTGGGCCTCTTCCTCTTTCCGACCTTCTACAGCCCCGGCGCGGAGATCCATCTCTACGGCGAGGCCCGGGACGGCGTCCCCTTCCGGCGGCAGCTGGAGGCCCTTGTCGGCCCGCCCTACTGGCCTGTGGGCTTCGCTGATTTCCGGGCGGACGTGGTCTTTCACGAGATTGGGCCGGAGCAGACCATCCCCCTCCCCGGCGGCCGGACGGTGCGCACCATGCGGGGCGGCCACCCCAACCAGGGGCTGCTCTGCCGGCTGGACGGCGCGGGGAAAAGCGTGGCCTATACCCTGGACTGCGAGCTGACAGAGGCGCTGCGCCCCCGCCTGACAGCCTTCTGCCGGGATGCCGGCGTCCTGATCTGGGACGCCAATTACACCGCCCAGGACCTGGCCCGGCACACCGGCTGGGGCCACTCGTCCTGGGAGCAGGGCGTGGCCCTGGGGCGGGACGCCGGGGCCGGGCTGCTGCTGCTGACGCACTATAATCAAACCTACGCGGATGATTTCCTGCGGGAGCAGGAGAGGCTGGTCCGGGAACCGGGCGTGCGCTTCGCCAGGGAGGGAATGGAGGTACTGTTATGAGAGAAAAGGATTTCCAGGCGTTTCTGGAGGTGGGCGTGTCCCTGTCCGCAGAGCGGGACTACAACCGGCTGCTGGAAAAGATCCTGCTGTGCGTGATGGAGCTGTCCCACTGCGACGCGGGCACGCTGTATCTGCTGGAGGACGGGGCGCTCCGCTTCAAGATCATGCGCAACAACACCATGCACACCTACGCCGGCGGGGACGGCTCCGACTGCGGCCTGCCTCCGGTGGCCCTGAACCGGGAGAGCGTGTGCGCCCTGGCCCTGCTGGACGACAAGACCATCCGGGTGGCGGACGTGTGGCACTGCGCCGAGTATGATCTGACCGGCCCCATGCGCTACGACGCCATGACCGGCTATCACACCCAGTCCATGGTCGTCGTCCCCATGCGCAACCGGGAGGGGGGCAAGATCGGCGTGCTGCAGCTGATCAACGCCCAGGACGCCCAGGGGCAGGTGTGCCCCTTTGCGGAGGAGATCGTGCTGGCGGTGGAGTCCATCGCCTCCCAGGCGGCCATCACGGTGCAGAACGTCCGCTACCTCCAGCAGATCAAAAACCTGTTCCACTCCTTCGTGCGGGTCATGTCCTCCGCCGTAGACGAGCGGACCCCCTACAACGGCAGTCATACCCGCCATATGGCCCAGTATGGCGCCCGCTTCCTGGACTATCTCAACGAGCGCTCCCTGGCCGCCGGCAGAGGCGTGGCCTTTGACAGCGGCCACAGGGAGGAGGTGCTCATGAGCGTCTGGCTCCACGACATCGGCAAGCTGGTCACGCCCCTGGAGGTCATGAACAAGATGCACCGGCTGCTGCCGGAGCAGTACGCGGATTTTGTCCACCGCATGGAGGTGGTCCGGCTGCGGGGGGAGATTGACCGCCTGTCCGGCCGCATGACCCTGGAGGAGGCCGGGCAGCTGATGGCCGACACCCAGGAGGCCCAGGCCCTGGTGGACGCCATCAACGGCTGCGGGTTTGTCACCGACGACAAGCTGGCGGCGCTGGACGAGCTGGGGCGGCGGACCTACAGGGACTCCGACGGCAGCAGGAAGAGCTGGCTCACCCCGGCGGAGTACGCCATGCTCTCCATCCGCAGGGGCACCCTCTCCGACCAGGAGCGGGCCGTGATGGAGGACCACGTGGCGGTGACCGGCAAGCTGCTGGACCAGATCGAGTTTTCTGAGGACCTGTCCCACGTGGCCCAGTGGGCCTCGTCCCACCACGAGCTGCTCAACGGCAGCGGCTACCCCAACCACCTCACCGGGGACAGCATCCCGCCGGAGGTGCGCATCATCACCATCCTGGACATCTTCGACGCCCTGGTGGCCGACGACAGGCCCTACAAGCCGGGCATGCCCGTTGACAGGGCCCTGGATATCCTCACCAGTATGGCGGAGAAGGAGGGCAAACTGGACCCGGCGCTGACAAGGCTGTTTATTGAGAGCAGATGCTGGCTGAAGGAGGGAGAGCGGTGAAGCGGAGCGTGAAGACACTGCTGGCCATGGTGCTGGCGGCGGCGGTCCTGACGGCGCTGGCGGGCCTGGGCGCGCTGGACACGCTGGATTACGCGGCCTGCGACGCCCTCTACCAGAGCCGCGCCGCCTCCGACGGGGAGGTGGTCCTCATCGGCATTGACGACCGGGCCATCGCCGAGCTGGGGCCCTATTCCCAGTGGAGCCGGGAGATCATCGCCCAGGTCCTGGACCTGCTGAATGCGTCGGAGGACTGCCGCCCGGCGGCCATCGGCATTGACGTGCTGTACACCGGGGACTCCTCGCCGGAGGCGGACCGCGCTCTGGCGGAGGCGGCGGGGCGCTATGGCAATGTGGTTGCCGCCTGCCTGGCCCAGTTCGGCGCGGATACGGCGGAGGACGGGAGCGGGGAGTATTACCTGGAGGATTTTACCCTGCGGGCCTTTGAGGAGCCCTATGAGGCCCTGGGGGACGCCGCTGCCCTGGGCCATATCAACGCCATGCTGGATGACGACGGCGTCCTGCGCCACCATCTGCTGCGCTACACGGCGCCGGACGGGCGGGACATCCCCTCCATGGCCCTGGCGGTGGCCCAGATGTACCGGGACTACTGGGATTTGGGGCCTGTGGAGCTGCCGCCGGTGGACGCGCACAATTTCTGGTATGTGCCCTTTACCGGCCTGCCGGGGGATTTTTCCGAGTCCATCTCCGTGGCGGACGTGCTCAGCGGCGAATGGACGGCGGAGGACTTTGCGGACAGGGCCGTGCTCATCGGGCCCTATACCGCCGGCCTGCAGGACAGCTATGTGACCAGCATCGACCACGCCAGGCAGATGTACGGCGTGGAGTTCCAGGCCAACGCCATCCAGGCCCTGCTGAACGGCACGTACAAGCGGGCGGTAAGCGACCGGCTGCAGCTGGCGGCGCTGTTCGCCCTGCTGCTGCTGGGCATGTGGGGCTTCTGGCGGCGGAAGGTGGCGGCGGCTGCGGCCCTGTGGGCGGCGCTGTGCGGCGGCTGGCTGGCCCTGTGCTGGGGGATGTATCAGGCCGGCTGGATATTGCACGCGCTGTGGGTCCCGGCGGGGGTCACCATCCTGTTCGCGCTCTGCCTGGCGGTGAACTACATCCAGGCTGCGGCGGAGCGGCGGCAGGTGACCAACACCTTCAAGCGCTACGTGGCCCCGGAGATCGTCAACGAGATCCTCAAGGAGGGCACCGAGGCCCTGGAGCTGGGCGGCAAGCTGACCAACATCGCGGTGCTGTTTGTGGACGTGCGGGGCTTTACCACCATGTCGGAGATGCTGGAGCCGCCCCAGGTGGTGGCCATCCTGAACCGGTACCTGACGCTGATTGCGGACTGCATCCTGAAAAACGGCGGCACCCTGGACAAATTTGTGGGCGACGCGGCCATGGCCTTCTGGGGCGCGCCCCTGCCCCAGGAGGACTATGTCATGCGGGCCTGCCGGGCGGCGGCGGATATGGTCAGCGGCTCTGCGGCGCTGTCCAGGGAGCTGATGGAGCAGTTTGGCCGGACGGTGTCCTTCGGCATCGGCGTACACGTGGGGGAGGCGGTCGTCGGCAACATCGGCTCGCCCCAGCGCATGGACTACACCGCCATCGGGGACACGGTGAACACCTCTGCCCGGCTGGAGGCCAACGCCCCCGGCGGGACGATCTTCATCTCCCGTGCTGTGGCGGACGCCCTGGAGGGCCGGATCAGGACCACGTCCCTGGGGGATTCCATCAAGCTCAAGGGCAAGAAGGACGGCTTTGAGATTCTGACGCTGGATGAGATCCTTGGATAGGCAAGTGAATATATGGCATGCTATAGAGCTGCATTGAAAAAGCCCGCCCTCCATCCGGAAGGCGGGCCATTTTTCATGTGCTCATCCAATCAAATACCGGTAATTGTTCAGCACGGTGCAGATCAGCGACCCGACATCCGCAGGCAGATCGTTGGGCCCGTTCAGGTCCACCTCCTCCACCCTGCCGTCCAGCCGCACCAGCGCCTTTCCAGCCTCCAGGGGCAGGAAGCCGCTGTTCTCCGTGCTCTCGTCAAACCCGGCCCGGTCGTGGAACAGGGTAAACTTCTCCTTATACGGCGCGCTGTCGTAGGGGCAGAACACCAGGCAGTTGCCGCACTCGTTGCACATCCGGTCCACATGGAGAATCTGCCGCCGTCCATCCGGCAGCGCAATCACCACATTGGCCCGGTTGGGGCACACGTCGGCGCAGGCCTGGCAGACCACATTGCAGCTCAGGCAGCGGTCGCCCTCCCGCTTGGCGGATTCACACAGAATGCCCTTTCTGGCAATGGCGTCGGCCCGGCTGGCGCGGGCGTGGCCGGGGATCTTTGCCGTGTGGGCGCGGCCCGTGACTTCCTCCGCAAAGGCCGCCGCGTCGGCGATGCCCTCCACCACCGTGGCGGGGCCCCGCAGGACGTCGCCCGCCGTATATACGCCCTCCAGATTGGTCTTGAAAGCCGGACGGCCCTTCTCCCCCACCTGGACGCCGTAAGAGGCCAACAGCGCATCGTCCACTTTCTCACCCACGGCGGAGATGACCGTGTCGCAGGGGATCTCCACCGTCTCGTCCGTCTCCACCGGGGCCCGGCGTCCGCTGGCGTCCGGCTCGCCCAGGACCATTTTCCGGCAGATGAGCTTCCCGTCCCGCTGCTCCACCGGGGAGACCAGCTCCAGGAATTTCACGCCGTCCGCAATGGCCAGCTCCAGCTCCTCCGCGTCGGCGGGCATGTACTTCTTCGTCCGGCGGTAGACCAGGGTGCTGCTCTCCGCCCCAGCGCGCAGGGCCAGCCGGGCGGCGTCCATGGCGGTGTTGCCGCCGCCCACCACCGCCACGTGGCCCAGGGCTTCCCGTCTGCCGGACTTGACGTCCTGCATCCAGGCGATGACCGGCTTCACATTGCCGGGAATCCGCAGCTGTCCGGGCTTCCACGCGCCCACAGCAAAGAGAATGTGGGTGAAGCCCTGCTGTTTCAGCTCGTCCACACTGGGGGCGGGGGCTCCCAGCTTTACCTCCACGCCCATGCGGCGCATGATGGCCGCGTCCTTCTCAATGGCCTCGTCGCTGATCCGGAATCCGGGGATCACGTGCCGGACCACGCCGCCCAGGGTGTCTTCCTTCTCAAAGAGCGTGGTGGGGACGCCCTCTCTTGCGCAGAAGTACGCCGCCGCCATGCCGGTGGGGCCGCCGCCGATGATAGCCGCCTTCTTGCCGTCACAGACGGGCACGGGCGTCTTCAGGGCCGCCATGACGGTATCATAGCCCCGCTCCGCCGCAGTCAGCTTTGTGGCGCGGATCTGGACGGACCGGTCATAATAATTGCGGGTACACTTGTCCATGCAGTGGTGGGCGCAGATAGTGCCGGTGATGAACGGCAGGGGGTTCTTCTCCAGAATGACCTCCAGAGCCCTGGCGTACTGGCCCTTGCGGCACAGCTCCATATACTCGGGGATGTCCTGCCCGATGGGACAGCCGCCCTTGCAGGGCGCGGTAAAGCAGTCCATAAGCGGGACCTTTGTATACAGCTTCCGCCTCGGCAGGGGCTTGACGGCCTTCACGTGGTAGGCGTCGGATTGGATGGCCGCGGCCAGCGCCTCCACCTTGTCCAGGTCAACGCCGTTGAACGGCTCAAATTTCAGCGTCTCCAGTTTCTCGGCAATCTGCTTGAACCGCTGGTAGCCGCCGGGCTTCAGCTCGGTGGTGGCCATGGTGATGGGCCAGATGCGGCACTGGAACAATTTGTCGATATTGAAGAAGTCCGCGCCGCCGGAGTAGCTGATGCGCAGCCGGCCGTCAAACTCCCGGCTGATGCGGCGGGCCATCTCGATGGTCAGGGGGAAGAGGCTCTTGCCGGCCATGTACATCTCCTCGCTGGGCAGCTCGCCCCGCTTCACGTCCACGGGGAAGGTGTTGCTCAGCTTCAGGCCGAACTCCAGGCCGTTGTCCTCCGCCAGGGCCAGCAGGCGGCGGAACATGGGGATGGCGTCGCCGTACTGCAGGTCCTCCTGGAAGTGGTGTTCGTCAAAGGCGATGTAGTCGTAGCCCATGCCG
>Ga0073906_1003278_pt1 | contig 18721 bp, 21 predicted proteins | sample Inofromicrocosms_FD_65485 | JGI IMG/M metagenome (GOLD analysis project Ga0073906, IMG submission 65485) | Mouse cecum microbial communities from Vienna, Austria - Inoculum for glucosamine and mucus D2O microcosms | ecosystem: Host-associated > Mammals > Digestive system > Large intestine >...
TTTTCCCGGATCCGCTTGATTTTGCCGCCATCTCCGCCCTGGCGTATCGCTTCTACAGGAGACATTTTGGAAACCCGCTTGGCGGGAATCAGAGCGGAAAACCACACTGTCACAAATGCCAGCAGCGCTGTTGGGAGGATTGCTGGAAGACCAAAGGTAAATATTACTTCTTCGGCCCGGAGGCTGCTCATATTGTTGATGAGCTGGAAAATAAGCTTGTCGAAAGCCCATCCGCATAAAATTCCCAAAGGTAAAGGGATCAGCAGTAGAAAAAAACCCTCATAAACCACTGATTTCCGTATCTGCTTTGGCGACGCACCAATGCTGGCCAGTATCCCCAGCTGGGAAAGCCGCATATTCACCGACAGGGCAAAGGCGTTGTGGATAATCAGCACAAACAGCCCAATCACCATCGCTGCAAATACCAGAACAAAAGCAGCCGTCCCACTCACGCCTTTGATGTCCATCTTAGAATTCGGGGGCAGTATCAGGAAGCGGGCAAGATAGGGGCTGTTGTATTTCAGGGAATACCTTCCATACTCGTCGGTTTCCCAGCCCAGGGATGCCGCCAGGGCGGGAAGCTCTCTATAGGTATCCCGCATGTTGTGAAAACGGAGGTATACCGTAATCATCTCATCCGGCTGAACAGCGGAATTTTCCAGATACCCCAAGGCGGTGTAGGCAGGCACCATAGAGGATGTGGCGATGTCCCACTTTGCCACCACCGTATAGGAAACGGTTCCGGTCTGCCGGAAGGTTTCGTTTTCCGAAAAAGCGTCGCTTGGATCGCGAACATCTCCGTTCAGCAGACGTTCCCCGGTGGGGAAGGTGAGAACGTCCCCCAGCTTTGTTTCAGGATAGGCGTCAAAATACTGCTTGGAAAGGGCGATTTCCCCCTCTGCCGACGGGACACGGCCCTCTATAATCAGGTTCTTTTCCGGCATGGATTCCCAGTATTCCCGGTTCGCGCCCCGCATAATCAGGTACTGCCGCCGGGGATTATCGCTTTCCAGCCGGGAAACCTGCCAGGGGCCTTTGACCATGACGGCTTCAACAGAGGCATAATTTTCAATCTGTTCCAGGTCCTGGCCATAGGTGTCGTCAAAGAGCTCGCCGTGCCAGTTGCCATTTTCCAGAAGCTCCAAGCGAATGTTATCGGTATACATTGTCCAGAAAAAGCCCGACAGCCCGGACAGCATCGTCACCGTAAGCAGCAGGGCAACCATGATGGCTATGCTGGACCGGCGGTTGCGCTTTACAAAATCCAGTGTGTATTCCTGTAAGATATTCATTTTGCGCCCCCTGACACCTCGTCCCGGAGGATTTTTCCGTCCTCAATGGTGATAATGCGGGGGGCTTCTAGGGCGATATTCTCGTCGTGGGTGATGAGAAGCACCGTCTGGCCGTACTTCTGATTGGACAGCTTTAAGAGGGCGACGGTCTCCTCAGAGTTTTTCCGGTCCAGATTGCCGGTGGGCTCGTCGGCCAGCAGAAGGGCAGGGCGGTAGATTAGGCTGCGGGCAATGGCCACCCGCTGCTGCTGGCCGCCGGATAGTTCGCCGGGAAGGTGGGTGAGACGGTCGGCAAGGCCAAGGGTTTCCACGATTTCCCGGAAGCGGGCTTCGTCCGGGCGGCGGTTGTCCAGCAGCATGGGGAGAAGAATATTTTTCCGGACATTCAGGGTGGGGATCAAATTGTAGAACTGGTAGATAAGCCCCACCTTCCGGCGGCGGAACACCGCCAGCTCCTCCTCCGACAGGGCGGAGATATCGGTGTCCTCAATGTAGATATGCCCCTCGGTGGGCCGGTCCACTCCGCCCAGCATATGCAGAAGGGTGGACTTTCCCGACCCTGACGTCCCTACAATTGCCACAAACTCCCCCTTATGGATGGAGAGGTTCAGATGGGACAGGGCCGTCACCTGGGCGGCGCCGGAGCCATAGGTTTTTGTAATATTTTCACAGCGTAAAAGTTCCATATGCGGATGCCTCCTTTGAGGATTATCATAAAGGACCTATGTGACATTACAGTGACAGAGGAGGGAGGGGCAGAAAAATCCGCCGGTGATTGACAAGAAAAAGCGGGTATGATATCCTTAATATAGAAAAACCGTTCCAAAGGGGTGGTAGAAATGGGTGAAGCTTCAAAGGCCAACCGGGAATACAAGGACAGCGTTTTTACCCTGTACATGAGGGAACCCAGAAGGCTGGTAGAGGTATACAACGCTATTTTTGACACAGATTATCCATTGGATACCCGGAGGAAAAGTATCTAAGGCTTTCCGATTCCTTCATCTGCCCTCCGGAGGGGGAGAACACCGCCGAGGTGACGGTGAGGGTTCTGAATATCCAGTACGACACTGGGAAAGAATTTTTGAAAAAAGTAGATCACTGTATGAGTACAGTTTTTTCATCAACCGTGTGAGAGAATATTTAAAAGAGGAATACAGCCTGAAGGAGGCAATCCGCAGGGCTGCGCTGGACTGTGAGAAATTAGGGGTTATGCAGCCGTTTTTGGAGAATCATCTTTCGGAGGTGGAGAATATGCTGTTTACCGAATGGAATTTGGAGGATGCTTTAAAGATTGAACGGGAAGAAGGGCGAGAAGAAGGACGCGAAGAAGGCATTGAAATAGGCGCAGAAAAAAATAAAAGGCAGACAATCCAATCTTTATCAGAGTTTTTTTCTGTGGAAAGAATCGCGGAAGTATTGAAAATGCCTGTTAAAGATGTAAATCATTTTCTTAACGGTTAATTTTTCAAGGTTTTGGGGAAGAAATATGCTGTTTACCGAATGGAATATGGAGGACGCCTTAAAGATTGAACGGGAAGAAGGCCGCGAAGAGGGATGAGAGGAAGGGCGCGAGTTGGCCCGCCGGGAAATGATTGGACTCTTTTCAAAGTACCTCTCCGCCGAACAAATGGCAGAAGCGCTGGAAATATCTGTTGAAGACGTCAACCATTACCTGAAAGAGTCCGGTTTTAAGCAAATACATGGGACCTTTTCAATCAATTAACAAACGGCTAACCACTGCCGTGAAAACAGAAAGTGAGGACACAAATATGCACAAGGAAAACATCTCCGCCAGCGAAGCCTTAAAGAAATTACAGGACGGCAACCAGCGGTATCTTACCGCTGAGACCAGCACCGGAAACATCTCCTCTATCCTGAGGAAAAAGACCACCGATGAGGGCCAGCTCCCCTACGCCATTGTCATCACCTGCTCTGATTCCAGGGTCATCCCGGAGAGCATCTTCATGGCGGGCATCGGTGAGATTTTTGTCATCCGCGTGGCGGGCAACGTCATGGACAACCACCAGCTGGGCAGCGTGGAGTATGCGGCGGACCACCTGGGAACAAAGCTGGTAGTCGTACTCGGCCACACCCACTGCGGCGCTGTGGGCGCGGCTTTGGCAGGAGGAGGAGAGGGCTATATCAAATACCTCACCGACGAAATCCGCCGGGCCATCGGCGACGAAAAGGACGAGACAAAGGCCTGCTGCCTGAATGTGCAGCAGAGCGTTTCCGTCATCAACGAAAAGCTCCATCTGGCAGACGATGTAAAGGTCTGCGGCGCTGTCTACCACATTGACAGCGGAAAGGTTGAGTTCCTGGACTGATTTTTTCGCCGGCTTCAGTGTCCCGCTCTGTGGTATCTCCCATGGAGCGGGATTTTTTCCATTTGGCATATACATATTAGACATAAAAAGGTGGAATGTAATATGAGCGAAAACCGCTATACAGATGTCAACGCAAAAGTGATTGACAGATGGTCTTCCGGAGGGTGGGAGTGGGGACAGCCTGTCAGCCATGAGGTTTATGAAAAAGCCAGGGCAGGGGAATGGTCTGTGCTGCTCACCCCCACAAAGCCGGTTCCAAAGGAATGGTTCTGCAAAATGGAGGGCGCGGAAATTCTGGGGCTTGCGTCGGGAGGCGGGCAGCAGATGCCCATATTCACCGCACTAGGGGCCAGGTGTACGGTGTTGGACTATTCCAGTGCCCAGATTAACAGTGAATTGCTGGTGGCCCGGCGGGAAGGATATGAAATTAAAACGGTGCAGGCGGATATGACAAAGCCCCTGCCCTTTCCGGATGAGAGCTTTGACCTTATCTTTCACCCAGTTTCCAACTGCTATGTGGAGGATGTATACCCGATTTGGCGGGAATGCTTCCGGGTGCTGAGGCGGGGCGGCATTCTGCTGGCGGGGCTGGACAACGGGATCAACTTTGTATTTGACGACGACCAGAAAACCTTTAAATACCGGCTCCCCTTTAACCCCCTGACCGATGAAAAACTTTATCGTGAATCGATAGAGAATGACTGGGGGATACAGTTTTCCCACACCATAGAAGAGCAGATCGGCGGACAGCTAAAGGCAGGATTCGCCTTAAAGGATGTTTACCAGGACACCGACGCCTCCGGCAATCTCCATGATTTCAATGTGCCGCTTTATTTTGCGACTAAGGCGGTAAAGGAATCAAATTAATTTTCAGAATCCCATCCCCAAAGCCGCAGACATGGATTTGGGCCCCGTTTTTTGGCTGCGATTGATTGAGAGTATAAAGCGGTTTTGAAAGCCTTAATCCAGATACTGTTGGGTGACAAAACCACTTCTGCGTTGTTTTCGTTCTTGACTAATCGCATAAAAATTTTTGACTAGCTGTACTGGCTCCTCATCCAGTTTTGCATCAAAGGGTATTTTTTCTTCCAGTGTTGCCTTTGAGCTGTTCGAAGTTGAGCAACGCCCTTTCGATTATGGCCGTAAATAATGGTAGGTTCTCGATTTACCGCTTACTCATTTGCTTTCCCTCGACTTTAAAAAATTTTCTTCCAGAATACCCATATTGTAATAAGCGATATGATGCCGGAAACCCCATCACCAAACGGTCCAGCCCACAGAAAACCATCAATTCCCCAGAGATAACTAAAAATCAGCACCGCATCGATAGAGTAGCCTATATTGCTTTCGGTTGCACCGAAAAGCCAGCAAATAGGCTCCATGAATACCTCAAACAAAATTAGAAAAATAATACCAAATCCTATTGTCAGGGAAATCGCATTGCCGACGCCTTTTCCGCTAACTCTTTCTTGCTTTTTCCAAGATTTAAGCTCATGTATGCCGCTGCACCATCACCAATCATCTGTCCAATTGCAATGGTCGCTGTCGTCAATGGCATGATGACATTCGTTGCCGCATTTCCTAAATAGCCTACACCCTGTCCAATAAATACCTGATCCACTATGTTATAAAGGGCATTTACAACAAGGAAAATAACGCTTGGTACCGCATAGCGTACCATGAGCTTACCCATCCGCTCTGTACCAAGGGAATTTACTTCTGCTACATTGTCCATAGATGTTTCTACCTCCGATTTCCTGTTGCAGATTTTCTCCTACAATTAAGTCGCATACGACTTAATTGTTTAAAATAAAGTGTACCCCCTACGTTGGGTACAGCCTTATTTATTTACATTTTGAATCACTTTTTGAATCACAGCAGAAAAATGTTCTTGTTCCTCCTTTGTTACCCCATAGAATGCGCAATTACTAATTGCAGATATTTTTTCCTCTATCTGCTTGTACATTTCAATGCTTTTTTTAGTCAGGAAGACTCGCTTAAATCGTTTATCTGACTCCAGCTGCTGTGTATCAATAATTTTCTTTTTCTCTAAGCGTGCAAGAATACTACTGACGGTTGGATGCGTCAGGCCAAGATTTTCTTCAATGTTCCTTTGGCAAATTTCTACATCCTTATTTCTATTCAAAAACCCGATAACAGTGGCCTGTGTATACGTGATTCCTAATTCTGCCATTTCTTTATTTAAGATTCTCTCAATGGCGGTGTTCAAAATCTTTATTGGCATTAAATCCACATTATCACCCCATATTATGTCGTATGCAACTTATTATATGCCTATTTTTCCCAAATGTCAATAGAGGGCGAGATAGTTCTCTGAAAATTTGATTTAAACGAAAATATACAATTCTACTCTTGATTCCTTGCCGGAAAAAGTGTACAATAAAAAAGGTTTTTGGGCGCTGCCCAAAATAAATTTATATCCATCTGGGAAAGAATATAAGGGGAATTCATTTTTCCCCCAATGAAAGCAACGGAGGTTTTACAATTATGGCTGCTATTACAAAAGATATCGGCATTATGGAGCTTGTTCAGAAATACCCCCAGGCCGTCGCCGTCCTTCAGGAGTACGGGATGGGCTGCATTGGCTGTGCTGCCGCCCATTTTGAGACCGTCGGGGAAGGTGCCGCCGCCCACGGAATCGATGTTGACGCGATGATGGAAGCGATCAACAAGGCCGTTCAATGATTTCTGCGCCCCCTTATCGCCGCTGCAATGTGGGATGATACTCCTTTTGCGGCGGCGTTTCTCTTTGCACTGTTCCTGGCCCGTGCCTGGAATGAATACGCCGCCGGGTAAGGAGAAAAGCTATCGGACAGGCGGCAATATGAAATGAGGCTGATGTGTATGACAGACGCCCTGCCAAGGGTAGAAATTTTTACCGACGGCGCCTGCTCCGGCAACCCCGGACCGGGGGGCTACGGCGTGATCCTGCGGTTTAACGGCAAGGAAAAGGAGCTGACGGGCGGCGCGCCCGAAACCACCAACAACCGCATGGAACTGACCGCGGCCATCGAAGGACTGGCCGCCCTCAAACGCCCCTGCGCCGTCACCCTTTACAGCGATTCCAAATATCTAATTGATTCCGTCCAGAAAAAGTGGGTCTACAATTGGCGGCAGAAGGGATGGGTCCGGGGAAAAAACGAACCAGTCCCCAATACCGACCTTTGGAAAAAGCTTCTGGAGCTGCTGGAAAGGCACCAGGTGACCTTCTGCTGGGTAAAGGGCCATGCGGGGCACCCAGAAAACCAGCGCTGCGACCAGATGGCGGTGGCCCAAACGGAGCAGTTCCGCCGCTGACCAGGCTGTTTTTGTAAAAATTTTCAATATCCTCTTGAATTCCTACTAATTTAGTATATAATTAAGAAAAAGCAAAAACGGCTTGCTCCGGCCAGCCGATACCTCATACCTCCAAATGGACGGGAAAGGAATGGTGAGTTTACTATGGGAAGATTTGTATATGCCGACAACGCGGCGACCACCCGGATTTCGGATTCCGTCTTCCAGGCGATGGTTCCCTTTTTGACCGAAAAATATGGCAACGCATCCAGCCTGTACGGCCTGGGGCGGGATTCCCGCCGGGCCATTGAAGCGGCGCGGGAAAAGACGGCAAAGGCCCTGGGCGCGGAGCCGAGGGAAATCTATTTTACCTCCTGCGGCTCGGAATCGGACAACTGGGCCATCAAGTCTACGGCCCTGGCCATGGCGCAGAAGGGGAAAAAGCACATTATCACAACGGTTTTTGAGCATCACGCGGTGCTCCACACCTGCCAGGCCCTGGAGCGTCAGGGCTTTGAGGTGACCTATCTGCCGGTGGAGCCCAACGGCGTTGTCGATATCGAAAAGGTGAAGGAGGCCGTCCGTCCGGATACCGCCCTTGTCACCATCATGTACGCCAACAACGAAATCGGAACCATACAGCCCATTCCGGAAATCGGGGCCCTCTGCCAGGAGAAGGGGGTTCTCTTCCACACCGACGCGGTACAGGCGGTGGGCGCGGTTCCCATTGATGTCAAGGCGCAGAATATCGACCTGCTCTCCCTTTCGGCCCACAAGTTCCACGGCCCTAAGGGAATCGGAGCGCTTTATATCCGCAAGGGGCTGGTGATTCCCAACCTTGTGGACGGCGGCGGCCAGGAGCGGGGACGGCGGGCCGGCACCGAAAACAACGCCTATATCGTGGGCCTGGGAACCGCCATAGAAACGGCCTGCGCCTCTATTGAGGAGAAAAACACCCGCGTCTCCGCCATGCGGGACAAGCTGATTGCCCAGCTGCTGCAAATTCCCCACACCCGCCTGAACGGCGACCCGATCAAGCGGCTGCCCGGCAACGTGAACATCTCCTTTGAAGGGGTGGAGGGGGAGTCTCTGCTGCTGATGCTGGACAGCAGAGGCATTTGTGGGTCCTCCGGTTCGGCGTGCACCTCCGGCTCCCTGGACCCCAGCCATGTTCTGCTGGCCCTGGGGCTGAAGCATGAGACGGCCCATGGTTCCCTGCGCCTCTCCCTCAGCGGCGAAAACACCATGGAGGATGTGGACTATATTCTGGAGCAGCTTCCTCCCATTGTACAGCGGCTGCGGGACATGTCCCCTGTCTGGGAAAAGATGATGAAAGAGGAACAAAACTGATTTGATACGGCCCTTCAGCAGATTGAGAGGCTGTCTGAGATATGGATATGAGATATAAGTGAGAAAGGAAAGATTGTTATGCTGTATTCCGAAAAGGTGATGGAACATTTCACCAATCCCCGGAACGTGGGGGAGATGCCCGACGCAAACGGTGTGGGCGAGGTCGGCAACGCCAAATGCGGAGATATCATGAGGATGTACCTGAAAATAGAGGATGGCATCATCAAGGATGTCAGCTTCAAGACCTTCGGCTGCGGCGCGGCCATCGCCACCAGTTCCATGGCCACAGAGCTGATTAAGGGCAAGAGCATTGAGGACGCCCTGAAGCTGACCAACTCCGCGGTGGTGGAGGCCCTGGAGGGTCTGCCCCCTGTCAAGATACACTGCTCGGTCCTGGCGGAGCAGGCGGTCAAGGCGGCGCTGTCCGACTACTACACCCGGCTGGGGATCGACCCTGTGCCGATTGTCGGGGTTATCAGCGACTGCGAGGATTGTCATTGAAAAACGGTGGGTCGAAAAACATTGATGATGTTTTTCGACCCGCTGCTTTTTGTAAGCGCTTACCAATATTGACGTGCCCTTTCAGGCGTGATATACTATAGGCAAGGGGGGAACACTAATGAATGAAGATAAAATTTTAGAGTATCTGGCATCTATTCAGCAAAGTATAGCTGGAATTCAGGAAGATGTCGCCGAACTAAAGGAAGATGTCGCCGAACTAAAGGAAGATGTCGCCGAACTAAAGGAAGATGTCGCCGAACTAAAGGAAGATGTCGCCGTCTTAAAGGAGGGTGTCGCCGACCTAAATGAAAGGGTTGTCCGGTTGGAGGATGACTCCCAGTTTATTAAAGGAGTTGTCGCAAAAATCGAAGTGGAACACGGCAGGAAGCTGGGGGCGTTTTACGATGGCCTCTTGATGAACCGTGAGATTGTAAACACCTACGACGACCGCTTGAGAAAAGTGGAAAAGGATGTAGAAACTCATTCGATTGAACTGCGTTACCTAAAGGCCGGAATCGGCTGACAAAATAGACAGGGCTCTGCGTTTCGCAGAGCCCTGTTTTCATGTCAGGAGACAATGAGCTTCATCCCTCTACCTGATGCCCGGCCGCCCCGGCGACCCGATAGATAAACTCCTTGGACCGGACTAGATTCTTCTCCAGGTCCTTCCGGCCCAGGTCTAGGCCCAGATAGCCGTCGTAATTCATTACCTTCAGCAGCCGGAAAAATTCCGCCCAGTCAATGACGCCGTCTCCCACCGGCAGATGGTCCACGGTGGTGCCGTCGTGGTCGGCGATGTGAATATTGGCAAACTTACCCTCCAGCTTCATCAGGGCGAGGTTGACGTTTTCTCTCTGGGCGGCAAAGTGGCCGGTATCGAAGTTGGCCTTCAGGTTATCCCGTCCCGCGTCGTCCAGCAGGCGGAGCATGGAGTCCACCGAGCAGATGATCTCCCCCACCCGCGGCTCCATCAAAATGACCTTGCCGTATTCCTTCGCCACATCCGCGCAGAAGGCGGCGGACTCCACTAACACCTCCCAGACCCGTTCCCAGGAGAACCCGTCGGGAATGTGAAGGGATATCTGGTCTGCGAACTCGTAATCGCCGCCGTCCAGCTGATAGGGAGCGCGCCCCTCAAACACCACCGGCGGCGTATAGCTGGCCAGGTGGAAGGTCTCGGTTCCCAGCTCCGCGCCAATTTCCGTCATTTCCTTGAAGTTTTCATAGGCCTTGCGGCGTTTTTCCCCATCCAGGGATACCAGATCGGGGTTTACAACGCAGAAATTATGTACATGGATTCCCGAACCGGCAAGGGCACTTTTATAGCGGTCCTTGTTTTTACACACGTTTGCCGCGTGTTCGGGGCCGAGGCCCTCCATTTCCAGATAGCGGAAGCCCATCTCCGCTATCGCCTCAAAGGCCCGGAAATCGTCCTCCGGCTTGGGGGGATAGCCGTATTTCATAATGGTGTACAGATAGGTGGTACCGATTTTTAACATGGCGCTCTCCAATCTCAAAATATCTTAGAATTGCTTTCAAGATACCAGTTTTCCGGGGAAAAAGCAAGCCAAATTTTTAAATATCAGCCTAATAAATTTATTCAGCATCCGGTCACTTGGCCCTTTCGCTGTTTCTCAGATAAATCAGCCGCAGTCCCTTCAGTCTCAGGTTTTCATCATACGCAATCCCGCATCTGCAGTAGGGGACAATCGACTGGGCCAGCATCCCCGTGGCCACCACCGTCGCCTTTTTCCCCAGCTTCCCCTCAACCCGCTGTACAATCCCGTCCAGCATGGCCGCCGTCCCATAGGTGTACCCGCTCTTCATGCAGTCCACCGTGTTGGTTCCAATCAGCCTTTTAGGTGCCTCCAGGTTGATGTGGGGAAGCTGCGCTGTGCTGTTGGAAAGGGCGTCCATCCCCAGCCGCACCCCTGGCATGATCATTCCCCCCAGATATCCGCCCCTCTCGTCCAGCACCGAAAGGGTGGTGGCGGTGCTCAGGTCAAAGATGAGAACCGGCTTTGGATAGATGGCCGCAGCCGCCACTGCCATCACCACCATGTCGCTGCCCAGCTGTGCCGGGTTGTCGATGAGAATATTGAGTCCTGTCTTTATCCCCGTCCCCACCACCAGGACAGGAAGCCCGGAAAGCTTTTCCAGCGCCTGACGCAGCAGCGGGGTCAGCCCCGGCACCACCGAGGAGATGATGCTCCCCTCCACCGCCTCCCGTCGGGGGTCAAAGCCGTTGAGGGCAAAGAGACTTTGCAGCAGAACCGCGTACTCGTCCGCCGTCTTCCCCCTGTCGGAGGAAATCTGCGCGGTAAAGGTAATCTTGTCGGAATCCCTGCACAGCGCCCCCAGTACAATGTGGGTGTTTCCCACGTCTACAGCCAGTATCATGATTCTTTCTTTCCCCTTTCCAACGGCAGATGATTGATATACAGGGTGTATTGGACACAGGAAAACCGAACCGGCTCCGGAAGGTGCTCGTTGATCTCCCGAAAGGTCCTGTAGCCTGCCTGCCATGCCGCCACAATCTGCACCTGCTGTTGTGCTGTGGCGAATTCGCAGCTCACCGGCTTTCCCTCCATCAGCGCGGACATGAGGTGTCCCTCCACCGTGCTGATGCTCAGTCCACGGAGCTGGGCAATCTCATCCGGCGTCTTCCCCATCTGGTAAAGGGCATAGGTGGCCGCCGCGCTGGGAATCCGCTCCCCTTTGTCGTTGCGTATCTCGTCGATGTGCCGCCTCCTCTTTGTTTCCTTTCCCTCTTCCGTTTTCCCGGCAGGCACTGGTTCCGGCGGCGTTTCCAGCTTTTTCTCCTGCACCGGTTGACCGGCGGGAGCGGATTTTGGAGGTAATTGTAAAAATTGCCGGAGCACCTTCAGAAAGGGCTCTCCGTACTGCTCCAGCTTATACTGCCCCACTCCGGGCACCTCTATCAGCTCCTCCGGAGTGGAGGGCAGGGCATTGGCAATGGCACGCAGGGTGGCGTCGGAAAAGATAAAGTAGGCGGGAATTCCCGCCTCCCTGGCAAGGCCCAGGCGGCATTCCCTCAGCCGGTTGTACAGTTCCTCGTTCTGTACGCCCTCCGGCGCCTTTGTCCGCTTTTTAGCCAGCACACGGCGTATCGTCACCTTCTCGGTCCCCCGGAGAACCGGCAGCGCCTTGGGGGCAATGGTCAGATAAGGCCGGTCGTTCCCCTTGCTGGCAAGGTATCCCTCGCTCACCAGAAAGGCTATGATATCCTGGACCTCCGGTCGGGAGTACTCCTTCATGATTCCATAGGTGGAAAGGTTCTGAAAACCCATCTGCTCCACCCTCTGGCTCCTGGACCCGCGGAGAACCTCCGTTACAATCACGCTTCCGAACCGTTCTCCCATTCTGCGCACACAGGAGAGGATTTTCTGGGCCTCAATGGTGATGTCCCTGACCTCGGCGGTGCTGTTGCAGTTGGAGCAGTTCCGGCAGCTGTCCTTTTCCCAGGGCTGTCCGAAGTATTCCAGAATATATCTGCGCAGGCAGCAGTCGGTGCGGCAGTAGGCCTCCATCTGCTCCAGCTTCCGGTAATCAGAGGCCTGAGGCCTTTCGGTCCCGTTTTCCAGCAGCAGCTTGTTGGTCTGGACATCCTGGGGGGAGAAAAAGAGCACGCACTCCGCCGGGTCCCCGTCCCGCCCGGCGCGCCCCGCCTCCTGGTAATAGCTCTCCATATTCTTCGGCATATTGAAGTGGAGCACAAAGCGGACATTGGGCTTGTCAATCCCCATGCCGAAGGCATTGGTGGCAACCATAACCTGTATCCGGTCGTACACAAAGTCCTCCTGGGCCTGGTCCCGTTGGCTGGGGGTAAGGCCGCCGTGATAAAAGGAAGCGGATATCCCCTTGCTCCGCAGGGCCTGGCAGACCTTCTCGGTTGTCTTCCGGGTGGAGCAGTAGACGATGCCCGGTTCTCCCCCATGGCGCTGAATTACCTGCATCATCTCCGCCGCCCGGTCCTGGGGACGCGCAGTGGCAAAGTACAGGTTAGGGCGGTCAAAGTCGCTGACAATGGTGTAGGGGTTTTGCAGCCGGAGAAGCCGGATGATATCCTGGCGCACCTGTTCTGTTGCGGTTGCCGTGAAGGCCGCCATCACAGGCCGCCGGGGAAGCTGCTCCACTGTCTCCGCTATTTTGGTGTAGCTGGGCCGGAAGTCATGCCCCCATTGGGAGACGCAGTGGGCCTCGTCCACCGCGACCATGGAGACGGGCAGCGTCTGAATCATTTGGGCAAAGCCCGGCGCCTCCAACCGCTCCGGCGCGACGTACAGCAGCTTATACTGCCCATAGGCCGCCCCCCGCATCACGGCGCGGTATTCCGCCTCCCCCAGGCTGCTGTTGAGGAAGGCGCAGGGAATCCCCGTCTCCTGGAGGGTGTCCACCTGGTCCTTCATCAGGGAGATCAGAGGGGAGATGACCAGGGTAAGGCCCGAAAAGAGCAGGGCGGGTATCTGGTAGCAGACCGACTTTCCCGCTCCCGTGGGCATGACGGCCAGCACATCCTGCGCCGCCTGTATCCGCTGGACCACCTCCGCCTGGCCCGGCCGGAACTGATCGTATCCAAAATATTTTTTTAACGCTTCCTTTGCTGTCATGAAGTCACCCCTTGTCTGTCTGCTTTGCCCCATGGCGGCGGTCTCCCCTGCCCCCGGCAGGGGCTTTCCGTACCGGCGGCTTTTTCTTTTTCTGCACCGTATAGCCGAAGGTGCCCAGCTGCCTGCCCAGCTCATAATAAGCCCCATGGACATAGGCCACCAGCCCGCACCGCTCCATACAGAGACGGCCCTTTTCGTCCACTGCGGCCTCGTCCACATCCACCGCCAGGATACGGGCAAGGAACATCTCATGGGACCCCAGGGGAAGAGCCTGTTCCACCCGGCATTCCAGGCTGACCGGGCTCTCCCCGATGACAGGGGCGGACACCTGGGAGGCGGGAAGGGGGGTAAGATGGCAGTGGGAGAACTTGTCCACCTCCCTGCCGGAGCGGACACCGCAGAAATCCGCCGCCCGGACCAAATTTTTCCCGGTGAGGTTTATGACAAACTCTCCTGTCTCTTTGATGAGCTGATAGGAATACCGCTCCGGCCGCAGGGAGATATAGGTCATGGCGGGGATAGTATTGACGATACCGGTCCAGCCGACGGTAAGGACATTGGGATGCTCCAGGGTTCCGCAGCTCACCAGGGCGGGTGGAACCGGGGCCAGGAGGGTACCCGGCTTCCATATTTGTTTTTTCATAGGGGAAGTTCTCCTTCCTGCGTATTAAGGTATCCCGGCCTGGGTCTTTTCACAGCCGGAACGCGGAGGCTTATGGCGTTATTGTACCATAGACGCGGCTTGATAGCAACTCTATTTGTTTTATGCTTTCCCCTGATTAAATCCTGATTGGTTCCCTCTGGCAAAATTTTTTCTCCGCTGTATGAACGGGGAAATTTTGGCGCAGGATAAAGGGGAAAGAACTGCATGGGACCCCTTCCCCATGGCTTCAGCCGTCCGCCCCGCCTTGACACATGGAAATTTTCGGTATAAAATAGGTTTTAACGACGTGTTCGTTTCCAGTCTACTGCATTTTGATCAGTCATTCGGTAAAGGAGGCGGGCCGCTCTTTACAGGGAACGTAGGAGCCTGAAGGTGGTTCCATCTGCAAAGAGAAAAGACCTGCCCCCATTCCGCTACATAGGAGATCCTGTTTCTGAGGAAGGCCTCTTCCACTGGTGCGTTTTTCGGCGGAAAAGGCAAAATGGTTGTTATAAATATGGAAAGCCGTACTGCGCTCTACCCAAATGGCTCTGCCAAAGGATACGGGTGGTCTGTGCGGCATCTGTACAGCCTTGGAAAAGAATTTCTCCTATTGAAGGGAAAATCCGGCTCATCTCACGGCCCGGATTTTTCGAAGAATGTTGTATCATATTGTGATAACCGCTTTGCAGAAGCTTTTTTGCAGGGTTTTGGTTATGTTTGGTCTATGGCGGAAGCTTAGATTTTATCATGAAAATAGAAGACGGAACGAAAGGCGTGGAAATGAAAAAAGCATCAAAGGACCAGTCAGCTGGTCCGGAATTGGAGGAAAAAATGGCACAACAAGAAAAGAAAGCTGCATCGCAGCAACCGGAAGACAAATCATCCACAGAGGGCCGCCACAGAAGGCCCTCCTACCGCAGGGGCAGCGGACCCCGAAAGCCCTCCACCAAACGGGAACCCCAGGCGGATGCCGCGGCCCATTCCCAGCCGGCCCAGTCCCCTGCCCAGGAGACTGCCGCCGCGAGCCAGGGGAAGGGACAGCGGTCCACTGGACGGCGGACCACACGCACCCCCCGCCAGCAGAGAAAGACCCCTGTCAGGATTATCTCCCTGGGTGGTCTGGGGGAAATCGGAAAAAACATCTACCTGTACGAATGCTCCAACGACATTATTATAGTGGACTGCGGCCTGGCCTTCCCGGACGACGAGATGCTGGGGGTGGACCTGGTCATCCCCGATTTCACCTATCTGGAGCGTAACCGGGAAAAGATACGGGGGATATTTCTCACCCACGGCCATGAGGACCACATCGGCTCCCTCCCCTATCTGCTCAAACGCATCAACGTCCCCGTCTATGGCACCCAGCTCACCCTGGGCCTGCTGGAGGGCAAGCTGCGGGAGCACAATATCCTGGGCGCCTGCCACCTCAATGTGGTCAAGCCCAAGGATGTGGTAAAGGCGGGCTGCATGTCGGTGGAATTTATCCACGTCAACCACTCCATCCCCGATGCCTGCGCCCTGGCCATCCACACCCCCGCCGGGGTGATTGTCCACACCGGGGACTTTAAGGTGGACTATTCTCCCATTCAGGGGGAGATTATCGACCTGGCCCGGTTCGGAGAGCTGGGCAGCAAGGGGGTCCTGGTCCTGATGGGCGAATCCACCAACGTGGAGCGCCCTGGTCACACCACCAGCGAGCGCAAGGTGGGCGAATCCTTTGAATCCCTCTTTAACCGGGCGGAAAAGAAGCGGATCATCATCGCCACCTTTGCCTCCAACATCCACCGCATCCAGCAGATTATCTCCGCGGCGGTACAGCACAAGCGGAAGGTCGCCATCTCCGGCAGGAGCATGGTCAACGCCACCGCCACTGCCCTGGAGCTGGGTTATCTGGATATTCCCGACGGCACCCTGGTGGATATTGACACCATCGGCCGGTACAGCGACGAGCAGATGGTCATTATCACCACCGGAAGCCAGGGGGAGCCCATGTCCGCCCTCTCCCGCATGTCCATGAGCGACCACCGGAAGGTATCGGTGACGCCCAACGACTTTATCATCATCTCCGCCACCCCCATTCCGGGCAATGAGAAAACTGTCAGCCACGTGGTCAACGAGCTGATGAAGCTGGGGGCGGAGGTCATCTACGAAAGGATGTACGAGGTCCACTCCTCCGGCCACGCCTGCCAGGACGAGCTGAAGCTGATGCTGGGCCTGACCCGCCCGAAGTTCTTTGTCCCCGTCCACGGGGAATTTAAGCATATGAAAAAGCACGCGGAGCTTGCCATGTCCCTTGGCGTGGCCCCTGACCACATCTTTATCAGCGACGTGGGAAAGGTCCTGGAGACCGACGGCGTGGACATGAAGTTTGTGGGAACCGTCCCCGCCGGACAGATTCTGGTGGACGGCCTGGGGGTAGGCGATGTGGGAAGCATTGTCCTGCGGGACAGGAAGCATCTGGCACAGGACGGCCTGATTGTGGTGGTTGTGGCGCTGGACGCGGAAAGCGGCCTGGTTGTGGCCGGTCCGGACATCATTTCCAGGGGCTTTGTCTATGTCCGTGAGGCGGAAACTATGATGAACGAGGCCCGCAAGGTCGCTAGGGATACCATTGAGGAATGCTGCGGCGGCGGAATGAGAGAATGGACCAACATCAAGATGAAGCTGAAGGACGAACTGTCGGATTATTTTTACAGCCAGACCAAGCGCAGCCCCATGATACTGCCGGTGATACAGCAGGTATAAGGGATGCTGCTTTTTCCGTCCCTTCGGGACAGGATAACATCGCCTCACTCCCCGGATGAGGTCTGCGGGCTGTTGCAGGGCATGACAGAATCCCGATATATTTCCTTTTCCACCAACTGTGAGTTTATCGGAAAGGCGGATACCTCCGGCTTTTCCATCCGTCCCTATATCCAGGGGCGCAATTCCTTCCTGCCGGTGATAAAGGGCCGGGTTCTTCCGGCAGGCGGCGGCTCGGAGATAGTGGTCCGGATGGGGCTTTACCTGTCAGTAAAACTATTGATGTCGGTCTGGTTTGGCGGGGTGGGCTTCTTTTTCCTGTGCGGCCTTGCTGCCGGAATAGTGGACGGCTTTGAAAACGCCTGGCAGTTGACGGCAATTTCCGCCGGAATGTTTGCCACCGGGCAGATTTTAATGAGGGCTTCATTCCTCCATTCGGCGCGGAAGGCGCAGAAAAGGCTTCGGGAACTGTTTGTTTAGAGCTGAAAGTATTTTTCGAGGGCCGGGTGGCGGTGCTGAGGTCAATAAAATAAGCGGCTGTCTCAGATCAGAAATAGATTTTCGATTTGAGACAGCCGCCTTTTATCTTGAACTTCCTTCCCAAAACCGCTATAATCAAAAGCATCAAAGACTTTTGGCAGGTGATACGATGCGTTCAAATATTCTTTACACAACACATAAAAAAGCATAGATAACAAGACTGCATCAGGAGGATACAGCAATGGGAGCGTTTGAGCTGATTGCGAAAAAGGAATATGACGTATTTTGTGCATTATATTTGGAAAAAGCCCATTTGCGAAAAAGCAAATCCGAGTATGCAGATTTGATGCCTGGAAATTATGTCACAGCCCTAATAGGCGCAAGGCAATATGAAACTTTGGTTGCCTTTTGTTTAGAAACGATTGAAGAAATCCGGCAAAACTCCTGCAAAACAGATAAAAGTTCTTCAAAATTCTTTGTTGCCCTAAGTATCGGATATTTTGAACTCCAAAAATTCCCAGAAGCCCTACAGGCAATTCGAGATGGTAGTCAGGCGGCTTATCAGGACCGTTCCAGAACGCAGGCTCCTGGACTTCTATATTATGAGGCAGTAATGCTCAATGACAAAACGGCAAAGCAGGAAAGCAAAAGGTTGCTAAACACCCGTTTAAGAAATAAAAATACGCTATCCCCTGAATTTGCAGCAGCAAAATTTTTAGTGGGAAAATGCAATGGCGAAGAAATGCTTGCTCAAATAGACACACTTCCGCCTACATTGAAAGAACGAGCAAAAGTGCAAGCACTATTTTATATGGCAGTAAAGGCATTTGAGATGGACGATCTTGATGGGTATGCAAAGCATCTTCAAGCTGCCTGCGACTTATACTGTAGTGTTCCAATCGTTACCGCAGAATTTGAATATCATTTGGCGGAAATATGTTATTCCAAAATATAATACAAAGGAGCCAAAAATGGAATTGTCTTGAGGAACAACTGAAGACGGATAAAAACGTTGGATGGGCGGAGGTTTTGGAACAATGGAGTTCGTATGGCGTTATTACAAATCGAGCCCTTTGAGACAAAACTTCCTGAAAGCGGCATAAAATGCGGATTTGTGTTCACACTTGTTCTAAGGCATATCCTTCCAGAGGGGAGAAAACCGCATTTTCCCTTGTTAAAATCGTCATAAAAGCACCGGAGGGGGATGGAAAACGCACAAAGTCTACAAAATTTTGGAAAAGCCCAAAATTCACTTGCAATTTTATACCAAATGCGGTATGATAAAAAAGCGCGAAAGCGCGGACTGCACAGATATGCGATGAAGCGGGAGGTGGCTGCCCATTGAGGCAGGGAATTTCCGCCGAGTATGTCCGATTATCAAACCGGGCGACAGAATAAACTGATAGAGCTGCTTTTATGTCCTTTTTTCCGCAGCTTTCCGGCAGGGAGGCGGGG
>Ga0073906_1003282_pt1 | contig 18685 bp, 17 predicted proteins | sample Inofromicrocosms_FD_65485 | JGI IMG/M metagenome (GOLD analysis project Ga0073906, IMG submission 65485) | Mouse cecum microbial communities from Vienna, Austria - Inoculum for glucosamine and mucus D2O microcosms | ecosystem: Host-associated > Mammals > Digestive system > Large intestine >...
GTGGACGCCGGGGCCATTGCCCGCAAGATGTTACTTTTGGGGGAGGTGTGAGCCGGTGCAAAATGAACTTTATGAGCAATATTTGCAGCTGCTGGCTGAGATTGAGGGAGTTATCACTCAGCTAAACGAGGTGGAAAAGCGAAAGATTGACGCAGTGCACAAGGATGATTTGCTGGCCGTGGATGAATGTATCCGTCAGGAACAGGCTATCAGCTTGACAATGCGCAGTTTGGAAAGCCGGCGGCGCAAACAGTTGACGGAGCTGGGCCTGTCAGAGGTTAAACTTTCCGGGTTGGCGGCGGCTTTTCCGGCTGATTTGCGACAACAGGCGGCAGTGGCGGCCGAGCGTTTGCAAAACGCCTACCACGATTACAATAGCATTTCCGCAGCAGCCCGCAACGCTTTGGAACGCGGCCTGCGGGAGATTGACCGCATGATGCAGCCGCCCCAGCCGGTGCAATCGCCAGAGGTTTTGCGAGCAACCGCGCAGGCGGCCCAGACCGGCGGTTTGAAATCAGCGCCCAAGCTGGAGGGCAACGCCGCCAAACCGGGCGGAGAAGATAATACGCAACCACGTAAAAAACTTGATTTTGGAGCATAAGAGAGGGAGAAGTGATAGAAGATGGGTACAATTTCAACAGCTGGCGCTTATAACATTGCTAAGCTGGGCATTTACGCCGCGCAAAAGGCTATGGAGGTTACCGGCAACAACATTACCAATATTAACACACCTGGCTACACCAGACAACGTCTGGAGCAAAAAAGTATGTATATGGGCGGCGCAGACCGCTACAGCAGCAAATGGGAGGCCCGCGTGGGCGGCGGTGTTATCACCACCAGCGTTTCCCAGCTGCGCGACCCTTATTTGGATATTCGTTATCGCACGGAAATGTCCAGCGCGGCGGCTTATGAAACCAAGCTGAAAGGCCTGCAACAGCTGGCTGGGGTTTTGGATGAGGTTGGCAAAGGCAGCGATGACGAGGGCGTTTTTGAGGCTCAGTTTAACGACTTGATTGCTCAGCTGACCGATATGGCGGCCAGCGGCGCAGGCAAGGATGAATATGACACTTTGGTGCGCACCTCGGCCAAATCGTTGGTTTCTCTGTTCAACACCTATGCCGGCAAACTGGAAACGATCAGACAAAATACATTGAAGTCCTTTGAGCAGGATGTAAACACCATCAATGGTATTTTGCAGAAAATTCAAACATTGAACGACTCCATTCGCAAAAGTGATATTCACGGCGGCCCTGGCCTGGAACTGCGCGACGAGCGCAACCTGCTGCTGGATCAGCTTTCTGAATATGTAAAAATCAATGTGCGCTACGAGAGCGAGCCGGTGGGCGCTGGCCTGACGGTGGAAAAACTGATTGTGGAGCTGGACAGCGAGGATGGGCGCCTGGACGCTAACGGCGATCCGCTGGGCAACAACGGAGCCCAACTGATTAATGGTCGATACATCACTCAGTTTTCCATTGATACCAAACCAAAAGATCCGAATGCACCGCCGGACGCGCCGGATGAATATGTTGACAATTTGTCTATGACAATGGGGCCGCTGACCTCGCCTAGCGGTAAATTAATGCGGGTAAAAAATGACGCCGGCAATTATGTGGACAGCACGGCAATTAAGCTGACGGATAATGATTTGCTGGGCCGCCTGCAAGCCAATCGCGAACTGCTGACTGAGGTGGGAGAGTTCTCCACTCAAGACACTGTGGATAATGTTGACCCCAACGCTCAAACCAAACGCGGTATTCCTTACTATCAAAAAGCGTTGGATTTGATGGCTCAGAAGTTTGCCGGTTCCTGGAATGATGCAAACACACTGCCGGACACGTTCCTTTACAAGGTGCAAACCAATAATAATGGCGAACCGATTGATGCGGCTGGTAATGTGTTGGTTGCCGACCCGCAAAAGGGCAAATATTATCTGAAAGACAAACCAGATACTGAGGGAACGCCGGTTTTTGTGGATGACCAAAATAATCCGCTGGCTGACCAAACGGATAAAACCCAATATGTGGATAATCCGATGTATAGCCACTATAACGGCGGCCCCCTGTTCAGCAACAACGGTAATGGTAATGATATAAGTAACATAACGGCGGCTAACATCAGCATTTCCCAGGCCTGGGCCACTGGCGCAACCAAGATTTTGCAAACCAAACAGCCGATTGACCCCGACCATCCGCAGACCACTTTGCAGGATAACATTCAGCACCTTTTGAGCATTACGGCAGATAACAACTTTGAATATAAGCCGAGCGATTTGGATCCCAATTTGTCCAACACCACTTTCTTCACCGGCAGTTACCAGGGCTTTTTGACCAAAATGTGCAGCACCTTGGCGGAGGATACGCGTATTAGCAATGGGCGGCTGGAAAATTACGTTACGGCGGTGAACGAGCTTTACGGCGACCGCGACAGCGTTTCCGGCGTGGACTTGAACGACGAGGCTATTAATATGATGCAATATAACAAGGCTTATTCTGCTTCCTGCCGGTTGCTTACCACGATGGATGAGATGATTGATAAGCTGGTTAATGGCACAGCCGTCTAATTATTTGGCCCTGTGATATGAATAAGGTAGTTTTATAAAGAGGTGAAATACAATGAATTTATATAGAATAACCACCAATGGCCTGATGTTTGGCTACAAAAATCATTTGCAAGGCTCCTATAAAAAACTGGCTGACGCAATGGTAAAGGTGGAAACCGGCCGCACTTTCAATTCCTATGCGGAGGATCCGGCCGCAGCCAGCAAGGCTTTTCAGCTGCGCCGCAATTACTGGCGCAATGAGGCGCAGCTTCGCAACAACAACAATGTGCGCAGCAGCTTCAGTCAGGCTTATGATACTATTGACCTGGTGAAAAACAAACTTGGCTGGTGCTTGGCCAACGACGGCACCTTGGTTGGCTTAAACACGCCAGACGCCAGCGGCCGCCAGGCTTTGGGCCAGGAAATTTTGGAGGCTGCCAATGCGGCAGTGCAGAGCATGAACGCTAATTACTCCGGCAACTTTTTGTTTGCCGGGGCGGATTCTCTGAACGTACCCTTTGAGTGGAGCGAGGACGGCAAAACGCTGCTTTATCGTGGGGTGGATGTGAACGCCACCACCGACGAGGCTAAAAAGCTGTTGCAGGGTATGGTTGACGAAAAAACCTATGTGGATATTGGCTTGGGCATGCAGGAGAACTCCGACGGCACCCCAATCACTTCCACGGTTTACAATTCCGCTTTGTGCGGCGCGGACTTTTTGGGCTGGGGCACCGACGCGGACGGCGACCCGAAAAATGCGATTATGCTGATGAAAGAAATTGGCGATATTCTGAAAAACTGCAATTCGGAAAACGGCGATTTCGCCCAGGCTGGCGATGAGGAACGCCTGAATCGACTGAGCAAAAAGCTGCAAACTTCGTTGGATCAGATGAATGTGAAGTTTGTGGAGCTTGGCACCAAGGCCCAGTTTTTGAACACTAATGAAACCAAACTGAAATCTGAAAAAGACACCCTGAATGAGCAGATTTTGGATGTGGAAAAAATGAACGATGCAGAGGCTATTACCAACATGGCGTGGGCGCAATATTGCTACAACGCTGCGCTGAAAATTGGCACCAACATTCTCTCGGAGTCTTTGATTGACTATATGAGATAAACCTCCTTTTCGGCGCGCTCGATTTTTGGAGGGCTGAAAGGGTTTAACATAGCTTACAAATGAAGGAACAGTAAGATAAATTTGGATGGGATATATCCACAAGTGAAGGAGGTAAATTGTATGTATCCCTTAATTGAAATTAAAACTGTGCCAATCGAGATTGAAATGAAAACAACCAATGCAACCTGGGAATATCGGCGCGGCACGGCCGAGATGGAAATTAGACGAGAAAAAGGCGGGCTGAAGATTAACAGCCGCCCCATCCGTGTGCAAATGGACACGTTTGAGGCGCGCAATTCAGTATCGCCCACGCCGATGCGCAGTGTGGAGCAATCAGCGCAGCGCGGCCGTCAGGCGGCATATGAAGCCACCGCGGCTTATGCTCGTCACGGTAAACTTTTGTTGAACGCCAAAGTGGGCGAAGATGTGGTTACTCAAATTGCAACTGAACCGCAGCAGGAGGCGATGAATGTGACGGTTAATCTGGATTTTCTGCCCAAAGGCGGCGTGGAAATGGATTGGCAGGCCGGGGAAATGCAAATTCGCTATGAGATGGATAAGCTGAACTTTGACTGGAAAGTGGATAATGCCAGCTTTGAATTTGTGCCCGCTGATATTGAAATTTCTGTTGCTCAAATGCCAGATGTGATTATCAAATATGTTGGCGGCCCGCTTTATGTTCCGCCGTCTGCCGACCCAGATTATCAGCCGGTTGATGTGCGGGCATAAGGGTTAAGAAAAACGGTTAAAATTAAAGTTGGTTATAATGAAGCCTAATGAGGTGATATTTTGAAAACTGAAACCAAATATTTTGGCGAGATTGAATATGAAGCGACTGATGTGTTGCACTTTGCTAAAGGCATTTTTGCCTTTGAGGAGGAAAAGCGTTTTTTGCTGTTGCCATTTGCCGGCAGCGACGGCACCTTGCTTTGCCTGCAAAGCTTGGCCACGCCTGGCCTGGCCTTTGTGCTGATGAACCCTTTTTCCTTGTGTGCAACTTATGCTCCTGAACTGACGGCGGATGAGCTGGCGGAGCTTGGCGTGGATGACAGCCGCCAGCTGTGCTATTATGTGATGTGCGTGGTGAAAAGCCCAGTTGCGAATAGCACTCTGAATTTGAAATGCCCGGTGGTTATCAATGATGAAACGCTCCAGGCAATGCAGGTGATTTTGGAGAACGACGATTACGGTATGCGTCATTTGCTTTCCGAGTTTGCCGCCGCTGAAGGAGCGGAAAAATGTTAATCCTGCGCCGCAAGGCGGGCGAGGCAATCTGGATTGGCGACAACATCAAGGTTACCATTTTAGCCAACGATGAAGGTGGGGTGCGTCTGGCTGTGGACGCACCCAAGGAAATAACCATTCTGCGTGAGGAACTGTTAAACGCGATGCGCGTCAACAAGGACGCCGCAGCCGAGGAAGCTCCGCCGGAGGCTCTGCTGGCGGCTCTGCCTCAGTTGGCAGCTCGTTCGGAGGAATAAGGAGTCCATTTGCCCAAAGTCAAATAAATAGCAGCCTGCCTTTTGGGCAGACTGCTTGAAGTTCCGTTGGGTCATCCCGTTGGGATGAAAATTAGCTACGGATGAATGCGATGTCCTCGTGGTCGGCGTGCTCGCGATCATGCCGCGGGTTTTCCTTAATCCGCTGGCAAGCGGCCATCAACTGTGAGGTTACGGCAGCGCTGTAGCGGTTGGCGTAAACCGTCAACATCGGCAAAGTGTCATTGGAGTGCAGCACCACATATTTGGAGGGCAGGCGGCTCAACGCCAAAGCCATAACATCTATGCGGCAACGCGGGCAGGTGCACATGTTGGCCTCCGCCATACATTTATCCACCTTTTCCTCCACCAAAGCTTGCATTACATTTACACTTACATAAGCGGTGTTGGTTGTTTCCATATTAAACTACCTCCTTTGGGAGAATTTGCGGGCGCTGTTTGGCCGGCAGTCCGTTTTGGCAAATACCGGCAAAATGCCGAGAAAAAAATTGTGGTCAACGCCTAACCTTTTCCTTGGAAATGTCGATATAATTAATGAGAGAGTGGGCTGCGGGCAGCCAAATAAAACATCCACTTAATATTTATTCGATATAATAAGGCAAAGAGTTAGCGGCAATGGCCAAAAAAATGTAAAAAAGCTTAAAAATTTATATATACCCAAAAATTTGTAAGAATAGGAGTGTGAATACTATGACATCGATTAGCAGCTTGACTAATAGCACAAGCAGCACGTCCAGTATTTATGGTAACCGCAATATTATCAGCGGTTTGGCCAGCGGTATGGATACCGAAACTATGATTGAAAATGCTGTGAAAGGTTATCAAACCAAAATTACCAATTTGCAGCAAAAACAGGAAATGACGCGGTGGAAACAAGAGGCTTACCGCAGCATTATTGACAAAATGGTGAATTTAACCCGTAAATATACCTCATATACTTCCAGCACCAACCTGTTCAGCCCCAGCTTTTTTAACAAAGCGGTTAAAACAGTTACCAATGGTAAATATGCCGACCTGGTTTCCGCTATTGGTAAAACCAGCAGCAACATTCAGTTGAATGGCGTTAAGCAGCTGGCGCAAGCGGCCAAACGCACTTTGGGCATTGGCGCTACGGATTTGGCACAATCTGCAGGCTCTGTTTCCAATGGCAAACTGACAGTTTCCAGCGGTGAGCTGGATTTGACAAACGACGTTAGAGTTAGCCATATCTCTGGCGGTATGACTATGATGTATGGCAACAGCGCGGTATATTTGGATTTTGGCGAGCTGGACGCTTATACAAGCACGGAGGAACTGGCTAAGGCTATCGAGGAAAAACTTGGTGAAAGCCAGGTGAAAACCGGTTCCGGCGAATATGTAAAAGCCAGCGACCGAATTGGCGTTAAGGTTGACGGTGATAAAATCACTTTTGTGGATAAAGCAAACGCCGGCAACAGCATTTATGTAAGCAGCGCTACTGATAATATGCAGGCCATATTGGGCTTCAAGACTAGCAACGAAGCTCCGGCCAGCAATGTTTCCTTTAACGTTACGCCAAATTCACTTTCCTACACTAAGAGTCCCTCGGAATATCTCTCCGGCAAAACCATTGAGTTTAACTTGGATGGCGTAACCAAAACTGTTACCCTGCCAGAGTTTAACGATAGCAATCCTTTAACTATGGATAACATTGTCAGCTCAATTAACGACCAGCTGAAAAGCAAATTTGGCGATAAAATTGAGGTTAAGGCTGACGGCAATAAACTGGATTTTACAGTGGCGGAGGGTTCTTCTCTTTCGGTAACCTCCACTGCCGGTAAAGCTCTTGGCTTGGGCGATAATGGCCTTACCAGCTACTTGAACACCGGCAAAACCCTGGGCGATTTGCTGGGCACAAGTTATTTTGACGCTGCCAAAGGTGCAACTCAGGAAGCTGAAGTGAATCTGAGCGACTTGATTAAGCTTTCCGGCGGCACCATCAATGTGCAAATTGGCGATGAAACGAAAACTATCAATTTGGGCGATGTTCCCTATGACGCTAAAAGCAGTGATATTGCGGAGAGAATAAACAAGCAGCTGGAGGGAACGGGAGTTACCGTTTCCGCTAATGGCGCCAACAAATTGAGCTTTAGCGCTGCTGCGGACACAAAATTTGAGGTTAGCTCCGGCGATACTGAGAAGAGCGACCTGTTTGCAGAGAGCAAAGGCGTGCTGGATTTGAAAGTGAACGGTGTTTCGGTTGGTAAGTTCAGTGAGGACGACACCCTGACCGAGGTTATGAACTCCATCAACGGCGCGGATACCGGCGTGAACATTGCTTACTCCAAGATGACCAACGAGTTCTCCATTACTGCTAAGGACACCGGCGAGGCTGGCGAGGTGAGCATGAGCGGCGGTTTGGCTGGCTTGTTCGGTTTTAATCAGGACGGCACCAGCAAAGTTACAGAAGGCGCTGACGGCAAACTTGTTGATGCTGCCGGCAATGCGGTTGGCACTTACACTAAAGGCCAGGACGCTATCTTCACCGCTACCGTTAACGGCAAGGAAATGGAATTGAAGCGTGCTTCCAACACGTTTGATATGGACGGGATGTCTGTAACGTTGAAAGGCGCCTTTGGTTATGACGAAACAGGCGCGCTTGACAAAACATCCGAGGCTGTAACTTTCACCACCACCTCCGATAGCGACGCTATTGTGGACGCTATTAAATCCTTTGTTGAGGATTACAACGAGATGGTGAAGGAAATTCACGACGCTTACAGCACTTTGCCCAATGAAAAATCCAGCAAAGATCATTCTCGCTATATGCCTTTGACCGATGAGGACAAAAAGGGTATGAGCGAAACGGCTATTAAGGCTTATGAGGAAAAGGCTAAACAAGGCATTTTGTTTGGTGAAAACGACTTGTCAAACCTGTATCGTTCGCTGACTTCCACCATTCAGATGACTGGCGCAGAGAATGCCGCTTTCAAGGCGATGGGCATTACCTCCAGCTATTCCGATGGCTTGACCACGCTGGAATTGGATGAGAATGCGTTGCGTGAGGCTTTGGAGAGCGATCCCGACAAGGTGCGCGACGCCTTTTCCAAAACGGTGGATAATGGCGCTTCCAGCAACGGTTTAATGTATAATATGAAAAAAGTGTTGGACGCTTACGCCAACACCTCCAGCGGTAGCATGGGCTTGCTGATTCAAAAGGCTGGCAGCAAATATTCGCCCAACTCCGTAAACAGCAATTCGTTGCAAAAGGAATATGACAATTTCACAACTCAAATTGAAAAATGGCAAACCAAGATGAGCAATCAGGTGGATTACTACACCAGACAGTTCACGGCTTTGGAACAGTTGGTTGCTCAAATGAACAACCAAAGCTCCATGCTGGCCGGTTTGCAGGGCGGCTATTAAAAAGGAGCAAATATGGAACATAACGGCTATCAGCAATATCAGGAGCAAGCAATTTTCAGTATGACCCAAAACGAGCTGCTGCTGCTGCTCCTGAATGAGCTGATTAAGCGCTTGGGGCGCTGTGATTTGGCGTTGACGCAAAAAAATTATGCGCTGCTGGATGAATCTGCGGATCGGTGCCTGGCGATTGTGCGTTATCTTGATGACACGCTTAACCATGAGTTTCCCATCAGCGCTGACCTGCACCGGCTTTACGATTACTTTTACTATGAGTTGAACCGGGTTAAAGTGGGACGCAACAAAGGCGAGCTGGATAAAATAAAGCCAATGCTGGCTGATTTGCGCGACACTTTTCAGCAGGCAGCCAAAAATTGCGAGCAAAGCGAGCAAAGCGAGCGTGGCAATCCGCAGTTGCCGCAGGCTCCAAATGCGCAGGAGAGAAATGCCTATGCTGAAAGATGAATTGGAAACACTACGTTTGAAACAAAGCAGCGAATATTTAAAGCTGTTGGAGGTTGTTAAACTAACGGAGGATTTGGCCCAGGCCATTGACCGACGGGACGAGGTTTCGGTGCGGATACTGCTGACAGAACGGGAAACGGTTTTGTTGCAGTTGCAGGAGATGGATGTTGCCGTGAGGGATTGCTTGCTGAGCCAACCGGAGGCCGACGCCATTCGCCTTTCTGCCTTGTTGAACGGAGCGGAACCTCAAAACCCTGATGAGGAGGCGCTGAGCGCCCAGGTTACTAAAAAACAGCAACTGTTGGAAAAAATAAATTTAATGGATCAGAGGATAAGCACCCGGCTCGGAGGCAAGCGTTCATTTTATAACAGCTTGATCTGAGCTTGGGGGCTTGCCCCTGTTTAATGGCAAAGTTAAGTTTGCAGAAATTTTGGGTGGATATTTTGGGCAAAATTTAAAAGGGAATTTTAAATAAGCAGAATATTAGTAAAGAAGGTTATGGCGATGAATTTCAAGGATTTGAAAGTAAAAAGCAAAATTACGGTTGTGGTTATTGGCGTGGCCATTTTGGCCAGCCTATCCGGTATTGTCAGCGTGTTTATGATGAGCAACATTCAGCATAAATATGATGATGCTTTGCAAAATTTCGGTTTTGCGCAGGGTGATATTGGTATGGTTATGAGCAGTTTGGCCCAGCTGAATGGCGAGGTACACGACGCTATCGGTTATCTGGATGCTGAAACTAGCCGCAACTCTGCCAACAGTGTAACAACGTTGATCGCTTCGGTGGAAGATTATTTGGCAAAAGTGGAGACCTCTTTGGTTTCCGACGCCAACAAAGCTACATATGCTAATATTAAGACGGCTTGGGCTAGCTATCAAACCTTATCTCGTGAACTGGTAAACGCTGCTTCTGATAATAAAGATAGCGCGGTTGTTTCCGGCGTGCAAGCCCGTCTTGTGAATGAGCTTGATCCTTATTACAATTCAATGCTTAAAGATTTGGCTTCATTGATGGACTTGAAAGTGGAGCAGGGCGACGCTCGGTCAGCCGAGGCCAACAACGCGGTTATGCTTGGCGTTGGCGTTGTGGGAACTATGATTGTTTTGGCGATGCTTTTGGGAATGTTCTTTTCCGCCAAAATTTCCAACGGCATTGCCAAACCTTTGGCGCAATGTGTGAAACGCTTGCAGGATTTGGCCAACGGCGATTTGCATTCTCCTTTGCCTCAGGTAAACAGCAATGATGAAATTGGCGATATGGTTGAGGCCTCTCGCTTGGTGGTTGGCGATTTGACCACCGTCATCAAAGATATTGAATATCTGTTGGGCGAGATGGCAAATGGCAATTTTGATATTCGTTCCCGTGACCGTAGCGCTTATGTGGGCGATTTACAGCCTGTGCTGCGGGCTATCCAGAAAATCAACGCCGGCTTGAGCGACACATTGGCCCAGATTGCTCAATCTGCCGACCAAGTTTCCTCTGGCGCCGACCAGGTTTCCAACAGCGCGCAGGCTTTGGCCCAAGGCGCCACTGAGCAGGCCAGCGCCGTGCAGGAGCTTTCGGCCACTATTACCGATATTACGCATAATGCGGAGCAGAACTCTCAAATGGCCCAGACTTCTATGGGTATGGCCAGCCAGGCCGGCACCCAAGTTAATGAGTGCGGCGACCATATGGCGAATATGGTGACGGCGATGGAAGAAATCAAGAGCGCATCCGAGGAAGTGCGGGCGATTATTGATACGATTGAGAACATTGCTTTCCAGACTAATATTTTGGCTTTGAACGCCGCTGTTGAGGCGGCGCGGGCTGGTTCTGCCGGCAAAGGCTTTGCTGTGGTTGCGGATGAGGTGCGTAATTTGGCTTCCAAATCTGACGAAGCGGCCAAGGCCACCAAAGAGCGTATTGAAAACGCTATCACGGCAGTACAAAAGGGCAGCGCTTACGTGACGGATGTTTCGCAGGCGTTGGATAAAACGCGTGAGCTTACCAGCAGCGCGGTTGAGATGATGGGCGGCATTACGGAGGCCAGCCACCAACAGGCTGAATCCATTGAACAAATTCGCGAAGGCATTGAACAGATTTCCGCTGTTGTACAGACTAACTCTGCTACCAGTGAGGAAACTGCGGCTGCTAGCGAACAGCTCTCCTCGCAATCGCAGATTATGGATCAGTTGATGGCTCATTTCAAGCTGAAGCAGGAAAGTGGTTTTGCTTCGCCGGTGCAGCCGACTGTTGAAGTGGAAGCCCCAGCTTATGACAGCCAGCCGGAAGCTTATGCAGATGGACTGGATTATAATAGTAAATATTGATGCGGCGGCGAGAGAATGTGGCCAGACGCCGCGTGGCGGCTCGCCTGGGTTTGCCGGAGCCGGCGCTGGCAGAGGACAGCATTTTGATGAAAGAGGTGGCGGCTTTGCCGGAAAAATATCAGGAGCAGGAAAAAAACATAGTTTGCGCGCTGGATATTGGCACCCGCAGCATTGTTGGCGCTGTTGGCCGGGCCGAGGAAGGCCGCTTTCATGTGCTGGCTATTGAGAAAGAGGAGCACGGCAAGCGTGCGATGCTGGATGGCCAAATTGAAGATATTGAACAGGTGGCCAATATTGTCCGCCGAGTGATTGACCGGATTGAGCAACGCCTGCAAATGCGTATCAAGCGCGTTTGCGTGGCGGCCGCCGGCCGCTCTCTGCGTTCTCAAAAGGCCAGCTACACGATGGAATTTGAGGAGCCGCGTCAGGTTTCGGATGAAATTGTGAACCAGCTGGAGGCTAATGCACTGGCAGCGGCGGAGGCTGTGGTGTTGGAGGATAAGGACAGCTACTTTTATATGGTGGGTTATACCGCCGCTCAGTACCGCCTGGATGGTTACCCGATGTCCACATTGCAAGGTCATTTTGGCCGTCGGCTGGAGGTGGATTTGGTGGCCACTTTCCTGCCGCGTGAAGTGGTGGATAGCCTTTACACTGTGGTGGGCCGCTTGGGCTTGGAAGTTTCCAGCCTGACTTTGGAGCCAATCGCTTCCCTAAACGCTGCCATTCCATTGGATATTCGTTTGCTTAATTTGGTGCTGGTGGATATTGGCGCCGGCACTTCGGATATAGCCGTCTGCCGCGATGGCAGCGTGGTGGGTTACACCATGGCCACTGTGGCCGGCGACGAGATAACCGAGCTTATAATGAAGAAACTGTTGGTGGATTTTAAAACCGCAGAGGGGCTGAAAATGGCTCTGGGGGGCAAGGAGCCTTTGCGTTACACCGATATTTTGGGATTGCAGCAAAAAACCAGTTTGCTTAAATTGGTGGAATTAATTCAACCGGCGGTAGACCAGCTGGCTAAGGAAATTTCTGATAAAATTGTGGAGTTGAATGGCCAGGCTCCCTCCGCTGTGTTTTTGGCCGGTGGGGGCAGCAAGCTATACGGCTTGCGTCAGGCGGTGGCTGATAAATTAAAAATGGATGACAATCGGGTGACGATTGCCGGCAACCATTTTGAAAAAAATGCTTTCGCTGAGGATATTGAACTGAACAATCCAGAATATTCCACACCTTTGGGCATTGCCATTTCCGCTGCTTTGGGGATGATTAACGATAGCTATGTGGTGACGTTGAATGGCAGCCCTGCCAAGCTGTTCCGCAGCGGCACTTTAACCATTAGGGATATTTTGCTGATGAACGGTTGTCGTTATGGCGATATGATGGGCCGCACCGGCGCTAACCTGACATATACTTTGAATGGTAATCGTCAGTTTATACGTGGCGGCCAGTGTCAGCCGGCTAAAATTGTGTTGAATGGAGTGGACGCAGAGCCGTCCGCCGTGGTGCATGCCGGCGATACGATTGAATTTGCACCGGCCAAACCTGGTCAAAACGCCAGTCGCAATTTGGCTGAATTGCTGGGTGAAAATTTTGTCGGCGATGTTTTGGTTAATGGCGAACCGGCGGATTTAACTTATCAGGTGAAAACCGGCGATGTTATTGTGGCGGCGCAGTCTGGCTCGCAACCGATTGTTGAGCAGTTTGACGACGAGGTTGCTGCGCCGGAACCGCAGCCGGTGGAAGCTCCGGTTTTGGGCGCGCCATTGGCGGTTAATTTGAACGGTCGGCAGGTTAGCTTGCCGGCCAAACCAAGCGGCGAACCGCATTATCTGGTGGACGCTTTGCAGCATAGCGGCTTGGATTTTGACAACCTGCATCAACCGGTTGAGCTGTTGGTTAACGGCCAGCCAGGGCAGTTTAGCCAAACGCTACGCAAAGATGACGAGGTGATTATTCGTTATCAGGATGCGGAGCGCGAATAATGGTAGAATTTGGCTGATTGGCTGTAAAATAACGGTAGATTGGATAGAAAAAGCAATAAAAATATAAAAAAATAGCAAAAGCTTGCAGGAAAAATCGGCTAAAGGGCTAATTATATATATACCTTTTTGGCTTAAAGGTTTTGTGCATTACAGCCTGTTTGCCTGGTAGGCTCACAGGCTAATACTATTCGTAGTATTGCTCGGTTTGATAAAAATACGGGCTATAAATTAGCGAGGAGGAAGTTATAATGCGTAAGAGCATAAAAAAACAGGTTTGGTTGAGGGTGGCGCTGACTATCAGCTCGGTTTTGTTGTTTAGCATAATGACTTTTGTTAGTATTTCAAATATTCGGGCTACTGAAGGAGATAGCAAGCAGGCTTCGGCTCTGCTGGATCGGGCTCAAAAGGCGGAAACTGCTCACTATAAATGGTCTGGTAACCTTAGTAATGCGCTTTATGCCGGCACTGATTTCACCGGCAGCTTGGACCCAACGTCTTGTGTGCTGGGTCAGTGGCTTTACGGTGAGGCTGGAACTGACGACGCCCGTGTTTTGAAGTTGCGCGAACAGATGGAGCCGTTGCATAAGGAGTTGCACCAATCAGCCAGCCAGGCGTTGGAAATGTTGGAGCAAGACCCGCTAGCTGCACAAAGCTTCTATCAAAATACAATTCAGACCAATTTGGGAACCTTGGTGGGCATGTTGGACGAGGTGGTTGCTTGTAGTGAGGAGCTTAGCGAAGCAAGCGCAGCCGAGTTGGCCCGCATTATCACCACAATGATGATAACCTCTATTGTGTGTTGCGTTTTGGCGCTTTTGTGTTTGCTGAGTTTGGTGATTTATGTGCTGGGCGGTGTGGTTAAACCGATTTTGCATATTACAGAGCAGAGCAAACCTTTGTTGGAGGGCAAGCTGGAGTTGCAGCTTAATCACAAAACACAGGATGAGCTGGGCGATTTGGCAAACACGCTGGAGCAGTCGCTGCAAATTATTCGCGGCTATGTGAATGATATTAACCGAATTATGGGCGAGCTTTCTCGCGGCAGCTTTAATGTGCATGCCACCACGCCTTTTATTGGTGATTTTCGTTCGATTGAGCAGTCTATTGAAAGTTTTACAAATACGATGTCATCTGCTTTGGAACAGATTACCAATGCGGAGCATCGGGTTTCTGGCAATGCCGAGCAGCTTTCCAGTGGGGCGCAGGCTTTGGCTCAGGGTGCAACCGAGCAGGCCAGCGCGGTGGAGGAATTGTTTGCCACTTTGGATAGCCTTTCACGTACGGCTGAGCATAATGTGAGTACGGCGGCCAGCGCACAAAGCAGCGCCAAACAAGCTCGTGAGCAGGTGACGCTGAGCAGTGAGCAAATGAATAATATGGTTGTTGCAATGCAGGATATTACGGAGGCGTCGCGCAAAATCAGCGAGATTATCGCTACGATTGCTGATATTGCTTTCCAAACCAACATATTGGCTTTGAACGCTGCTGTTGAGGCGGCGCGTGCCGGTTCGGCTGGCAAAGGTTTTGCTGTGGTGGCGGATGAAGTGCGCAATTTGGCTACAAAATCTGATTTGGCAGCCAAGGCGACGCAGGATCTTATTGAAAATTCGGTGCAGGCAGCGGAGCGTGGCAGCGCAGTGGTTGATGAAGTTTCACAGACTTTGCAGCGTTCTTTGGATTTGGTTGTGCAGGCCAGCAATGAAATGGGTCAGATTGCCGAGGCTATTGCCGGCGAGGCTGAAAGTATTGCTCAGGTGACTGAGGGTATTAGCCAGATTTCGGCTGTGGTGCAGACCAATTCGGCCAGCAGTGAGGAATCTGCCGCAGTCAGCGCGGAGCTTTTTGATCAGGTTCGTTTGTTGCAGGATCAGACCAGGCGTTTCCAGCTGAAAGATTGAACCGGAAAATTTATTGATAATAATTAGTTTTAGATAATTTTTGCACGGAAATAGCTGCGGTTGAATTGAAATTCTGCTAGTAGGCAAAAATTTCTTGTTTCAACCGCGGCCTTTTTTTGTCAGACCTATTGCAAAATGCGCTAAAAAAGTGTATGATAGTATGTAGTCGCTAAAAAAGACCTTTTGGCATTTGTTCTGAATGGTTTCAATTCGGCTTTAAGAAAGCTGACAGATAATTGTTTTGGGACAATTCTGCCGCAGGGGCATATAATATCTTTAGACCGCATAAAGAATATACTGTTGATTGTAGCGGCTTGGGTTGAATTTGTGTATGGAGGTTGACGGAATGAATACAATTTGCGGTACCAGCAATTTGATGCTGGAGCGTTCTATGGATTTCCTCTGGACTAAGCAAACGGCAATTTTAGACAATATTGCCAACGCTGAAACCCCAAACTACAAAACTAAATATGTGACATTTGAGGAAAGCTTTGAACAAAAGCTGCGTGCGGCAATGGCTGAACCAAAACCGGCTCAGGCTGTGCGCAAAGTTATGGAAGATGCCCAATGGGAGGTTCATGAGGTTGATGAATCCGTGCGAATGGATGATAACGGCGTGAACACCACTGAGCAAATGGTGGAACTGGTGCGCAATGCTTATCAGTTGCAGCATGTTTATCGAGCAATTTCTGGTAATATTTCTATTATGCGCGCGGCAATTAACGGATAAGAGAAAGGAAGTTGTCAGTTATGGCTTTTATGACCGCTATGAATATTGTGGGTTCTGGGCTGACCGCTGAACAACTGCGGTTGGATGTTATCTCGGAAAATGTAACTAATATGAATACCACTCGCACGGAAGCAGGCGGGCCTTATCGTCGTAAGATGGTGGTTTTTCAGGCTGAATCCGGACGGGATGGTTTTCGGCAAGCAATGGCTGCAGCGGCCGCGGCTTCTAATCGAGGTTATGAAAATGCGGGCGGTGTTCGGGTTGTGGAAATTGTGGAGGATCCTAGCGATTTGCCAATTACATATGACCCCAGCCACCCAGACGCCAATGAGCAGGGCTATGTGGAAATGCCTAATATAACGCTGGTTAAAGAGATTACCGACGCCATGGCGGCTTCGCGTGCGTATGCCTCCAATGTGACGGCTTTTAACACGTTGAAAAGTGTGTTGTCTTCCAGCCTGGAAATTGGCAGGTAGGCTGGCGTTGACGATTTTGCCAATATTTGACAAAATGCTTTGAGGTGATAAGATGACGATTAATAGTGTGAATCCGCTGTGGAATGAGATGCCTTTGCAGCAACCACAGGCGCAAACCAAACAGGAAAATCCCGGCGTTTCGTTTGCGGATATTTTTCGCTCGGCAATAAACGAGGTGGCGGAGGCGCAAAACCAGGTGGCCAACGCGGAGTATCTGTTGACGACGGGCCAGTTGGACAATCCTGCCTATGCTACTATTGCCATTGCCAAGGCGGAACTTTCAGTTTCAATGCTGGCACAGTTGCGAACCAAGGCGTTGGACGCCTACAATGAGTTGATGCGGATTAGTATGTAAAATTAGAGCGGAAAAGAGGTTGTCTGATGGCGGAGGTATTATCGCAAAGCCAGATAGATGCACTGCTCAACTCTATGCAGGGGGGCGGCGCGCCACCTGTTGAAGAAAAGCCGGAAAAAAAATATCCCAAATATGATTTTACCAGTCCACGCAAGTTTACCAAAGATAGGCTAAAAATGCTAAGTGGTATCTTTGATAATTATTCGCGCATTATCAACACGCGGATTAACGGTTTGTTGCGTGCCACTTGTGAGGTTGAATTGGCCTCGGTTGAGGAGCAAAGGTATTATGAATTTTCCAACGCGCTGACGGAGGGCACAGTTTTGGCGGTGTCGCATCTGAATATGCAGGGCGTGCGGGATGAATCGCCGGTGCTCTTTTATATAACCACACCGGTTATGCTTAGCATGATCGACCGGCTTTTGGGCGGTACCGGTGACGTCGAACCCGACTTACCGGATGATTATATCTACACGGATTTGGAAATTCGCCTGTATGAGAACCTAATGAAGGAACTGGTTTCAGTTATGGGCAACAGCTGGGAGAATTATATTCAGCTGGATTTTGATTACGGACGGGTGGAGCCAAATCCCACCTTGGTGCAGTTAATCGGTATGGATGAAACCGTTGTTTTGGTGGATTTGGTGCTGAAATTTCCAAATTGTGAGGGACGAATCAGCGTTTGTTTGCCAGGTTTGATGTTGACCAATATATTTACGAAAATCAATCAGGAAAATCCCGCTAATCGTGCAGTTGCGGAGGATAAATCGGAGGATATTTTTGATCATCTGCGCGATTCCAATTTGGAAATTGTGGCGGAGTTGGGGCGCACTGAGCTCAGACTACGCGATGTTTACAATTTGAACGTGGGCGATGTGATTGATTTGAGCCAAAAAAAGGATAGCGCGGTTTATCTGCGCATCGGTGGCCGCAAGTGGTTTGATGGAATGATGGGCGTTAGTGAAAAGCATATCGCCGTGAAAATCAGGCGGGTTTACCATAATGTTGAGAGAAGGGACAGTCAGGTAAATGAGCAATAGTATTTTTAGTCCACTGGAAATAGACGCGATTGGCGAGATTTCTAATATCAGCTTGGGCTCATCGGCGACAGCCATATCCAATATGCTCGACCACCGGGTTGATATTACAACGCCTTCGGTTTCCGTGGTGAACGCTGAGGATTTTGAGCTGGGCAGTATTGAACCGGCTATTGGCGTGGAAATTAAATACGTCACCGGCTTGGAAGGCAGCAACATTATGCTGCTGAAGATGAGCGATATTAAGGTGATTGTTGACATCTTGATGGGTACGGAAACCCCGGATGAGGAGTTTGAGCTTAACGAGCTTTCGTTGAGCGCGGCCTGTGAGGTTATGAATCAGATGATGGGCGCGGCTGCCACTGCTTTGTCTGATTTTTTGGGTCGGGTGGTTAATATTTCCACTCCCCAAACCTTTGACCTTGATGACTTGGAGGCCTTTAAGAATGAACGGCTGCCAGTTGCACAGGGGCCGATTGTGGTTGTTCGTTTTGCTTTAGATATTGAACCCTCGCTGAAAAGCGAATTTATGAATGTAATGTCGGTTGAGTTGGCCAGAGAGTTGTTGGGCGGCTTTGGCCTGGGCGGTAGCGATTCTGCCGCTGAGGAGGCTGCGCCGGCGCCAGCTTCTGCACCTGCTGCGGAGCCGGAACCTTCAGGCGGAGGCGGCGTGCTTTCCCAGGAGGAGATTGAAAAAATGTTGGCTGGCGGTGGTGCTGCGGCAAGCCCTGCACCAGCTCCTGCTCCTGAACCTTCGGGTGGTGGAGGCGGCGTGCTTTCCCAGGAGGAAATTGAAAAAATGTTGGCTGGCGGTGGTGCTGCGGCAAGCCCTGCACCGGCTCCAGAGCCACAGGTTGCTCCTCCTGCGCCGGCAGTTGCC
>Ga0073906_1003288_pt1 | contig 18664 bp, 13 predicted proteins | sample Inofromicrocosms_FD_65485 | JGI IMG/M metagenome (GOLD analysis project Ga0073906, IMG submission 65485) | Mouse cecum microbial communities from Vienna, Austria - Inoculum for glucosamine and mucus D2O microcosms | ecosystem: Host-associated > Mammals > Digestive system > Large intestine >...
GGCGGAGCCGCAATTTCGCCATCGCGAGGAGATATTTCGCCATCGCGATGCGATGGCGGCTGTTCGCCGCCGCCCCCTTCGCGGCGGACTGCAACTCGCAAAGCTCGTTTCGTCCTCCGCCGTCGGCGAACAACGAAAGCCGAATGGCGTTTCGGCCCGCATCCATATTAAATTTTCGTTAACGAACCGTTATCATTTCATTAAAGTTGCGCGGCGGGGACGGATTGTATGAATGTTGCAAATTAACTTTGAAGCGTTGAAACGGCGCGCCGCGCACATGCGGCAAGCGAAAAAGATTGCATATGAGCGAATTCTACACGGTAGCGGTTGCCGTATTGGCCGTGCTGGCCGTCTCGGGACTCTATGTGGGAGTGACCAACGACGCGGTCAACTTCCTTAACTCGGCCATCGGCTCGAAAGCCGCGGGCATGCGGACGATCCTCGCCGTCGCTTCGGTGGGCATCATCCTCGGCGTCATATCGTCGAGCGGCATGATGGAGGTGGCGCGCAACGGAATGTTCAACCCCTCGTTCTTCACCTTCGGCGAGGTTATGGCCATCTACCTCGGCGTGATGCTGGCCAACGTCATACTGCTCGACATCTACAACTCGATGGGCCTGCCCACCTCCACCACCGTATCGCTCATATTCTGTCTGCTGGGAGCCGCCGTGGCCGTTTCGGCCTACAAGATCTCGTCGGAACCGACGTTGTCGGCGGGCGATCTGGGCGACTTCATCAACACCTCGCGCGCGATGGGCATAATATCGGCCATCCTGCTCTCGGTGGCGATAGCCTTCACGTGCGGCACGGTGACGATGTGGATCTCGCGAATGATATTCTCGTTCCGCTACATGGCTCTGTTCCGCCGCTTCGGCGCGATGTGGTGCGGAGTGTCGCTCACGGCGATAGTCTACTTCGCGCTGTTCAAGGGGCTGAAAAGCACCTTTGCCGAGAGCGCCGCGGCCGTGTGGATCGACCATAACCTGCCCGCCGCGCTGGCGTTGTGCTGGGTGGCGTGCTCGGTGCTGCTGGCGTTCCTGCAACTGTTCCGCATCAACATACTCCGCATAACGATCCTGTCGGGCACCTTCGCGCTGGCGCTGGCCTTCGCAGGCAACGACCTCGTGAACTTCATCGGCGTGCCCGTCGCCGGCTTCGACGCCTACTCGATAGCCCGCGAGGCGGGAAATACCGATGTCGTGATGTCGGCCCTGAACGAAAACATCCCCGCCAACATGATCTTCATGCTGACGGCGGGCGCGATCATGGTGCTCACGCTGTGGACCTCGCGCAAAGCCATGCACGTGACGGAGACCGAGATATCGCTCTCGGCGCAATCGAGCGACGACGAATCGCAATACGGCTCCAACGTGTTTTCGCGCGGCATAGTGCGTCTGTCGATCAACGCCGCGACTGCCATCGAACGCGTCACGCCGCTCAAGGTGCGCGAGTTCGTGGCGCGACGCTTCGAATACGTCGACGTCGAGCATAGCGGCGCGCCTTACGACATGATCCGAGCCACGGTGAACCTCACCACCTCGGCGTTGCTCATATCGCTTGCCACATCGCTCAAACTCCCCCTCTCGACCACATACGTCTGCTTTATGGTGGCCATGGGATCGTCGCTGGCCGACAAGGCGTGGGGCCGCGAGAGCGCGGTGTACCGCATAACGGGCGTCATGACCGTCGTCATGGGATGGTTCACCACGGCCATCGGAGGCTTCGCCATAGCCTTCGCCACGGGGTTGCTGCTCATCTGGGGCGGGATACCCGCTTTCGCCGCAATGACGTTGCTGTGCGGCTACATGCTCGTGAAGAGCAATTTCAAGAAGAAGCCCCGCGAGGAGGCGGCGCGCGCCGTCGACGGTGCCACGGCGGGAACCGTGGACGATATAGCCGAGGAGGTGTGCCGCATGATGCAGACCGCCACCCGCATTTACGACCGTACGATAGTGGCCGTATTCAAGGAGAACCGCAAGGCGTTGCGCGATCTGGTGCGCGAATCGGAGGATATCTACCGCGACAGCCGCAAACTCCGCGCGGGGCTCATGCCGACCCTTCGGCGACTGAAGGGCGCGGGGCTGGAGCTCTCGCTATACTATATTCAGATGGTCGACTACCTGAGCGAGATAGCCGAGGCGCTGGTGCATATAACGCGCCCCACGTTCGAACACATCGACAATAACCACGAGGGCCTTTCGCGCGAGCAGGCGACCGACCTGATGCACATCAACGACGACGTGGCCGAGATTTACGGCAGCATAAACCGCATACTCGTCACCAACGACTTCAGCGAGATAGATTCGGTGCTCAGCATGCGCGAGGATCTGTTCGAACGCATAGCGGCCACCACCAAGTCGGAGCTGGTGCGCATAAACGAGGGCGAGGGCAACACCAAGGCGAGCATCCTCTACCTAACGATCCTGAGCGAGACGCGCACGATGGTGCTTCAGGCCCGCAACCTGCTCAAGGCCCAGCGTTACTTCTCCGAGCACGCCGACGCCCGTATGGGCCGCGTGCGATATACCCGCAATTCATAACGAAGTTCGGATCCGATATGGCCGCAGCCTTCGCCCCGCGGAGGCCCGCTGTTCGCATTCGCTCATTCGCGAGGTCTCCGCAGGCTGCGGCCCGAGTGTATATTATAACAATATGTATCTCATCTCCTCGGAACGGCATTTTCTATTTCGGGCGGCAGCGACGGCCGTCGAAGATAATTTTTTTTCTTTCCCGAGGAAAAAATGGCTTGAATATTGAGCGGGAATCGGCATAAAATAATATTTTTGCATTGTAAATAAAGGTATGCGCGGAGAATCGACGCAATAAACACGTCGGTTTTTACGTTCACGTCATAGGAGATATTGTACCGAAACGGATTCCGTGCGAACGCTGCATTTCGATTTAACCTTAAACCTACGTGCGCTATGAAGAACTTGAAGAGTATTTTAGCCGCAACGCTCACGGCGCTGGCCGCGAGCGCGTGCACGTCGGCCTATTACGGTTCGACGGGCGATTACGACGATCTATATGCCACTCACGACCGTACGGCCATAGCCGACCGGCAGCGCGCCGAGGCGGAGGCTCGCCGTGTGGAGGCCGAGGCCCGCAAAGCCGAAGCCGAAGCGCGTCAGGCCGAATGGAACGCCCGAACGGCCGAGATACTGGCCGCCGCGGGCGAAGCCGAGGGAGTGAAAGTCGTCGACTCGGGCGACGGGATAATCATAATCGAGGACGACTCGCCGCAGAGCTTCGTGGCCGACAGCTACGAAAGCGCATACGCGCGCCGTTTGCGCGGCTTCACCTCGCCCAACTACCGCATGCCGTCGAGCTACTTCAATCTGCGTTACGGCGGCAACTACACCTTCGCCACGGCGTACGACCCCGCGGTCTACAACGTGATGGTGTCGGGCGATCAAGTGTGGGTGGAGCCTAAATACATCACCTCGATGTTCGGCACATGGGGCGCCACGAACGCCACGGCCATGCTCTACTCGCCGTGGTATTACGGCTGGAATCATTACGACCCGTGGTACAACTCGTGGTGGGGATACCCCCGCTACTCGTGGTACGACTGGAACTGGAACATCTGTTACGGATGGAATTACGGCTGGGGCCACAACCTGTGGTGGGGCTGGGGCGGACTCTACCATCCGTGGCACCATCACTACCCCCATTACGGCTGGGGCTGGGGCGGCTCGCACTGGGGTCCCGACTACTGGGGCTGGGGTCCGCAGTACGGCGGCGGAGGCGGTTATTGGCACCGCGGCGGCAACTATTACGGCTCGCGCAACAACGACTCTCGTTTCCCCAACGGCGGCAATTCGCGTCCCTCGCGCGGCAACTCGATGGTGAACCGCGGCTCGTCGCACTCGACGCCCTATCGTTCGCCCAACTCGGGAACGTCGTATGGCACCCCGTCGCGCGGCGGCAACACCTCGACGGGCGTGCAGCAGCAGACCTCGGGTTCGCGAGGCCGAGGCACTACCACCGTCAACCGCAACGACAACTCGTCGATGCGCAACCGCAACACGACCGAGAACCGCAACAACACCACGCGCAACAACGACAGCTACCGCAACAACGACAGCTACCGCAACAACAGCAATTACAACAACAATAACAATTCGAGCTTCAACTCCAACCGCGGCGCCTCGTCGTTCGGATCGGGTTCGTCGGGCGGCAGCTCGCGCGGCGGCGGCTTCTCGGGAGGCGGAGGAGGAGGTTCGCGCGGCGGCGGATCGCGCGGACGATAGCCGATGCCCGCGACGGCATATAACATAAACAATTAAACGTGTGCAACATGAAAATGATCGGAAAACTTTCGCTTCTCATAGCGTCGGCGGCCATCGTCGGCACCGCCTCGGCGCAATATAAGTTCGGCGGACTGATGATGGACCACGACGGCATGATGTCGAACGACATGTTCTCGCTCTCGCAGGTCAACTTCGGATTCGGCACGGCCCGCTCGATGGGCATGGCCGGAGCGTTCGCCTCGCTCGGCGGCGACGTGTCGTCGATGGGCATCAACCCCGCGGGACTCGGCATGTACCGCCACAACGAGGTCACCGTAAGCCCCATCATGGGATTCCAGCGATCGACCAACAGCGCGGCCGACTGGGGCGACAACAAGCAGAGCCGCTTCGCCCTGAGCAACATCGGCGCAGTGTTCAACGTATACGAGAGCGGCCGCACGGGTCTGGTGAGCGTGAGCGTCGGCATCGGCTACAACCGCGTGGCCGACTTCAACTACCGTTACGGCTTCACATCGGAGAGCGGAGCTTCGAGCTCGCCCTATCGCTCGATCAACGACGCCTTCGTGCGCCAGCTCGGGCAGGGCGGCATATTCCCCGACAAGAACGGCACGCTCAATTACGACTACGACATAGCCTATTTCTGGGGCGGCGCGCTGGCCTATAACGGCTACATGCTCGACACGGGCGAAGACGAACTGGGCCGTTACTGGACCACGGCCGACCGCATAGGCGCCAACGCGGGAGTGGGCCACACGGCCCAGATCGACAGCCGCGGTTCGATAGGCGAATACGACATCGCGGTCGGATGCAACTTCGACAGCAAATTCTACCTCGGCGCGACCATAGGTTTGCAGGCCGTCGACTGGAAACGCCAGCTCTACTACGGCGAGGATTACATCTACAACGGCTCGACGCCCGTCGACTCGCAGGGCACGCCCTTGCAGACGCCCGCCAAGTGGATGGACTACAATCAGGCCATCGACGTATCGGGCACGGGCGTGAACTTCAAGCTGGGCTTCATCTGGCGACCCATCCCCGCCCTGCGCGTAGGCGCGGCCGTGCATACGCCCACCTTCTATTCGCTCAAGCGCAGCTACCAAGCATACGCCGCCACCAACTTCAACCCCAACGGCGACACCACGCCGCCGCTCGACGACGACGGCGACAACACGTGGGACTTCGTTTCGCCCACGCGCCTCATGTTCGGACTCTCGTACACCATAGGCCGCTACGCCATCATCTCGGCCGATTACGAGCGCGACTGGTACAACGGCATGCGCGTGAAGAACATCCCCTCGGGCTTCGACCTCACCGAGGCCGACTACCGTTCGGAGTTCACCGCCAATTTCAAGGGATCGAACACGCTGCGTCTGGGCGTGGAGGTGAAGCCCGTCTCGATGCTCGCCCTGCGCGCGGGTTACGGCTCGGCCGGCTCGATGCTTCGCAACGACAAGGATCTCTACTACAACTCGCCGCTCACCTACAAGAGCACCTGCTATTCGGGCGGTCTGGGTCTGGCGTTCGGCGGACTGAACGTCGACCTCACCTACCAGTATCTCGAAAACAAGCAGACGTCATACATGCTCTACTATGCGCTCGACAGCCGCACGGGAACGTTCGACACGGCGAGTCCCTCGTATTCGACCGACCTGAAGCGCAATTACGTCATCCTCTCGGTCGGCTACAAGTTCTGACCGCGCGGCGGCGCATAGCAAAAAATCGCGTGAAATAGCGCGCGTTAAACAAAAAAAGGTTACTTTTGTCATTCGGACGAAGGCGACCTTTTTTCTTCGTATGGGGCGCCGCGCGCCGAAGGCAATAATTGCCTCACCCCGAAAATTTCGAAACAAAAAACGCAATATGGCAGTAGAGCTTAAAGATCTGACCAAAGTCGAGGACAACTACTCGAAATGGTACAACGACCTCGTTGTGAAGGCCGGTCTGGCCGAGAATTCGGCCGTCAGAGGATGTATGGTAATCAAACCCTACGGTTACGCCATCTGGGAGAAGATGCAGCGCGTGCTGGACGACATGTTCAAACAGACGGGACACGAGAACGCCTATTTCCCGCTCTTCATCCCCAAATCGTTCTTCTCGCGCGAGGCGCACCATGTGGAGGGCTTCGCCAAGGAGTGCGCCGTGGTGACCCACTACCGTCTGAAGAACGACCCCGACGGCAAGGGCATCGTGGTCGACCCCGCCGCCAAACTGGAGGAGGAGCTTATCGTGCGCCCCACCTCGGAGACCATAATCTGGAACACCTACAAGAACTGGATCACCTCCTACCGCGACCTGCCCATCCTCTGCAACCAGTGGGCCAACGTCGTGCGCTGGGAGATGCGCACGCGTCTGTTCCTCCGCACCGCCGAGTTCCTCTGGCAGGAGGGCCACACGGCCCACGCCACCCGCGAGGAGGCCATCGCCGAGGCCGAGAAGATGATCCACGTATACCAACGCTTCGCCGAGGATTGGATGGGCGTGCCCGTCATCGTAGGCCACAAGTCGCCCAACGAACGCTTCGCGGGAGCGGAGGACACCCTCACCATCGAGGCCCTGATGCAGGACGGCAAGGCTTTGCAGAGCGGCACCTCGCACTTCCTCGGACAGAACTTCGCCAAGGCGTTCGACGTGACCTACACCACCAAGGAGGGCGGTCAGGAGTATGTATGGGCCACCTCGTGGGGCGTGTCGACCCGTTTGATGGGCGCGCTCATCATGGCTCACTCCGACAACAACGGTCTGGTGCTGCCGCCCAAGCTCGCCCCCATTCAGGTGGCTATGGTGCCCATATACAAAGGCGCCGAGCAGCTCGCCCTGATGACCGAGAAGATGGAGGCCATCGCCGCCGAGCTGCGCGCCCGCGGCATCAGCGTGAAGGTCGACACGCGCGATAACGTGCGTTCGGGCTTCAAGTTCGCCGAATACGAACTCAAGGGAGTGCCCGTGCGTCTGGCTCTCGGTCCGCGCGATCTGGAGAACGGCACCATCGAGCTGGCCCGCCGCGACACCCTCTCGAAAGAGACCGTATCGCTGGAGGGGCTGGCCGACCGCATCGCGGCCCTCATGGACGAGATACAGGCCAACATATTCCGCAAGGCGCTCGACTACCGCACCTCGATGATTACTCGCGTCGACACGTGGGACGAGTTCGTCGACGTGCTGGAGAACAAGGGCGGATTCATCTCGGCCCACTGGGACGGCACCGTCGAGACCGAGGTGGCGATCAAGGAGGCCACCAAGGCCACCATCCGCTGCATTCCCATCGACGCCGAAGAGGAGGAGGGCAAGTGCGTCTTCACGGGCAAACCGTCGCACCGTCGCGTGCTCTTCGCCAGAAGCTATTAGTCGCCGCGGCGCAGGTATACGACAAGGGTCCGTCTTTTTGCAAGACGGACCCTTGTCGCATGCTTGTCGGGCAGTCTATTCCACCTCGATATCCACTTCGACCCCCTGCGCGGGCAGCAGGTCGCACGCATAGCCCTCGGGGAGCGAGAGACGGCCTTCGAGACGGCCGGCCTTCATCGTCCACTTCAGGTCGATCGACTCGTCGCCCACGGGAATCGAGCCTTCGCATCGCTCCAAACCGCAGTCGGCGAAACGCAGCGTCACGCGTTTCTCCACGGGCGACACTTCGTACACGCCCAGCACGTCGCGGTAGAGCACGCGCACGATATGCGCCGCGAAACCGTGGTTGCAGCTCGCCATGAAGTCGGCCGATTCGGGCAGATTCTCCCACAGCGTGCCCGTCAGGTCGGCCATGATGAGGTATTCGGCGATCGACTCGTCGAGTATTTGGCGCGACAGCCCCTCGCGAGAGAGCAGCTCCAAGCGCAGATAGGTGCCGATGAACGCGTTGGCGAAGGGGACGTCGGGATAGGCGCCGCTCTTCTTGCGCGCGGGTCCGAACTCGTCGCGCAGGCGCGCCCACAGCTCGGGATAACTCTCGGGCGTGGCCACGTCGAAAAAGAAGGCATAGTATTGACACACCTCGGTGTGGTTGTCGGTGCGCGTCAGCGCGCCGTCCTCGCCGCGCAGGGCGTTGTCGCAGAAGAAACGTCCGTCGTACGACTGCCTGCGGATCTCGTCGCGCACGCGGGCGGCCCGCTCGGCCAAAGCCTCGTCGCCGTAAAGGCGCGACGCCACGTCGAGCATACCCGCATAGAGCATATTCGAGGGGTAGTTCACATCCTGCACGAAGCTGTTGGCCGCCGACCACTCGATGAAGACCCATTTGTCGAGCTTCTCCAGCAAACCGTCCTCGTTGAGATAGGGTTCGAAGTAGTTTATAAGGTCGTACACGCGTTTGCGGGCGCGGTCTATGGTCTCGCGGTCGCCGCTGCGGGCGAGGTACTCCTCCAGCTCGATCACGAACCACATGGCCCAGTTGGGGATGTAGTTCTTGTCGCGGTGGTCGCTCGGATAGCACATGGGCAACATACCCTCGTCGATATCCTTGAACCGCTCGGGCAGCAGGAAATTCTCGATGAAGTTGCGCTCCATCTTGGCGTGGCCCGAGAGGTCGAACGCCACGCGAGCCGAGAAGTAGCTGTCGCACAGCCATCCCGCGCGTTCGCGCGACGGGGTGTCCATAAATATGTCGAGCGAGCTTTGGCGGTGCGTTTCGCGAGCCGTCTCGAAGAGCCGGTCGAGTTCGGCGTTGTCCGACGAGAAGGTTCCGCGCCATACGTCGGCGTTGCAGTAGTCGCGCATGTACATGCGCTCGATGGTGCACTTGCCGCTCTCCACCACCGCCTCGGCGAACTGCATGGTGTAGGGCTCGAAGCTCTCCAGATCGTACTCGCCCGCCGCCAGTTCGTATATCACGTACGCCTGACAGCCCAGACGTTCGATGTGCACGTGTCCGTCGGCTCCCAAGAGCTCGTCGAACGACACGCGCAGCAGCGCAGGCTCCTCGACCTTGACGCGCATGCCCAGAAATCCGCTGCTGTTGCGCTCGAACTTGTATATTCCGCCTCCCTGCTCCACGGCGTCGTGCACTCTGTAATCGGGATATGCCACGCGGCGCGGCAGCAGAGCCTTCGCGGGCTGCTCGGCGAGCGCGACGGCCTCGACCGCCTGCCAATCGGCCTGACGGGCCCAGTCGTCGAACGACGGATCGAGAGCGTAACGCTCGGTGAAAGAGCGTTGTATGCTGAAGCGCGGCACGTCGGCCCTGCGCTGCTTCAGATCGTACGCGGCGAATTCGCTGCCCGTGGCCGCCACGATCTCGCCGCCGATCTCCACCTCGGCTTGCAGGAACGACGGCTGGTCGAGCAGATAGTAGTTCGGCTCGTTGTAGCCCGCCACCTCGATGGCGACCACATTGCGGCCGCGGCGAAGGCAGCCGCTCAAATCGTAACAGTCGACGCGATAGAAGTCGTGCGCCGCGACGCTCGGGCCGTGGGCCACGAATAGGCCGTTGACGCGCAGGCGATAGTCGGTCGACGCGGCGATGCGGATCAGCGCATCGTCCGTCGCGCGCGCATCGATCACCTCGCGGAACGACAGGGTGAGATTCTTCTCCGTCTCGCGCCCCTCGGCCCACACGGGCAGCGCCTTCGCGAATGAGTCGCAGGCGGCGAGGTCGGGCGCGGCTTCGCGAACGCAGCCGAACGAAACGGCGGCGGCGAACGCGGCGAGTAATAGATATCGTTTCATAACTAAGCGATTGGGTTATATCGCAAATATATGAATTTTATCCGCATACGCCTCCCGCCCGACCCCACATAGAGCAAAAAACCGAGCGATTGGATCACCACATATAATCCGCGCCGACCGACGGCACGCCTCCGCCTCGAACCCCCGTTCAGAATCCAGCCAGATCGAACCCGCGCTCCACCTCGGCGCGCGCGGCGCGAACGCCGTTCTCGATCTGCGACATGGCCGCCACGACGGGCACCATCGTGGCGCGGTCGCGGGTGTCGATCGGCTCGTCGGCCCCGACGCCCGTCATGTCGCACACGGCGTCGATGTAGAGGGCGGTGTGGTTCTCCTCGGGAGGGGCGTAACGCGAGATCATGCGGCGCAGGGTATCGAGTCCGTATCGCAGGCGGTAGGTGTCGAGCAGCACGAACATGGCGCGGTATCCCCACTCCATCGATTCGAACTGCTTGAAGTCGGGATCGCGCGAGGGGCGCACCTCGCCGCGGTAACGCACACGCGAGCGGCGGATATTGCCCGGGTTGCGATTGGCTATGCCTCTACTCATCGCGCACCTCCCCTCTTTCGGTCTCCCTCACGAAGCGGCGCAGACGGCGCAGCAGCCGCGAGTCGCCCATGCGGCAGGCGTTTTCGAGAAACGACCACATCTCCACGCCGCACACGAAGCCCGCGAAGAGCCGCGCGAAATCGGGCGGGAACAGCCCCGCGGGCAACGCGTCGACGATGCGGGCCATGGCGATGGCTACTATGGCGAATCCCAGTTTGCGCACCGTGCGCCACGCCTCGCGGCTCTCGAAATACCATGCGCGGCCATGGCGTCGGGCCTCGGCGCGCGAGGCTGCCACCCCCGTCGCGAAGTCGACGCCGATGAATGCCGCCACGCACCACATGAGGGGCGCGACGGGAGCGAAGAGCGCGACGAGGCTCCCCGCGCAGCCGTTAGCGTATCTGTACAAAGCCTCCATCGCAGCAGCAGCGTTTAAGGATGTTGTCGTGGGGATCGTATTCCGCCATCGAGGCGGCGTGGGCGTCGAGGTAGTCGGACATGCGGCGCACCGCCTCGCGGGCCCTGATGCGCAAGGCCCGCATCAGCTCGGCGCGGGTCGCGGCGTCGGCGGCCTTGCGGTTCGCGCCCGCGGGCACGGCCAGTCCCGTCTGCCCCGTGGCGGCGTTCAGACGCGGCTGCACCACCAGACGCACGCAGAGCGCGAGGGCGGGAGCCGCATACTCGCTCACGAAGTCGGGATAGGCCCCCTCGCGCATCGCTTCGCACAGCGCGCGCCCCGCCACGGGCTCTATGCGGCGGCGGAGGGCGGCTTCGATGTCGGCCTCGCCGATGGCTTCGGGCGAGACGTATTCGCCGTCGGTGAACGCGAGGCGCACCGTATCGGCGGGTGTGATAATGTTGTTCATGACAGTTTCAAGGTTGGAATGACGAGGCGTGTTTTGCGACTCGCAGAGTCGCGCGGGCCGCAGCCTCTGCCCCGCGGAGGCCCGCTGTTGTTCGCGATTGCCCACACGCGAGCTCCGCAGGCTGCGGCCCCGAACAGCGCCTAATCTATTCTGGTTATGTTGTACTTGGTGATCTGCGACAGATAGGGCTGCTGGCGTTCGTCGTCGGGATCGAATTCGAGTCCGTCGGCCTTGCGCGCCTCCCACACCTTCATGTAGATGGGCTTCGAACGGGTCGGGGGACGGTTCACGATCTCCAGCGACGAGGCGTCGACTCCCGTCACCTCGCTTATGAGACTTTTGACGGGCTCCATCAGCTCCTCCTGCTCGGCCAGAATGACGGTGTTGAGCGCCACTTCGTACTCGTGCAGGATGCGTTCCGAGCTGAATCCCGACGAGTAGTCGAGTCCGCTGAGCGAGCGGAACCACGAGTGGGCTATTACGATGTCGCTCGTGGCCTGCTCGTGCAACGCGCTCCAGTCGCCTTCGTTGCGCGCCTCGATGGGTATGAAGCGCGAATTGTCGGTCTCGGAGCCCTCCTTGATGACGAACATCACCTGCCCGGGATTGCCGGCGAACCGCTGCTCGGCCATGCGCACTATGCGCTCGGCTTCGGCTTCGCTGTCGGCCGTGGCGTCGAGCATCATCACGCCCGAGAGCTGGAACGAGTTGTCGAGTCGCGCGATGTTCCAGCAGTCGGTCTTGTAGGCTATGGCCGACACGCCCATGCCCGCGATGTACTTCGGCACGCCGTAATGGGTGAACATCGGTTCGTACTCCTTGTAATGTATCACCGTGCGCAGCGAGCCGTCGCCCTGCTTCTCGAACAGCGGATAGAGCGGCAGCGTGCGCGCCTCGTCGGGGTTGAACGCGCTCCAGTCGTGGTGCAGCAGCACGTGGCGGCCGTCGCGCGCTATGCGGCAGCACGAAGCGTCCTGATGGTAGAGCGAGAGGAACGACCGCTTCTCGTCGGTGACGGCTTCGAGAAACGCGTTTCCCATCAACGACTTGTCGAACGCCAGACGGCTCATCACCGTGCGCAGCGACTCGCCGTCGCCGTTGATGCGTCCCGCCATGCGCCCCAGCAGGGGCAGACGCTCGTCGAACGAGAATCCCTTGCCCGCTATGTAGTCGGCCTTGTCGTTTATGATGCGGCGGTGGGTGGTCGATCGGCGCGACATGAGCGAAAGGGCGTAGGGCAGCATGTTGTCGTCGCCCCAACGCCAGAATTTGTCGCTCCGCACCGTGCGCCGCGATATGGCGAAAAGCGGCTCGGGACTTCGGTCGCCCACCGCCACCGCGCTTTTTGTTCTGTTTTGTTCCATGTTTGAGATTCGTTTTATCGGTTAAGGAAGATGTTTGCACCTCGTCGTTCCGCCTAAGCTTTTCACTCGAAAGCCGAGCTTACGTCGCGGCAGGCGAGGACGAGCTTCACCCGCGGCGAGTCGTTGGGCCGCTCGCCCGAGAGGAACCGCAGCGATTGCAGCCGCAACGCCTGCTCGAATCCGAAACGCGGGCACCACCCCGCCACGATCTTCTCGCCCGTGGCCGTCTCGACCACGGCTGCGACACCTTCGGCGGCGCAGCGGCGCAGAAAATCCCGATCGAACCACTCGGCGGCGAGCTTGCGGTCGGAGCAGAGCGCGAGGGTGTGGAGCACGCTCACCTGCCCGTCGCGGGCGGTGAGCTCCTCCTCGTACGACGACCCGTCGTCCATGAGCGGCACGGCGAGGCCGCGGCCCGCGACCATCTCCTGCGGCGAGGCGAGGCCGCCGACGGGAAAGAGCTCCGCCGCGACCACCCCGCCCACGGGTTTGTAGAAATCGGGTAGCGCCATAGGTTACTCCGCGTTGATGTAAGCCGACACCAGATCGTCGTCGAGGATCTCGCAACCGATGGCGAACACGGCTCGCTGGCGATTCTCCATCTCGTCGGGGTTGTACCACATGCGCACCTCCGAGCCCGGACTGTCGGCGGTGTTGACGGCCATCACCAGATTGCGTCGGTCGGTGAAGATGCAGAAGTTGGACGAGAGCGAAGTGTTGCTTATGGCGGGTTCGAGGTTGACCTCTATGACGGGGAATCCGTGATACGATAGCATCTTGCGGCCCGTCTGGGTGTCGGTGTAGGTCGCCGCGCCGAAGTTGTCGTCCAGATACGACTCGTAGAGCGAATAGATGACGGGCGAGACGAAGAAGGCCGTCTGCCCCTCCTGATAGAGCCCCTTGAGGCGCGGGCTGGCGTTGCGGACGGTCATGTCGAGCACGTCGCGGATGGAGTAGTCGCCCAGATAGCCGTCCAGATTTTTGTTCGAGTAATGGAACGCGTCCGCCTTCACGCGGTCGGTGACGATCTTCAGCAATCCGTCGAAAGCGTTGTAGCCCGTCTGGTAGGTGTTGCCCTTGTCGCCCAACCAGAGGTTCATGCGGATGCTCTCGGCTATGGCGCGGCGGAACAGCTCGGTCTCGGCGGCCTCCAGCTCGGTGCCCGTCAGATCCTCCATGTTCACGTCGCTGCGGTTGGTGATGAGCTCGAAGATGGTCGAGAAGTAGTCGCTCGCCGAGAAGGCGTTCTCGGCCTTCACGCGGGCCAAGGGAATGGTTTTCTGGTAGTGGACGCTCTTGTTGCCGCCGCTCCACGCCGAGTTCTTGTCGAACGGGGCGAGGACGTTGGTCGAGTGGTCCCACATCTGCACCACGGTGGGCATGGGCATGTTGTAGAGGACGCGTATGCCGAGCGACTCGGCCGAGGGGCCCGAGAGCAGGGGACGGAAGAAGATGGTTTCCAGCTCGCGGCCGGTGTAGTTCTTGGGGTTTACGATGATGTTTGACATGTGAATGAAGTTTTTAATGGGTTTCGGAATAATATTTCGCCTGTGCGGGGGCGGTTCTCCCCGACGCGGGACTCGGCGTCACGATCTCGACGCGAACGCCTTGGCGTCGTCGGAGTAGGCGCGTTCGTTCGCCTGCGAGCGGGGAGCGTTCATCGAGGGATCCTCCACGGGCTCCACTTCGGTGCGGCCGTAACGCCTCTGCCCCTCGTCGAAGGCTATCGGCGCGGTCGCGACGGCTGCCCGAACCGACGCGTCGCCGCCCGCGGCGGGCTTTTTGTCGACGTGCTCGGCTCCCTTCGACGGCTGCGGCTCGGCGGGAACATCGGCCTTTTTCCGCTCGCGCCGCGCCTCTTGTTTCGCCTCGCGCTTCTCGCGCATGCGCTCCATGAACTGCTCCCAGCGGTAGGCGAAGCGGCGCAGCAGATAGCGCGCTATGGTCCCCGCCACCGAATCGACCACTCCGACCGTCTCGGCGCGCGCCGAGGGCATGGCTCCGCCGCTCTGCGAGTCGGGATTCGGCGCGACGGGATCGGGAGCCTCGGGGGCGGGAGGCTCGGCCGAATCGGGATCGGGAATGGACACGCCCGTCAGCAGGGCGTCGATTATGCGGTCGGCCAATCCCGCCTCGACGGTCTCCTCGGCGGTGAGCCAGCGGCCCGCGCCGTCGTTCTCGGCCATCAGTTCGGCGAAGCTCCCTTCGTCGCGGCCCGAGCGGTCGGCATAGAGGCGGGCCAGACGGGCGTCGGTCTTGCGCAGCAGCTCGGCGCGGCCCTGCAACGTCGCCGAGTTGCCCTCGATGGCGCACGTGGAGTTGTGGATGAGATAGAGGGCGTTGGACGAGATCTCGCGGCGGCCCTCGTCGGCGGCCTGCGCGATGATGGTCGCGGCCGAGGCCGTATAGCCGTAGCAGCGGGTGGTGATGCGCGCGCCGAGCGACTGCAACGCCTCGTAGATAAGCAGGGCGTCGTTCACGTCGCCGCCCGTCGAACGGATGTTCACCACCACCGACGCGGCAGCCACCTCGGCTATGCGCGCCACCTCGCGACGGAACGTCTCGTAGGTGGCCACGCGCGAGGCCGCATTGTCGAATTGATTCTGCTCGGGCACGCCGATAATGCCCTCGATGTCGATGTAACAGGTCTGCGCCTCGTTTCTGATCGTGATTTTGGTTTGCATAAGTAAGGTTTAAGGTTTTTTGGTTCGGTTGAAATGTTTTCCGAGAAGTTTCGGACACTCATGTCGCGGCGGGAACGTATTGCGCCGCGGCGCTCTCTTCGGCGGCTCGCACCTTTGGTGCGACCCCCGCAGCCGCCGAAGAGAAGTTTCGTGCGGACGCTTCGTTCGCCGCCGATCCATCAGTCCCTTTCGACTCGGAAAAAGACGCACTTGGCCGCGCGCCGCGCGGTGTCGTACTCCTCGACGGAGCGGAGACGGTACAGCGCGGTCTGCCCCTCGACATAGAATCGGAACAGCGACCGTACGTTCGCGCCGTCGCTCTCGTAATCCAGAAGGGCCGTCAGCTCGTCGGGATCCAAGGACATCGTGACGCTCACCGCCTGACGGAATCCCTCGGCGCGCCACTGCGCGTCGTAACGGCGGTGCAGCCCCGCGACGCCGTCGCGATCCTCGAAACAGAGGGTGAACGGCTCCGCTCCCGCGCGATGGAACGCCGCCGAGGGGTAGCTCGCGCCGTAGGAGGGATAGCCCCAGCGTTCGCCCGCGGGCAGGGCGCGCAACCCCTCGTAACGTACCACGCGCACGGCCTCGTCGCCCTCCTCGTCGACGTCGCGGTCGCCCGTCTGCACCACCGAGGCCGACGGAGCCGAGGAGTAGACTCCCGCGGCATCGAGCGTGGCGCAGAATAGGGGGTTCACCATGCGCCGCTCGCCGCGCAAGGCTATCTGCGAGGGGGTGTCGAAGCTCCACTCGCCCAGATGTTCGCCGCTCTCGGCCTCGAATCGCGCGACCGCGCCGCCTCCCTCCGCACGATAGGCCAGCGTCCGCCGCTCGTGCACCTCGGCGGCCAGATCGCGCGTCTCGACGTCGCACGCGAGGTCGACCCGATCGCTCCAGTCATGCGCGTCGTCGCGGAAAAAGTCGTCGTACGGCTCGACATATACCCTTTTGCGCGCGTGGTCGGTGTAGAACCTCAGGTTGAACATCTGCTGCAACGCCGCGAGCAGCTCGGCCTGCGAGATCGCGTGGTCGGCTATGTCGGCCGCCACGATGGCGGAACCTTCGGCGGGCGCGGACGAGAATACGGGCGTCAGACGGCACTCCTCGGAGAGCGTGACGCTCTGCCCCTCGCGCGCTCCGTGCAGATACATCCTCGCGAAACGTTTGGGCGACGAGGGGGTGATCCTCTCGGGCGGCGACTGCACCGTCACGTCCACCTCGGTGCGGCCCGTCTCTTTCACGTAACCGTCGTACATGGCCCAGTCGCCCGCATAGGGGGAGCAGCTGCCGTCGGCATTGCATATTTGCAACTCGCACTGCGCTCCGACGGCCGCCGCGGGCATCACCGCCTTCGTCGCGCGTCCCGACCACGAAGCGACCGCCGCGCCCCCGCACATCAGGCGATAGGACGCGCCCGCCTCGTGCTCGAATACGACGCACATGTATTCGTTCCCCGCCACGAGGGCGGCGCGACGGTCGCCGAAGGGGTTCGGGAGGCGGAACCGTATGTCGCACCCCGCATCGACGTACACCGAATCGAACCCCTCCAACCTCTCGCGCGAGAGGATGCGGTAGTCGGTGGTGTACTTCAACCTGAACTCGAACCCCGCGGTCACCGTCGTCACGGGGGCGAAGCGCGCCCCTTGGGCATCGACCGCGAAGACTCCGTTGCGGTTGTAGAGCTCCGCGCCGTCGGCCGCGTCGGCCGTATCGACAAAGTCGCCGAGCGAGTGGGTCAGCACCGACGGCGACACGTATACCCGCCCCAGAGAGTCGGCCGAGGCCGTCGCCTCGCTCGTGCGGCCCGCGCAAAACCCCATCGACGAGCGTAGCCGCGAGGTCGACGCGGCGCGATAGCGGCCGCTCATGCAGAGGCTGCGGAACTCCTCGCCCGCCATGAACTCGCTCCGCAACTCGTAACCCGCGTCGGCGAATATGCGCTTCACGAGAGCCTCGACGGAGAGGAACGGCATGTAGTCGGCGGCGCTCATCATCCTCTGCGGCGGATAGATGCTCGTCGAGCTGTATGCCGCCCGATATTCGTCGCGGTGCACGGGTAGGAACTTCACGGGCGAGTCGTCGCTCCAGCTGCTCTCGATCGCCTCGCCCGTGAGGATGCGGGAGTAGTCGCCCAACGCCGCCCCTATCCGAGTCCTCGCCGCGCGCTCGGCCCATTCGCCCGCGTCGCCCGAGATGCGGATCATGTAGTGCGCCGCGCCGCCCGTCCGCCTCGTTCCCGTAAGCCGAACCGCGCCGCGCAACAGCTCCGCGCCGTCGCACTCTATCGTCCCTTCGTGCCGCGCCGCGTTGAACCTCTCGACGCAGCACGGGTCGAGCGCATAGCCCAAAAGAGCGTCGTTGCGCGGCGTGGAGGGCAGACGCAGCGCGACGCTGCGTCCCGTGCGCGCGCTTTCGGGATCGGCCAGCGCGTCGAAGTCGTAAAATTTTCCGAGAACGGGTTCCGCATCTTCGCGGCGCAGGTCGCACGCCACGGAGTCGATCTTAACGGTAATCATAACCGGCCCTCCTCTCCCGAGGCGCGGATCTCCACCTCGACCAAATTCATCTCGCCGCCGTGCAGCGTCGCTTTGTCGGTCGCGAGCGACACCCGCCGCGTGCGTCCGCCGCGCACCGCGCGCACCTCGGGCGACGCGACCGCTTCGGCTATGGCCTCCGCCTGCGCGCGGGGCTCGTACGCCGACACGAGCGTCAGGGCGTCGTCGCGTCCCGTCGCGACATCCTCGCCGCCGAGCGGGCGCAGTATGCGGCCGCGCGTCGCCTCGACGACTCTCCTTTTGCGGACGGGAAAGGTGTAGAGCTCGGGCGCGCCGTGGCGGTTGAACCACGCCAGACGGCATGCGTCGGAGAGGTTTTCCTCGATTCGGTAATCTATCGTGTCCGCCGCCTCGTCGTCGACCTCGATCGTGACCCGCATCGACGAGGGGACGAAGGCGAAGCCTCGGGGCGTGACGGCCACGGTGCGCTGTCCGCCCGCGGGAGGGGTCAGGACCAGACGTTCGTACCCGCTGCCGAAGGCCTCGACCACGATCTCCACCACGGCGTCGGGCATGGCGAAGTAGCCTATCGCGTCGAACTCGTCCGCAGCCATCGCGCGGCGGTCGTACTGCGTGGTGAGAAGCGCATACAGCTTGTCGTCGGCGACCTTGGCCGCGATGAACGTCCGCACGGGGGAGGCGACGCCCTCGGCCTCCACTCGCACCTTGACGCGGCCTCCCGTGTCGACCACGGAGCACTCTGTCACCTCGTCGGGCATGCGGCAGCGGGCGGC
>Ga0073906_1003290_pt1 | contig 18650 bp, 19 predicted proteins | sample Inofromicrocosms_FD_65485 | JGI IMG/M metagenome (GOLD analysis project Ga0073906, IMG submission 65485) | Mouse cecum microbial communities from Vienna, Austria - Inoculum for glucosamine and mucus D2O microcosms | ecosystem: Host-associated > Mammals > Digestive system > Large intestine >...
GTCCGACCATGCTTCATCAACACGCTCATTCAAATGTACTAAACTATTATATGTCCCAATTACGAGACCAATCAAAATCACAATAACTGCGATTACGATAATTGCAATGATCCAACCTATACTCATTATCTTCTCCTTTTATTATAATCTATTATATACAAATTATCTATTTTGTCTATGGATTAGATCATACCGAGCGACTGCAGGATAGTCTGCAATACACCAAACCCTGCCAACAAGCAAAAAATAACAATGTAGATAATCAAGTAGCAGAATTGTGAACGGGCAAAATTACGGAGATTATGATTGTGGGCCATCAAGGCGAAACCAATACACAAAACCCAACCAATCACTGGTAGAGCAAAGAGAAATTGATAACCAAAGTAACCCCACATACTAATTGGCTGATAGTCTTCGGGGATGATCGCTTCACGAACGATACGCGTGGTAGCAACATTTTTAGATTTAGTAGTTTTCGCAGTTGTTTTAGTCATTTTAAGATTCCTTGTTTTCTCAAAATTAAGTTTAATTAATTTAAAATAAGTATAAGCTTTTTGCTTTAAAAAGTCAATTCAAATCAGAAAGTTCCAGCTGAAACTGTTTACGGAAAAGAAGACTTCATGTTATAATGGGGCTACAAAAGTGAGGTAATATATGGCAGACAATGCAAAAAAGTCCGCAGACGATGCTGTGGAGCAAAAGGGTAGGGCAGAACTTGAAGAAAACAAACCACTAACAGCTGAGGAGGCGGAGCGGGTTGAGGAGACTACTCAGCATACTACTCCTGAAGCGGAGAAGGCCGATGCTTCCAACAGTGAGGAGCTGGCTAATGACACTTCTGAGAGTAGTTCTAACGACGAGGCGGCGGATGGCAATAACAGCAACCCCCAGTTAGCGCAGGAAAACCATGGAGATGACAAAAAAGACCCTGAAGCCAGCGGTAAGGGTGCTGAAAACTGTGAAGAACCCGAGGAGTCCGAGACGAGTAATGCGGCTGATGAGAAATCAAGAGCTGCCAGCAATAGCAGCCTCTTGGATGATAAGTTCCAAACAGGTATTCGTGAACAGATCGAAAATGTAAAATTTGAAATTATTTCTTCAATTCAAGAGAATCTACACTCCGAATTAAAAGATTACACCCTCAAACAAATCCGTAAAATAGAGCGTAGGCGAAGAATTGGTGTAATCGTGCGCGATGTAGTGATTCTGCTACTAGCAGTGGTTGTGGGTTACTTTGGCTATTGCTTGTATGATGCACAGTATTTTGACTTTATGCAGCCTTTCTGTGAGCAAAGCGACAATTGCGAAGACGACAAGAATGAGAGCGACACCAAAACCGATTCGGAGGTAGTGAAAGACACAGCTTGGTATCAGCGTACCTATGGTTATCTGTTCGATAGTTTACAGATCAATTTAAATGCAGACAAGGTGAGTGCATATTATTTGTATAGCGATGACTATAAAGTTAGCGATATTCAGCCGAGTTATTTGCTAGCAATGGCCTATAATCGTCTAAATTCTAATATTACCTATGATTCCGATAAGGGCATCATGGTGCCAGCAAATGATCTAAAAACTTCTTTCGTGAATTTGTTTGGCGATGCTGAATACTTTACTAAGCAAAATTTTACTTATGATTGCGCCGAGTTCACTTATGACCGCGTGTCTGACAGCTTTATCACGCCAAGCATGCAATGCAACAGTACGTCTAACCGTCAAATCGTGGAAGAAATTGATGAGATTTATGAAGAGGGTAATGTGATCTATTTTTTGACGACAGCGGCTATTTTTGATAAAGCCGAAGGGAGCTTATATACTTTTGATAACTTGTTTAAGCCAGTGGCGCAAAATGTAGAAAAAGCGGATTTTGCTAAGTACAAAGCTTCCTCAAATCGTTACCAATATCGTTTCAAAAAAGTTGATGATAAATATTATTTTAGTGATATTGTAAAGCTAAAATAAGTTCTAGCTAGTTTTGGAATTTGGTAATATTCTTAGTAAGCAGCTCTTGGGTGAGAGCGGTAGCTTGTGATTCCCACTCTTTTTCTTCGGCATCTTGGCTAAAAGTGTTACGATTGGAGCTATAAAAGAAATAGTAGGTGCCATCTTGATAGACTGAGCGCTTTTGGCTGTCAACGCCGAGGTTGTTATCTGGTACGCGAGTCAGGCAGCCCAAGCTATTAAACTCTTCGCTACGAAAATATTCTGGTATTCTCGTAACGCCACTGGGGATACCAGATACACAGACCGATTCTACTTCGCCAGCTGGCAATTCTTCGGTCTCAGCGACAATTTGGTTACGAAAAATATATGATACTTTTTCTAAACTATCTGGAATATAAAGCTTAATTCCCCATTCTCCGATATAGATGAAATCTTGTGTGGTAGTTTTGTTTGTATCTATATAGCCCGGTTTGGATGAATCTTCAACCTTTTGACCGACGAGAGCAACGTACTTTGCGATTAACTCGTCTTTTTCTGTAATAGTATGGTTAAGATCATTGATCGTCGCCTGCATTGATCCATGCTTGCTCAACATATATCCCGCCATAGCTGAGCTTACGATGCAGAGAAATGCCAGAATGGCGATCACCCAAAAATACCATTGCCGAAAGATCGTCTTCCTGCCTGATGCTGGTGCTGCTGGAACTACGACCGTGGGCGAAGTGGGATCTGGGGGTATTGAGGCGTCAGGAGTAGACATAGATGCGTTTGTGGGTGCAGAATTTGATGTGGGGGTTTGATTTTGATTTGGTAAAATATTTGTGTCCATAAATATATGTTTTATAAATCCTTAAGTTTATTATAACATAGAAATATTATGTTGGATTATGGACTCATATTGCGTTTAGGAAGCGTATATTGATTAACATCGTGACATTCTTGGGCTAGGAGGGCAATTTTGTTCTTGAGCCCGCCACCATAACCAGTGAGATTACCATTTGAGCCGATAACACGATGGCATGGAATAATAATACAAATCGGATTCCAACCTACCGCACTGCCAACGGCTTGACTAGACATCTTCTTGATACCATGACGCTTAGCGATGTTGGTCGCTATGTCTTTATAAGCGGTTGTTTTGCCGAATGGTATTGCCTTCATAATGTTGGAGACTTCTGTACGGAAAGGAGTGGGGTTGGTAATTTTGTATTGGGGAGTGAAATCTGGGTCTCTTCCACCAAAGTATATATCGAGCCATCGGATGGTTTCTTCAAAAACTGGTAATTCTCTTTCCTTGCCTGCTTTAGCGTAATTCACGGCATCCTTTGAGTTAGCAAACCATAAACCAGTTAAGAATACCCCGTCACTCACCAGCACAAGATCATCAAAGTTACTAGGTGTCTTGTATGTATGCTTATAGATTGCGTGGTCTAGCACCAGACAGCTCCTAGAAGACTCGCTTATTTTAAAAATTAGTTCTAAGTTTACAAAAAAATGGACAATTTTCAGTGGAGGCACCGACCGGAATTGAACCGGTGTACGCGGTTTTGCAGACCGCTGCGTAACCACTCCGCCACAGTGCCATGAGTTTATTGTATCATAGTTAGTCGCAAGCCGCTAGATGAAAATTTAGCGTAAGAAATGTTGATAGACAAGGTATATACCAAGGACAAGCACGCCGACACCAAGCAAATACAAAACAATGGTATGCGGGATACTGTTCGTAGCGGCGAGTTGTGGGGCTTGGGAGTTTTCTATAAGTACGGTATGATCTTGATCGATGGTGGCTGAAGAATCATCGGCTTCAACAGATACATTTGGCGCAAGAGCGACAATCTCTTGTGGAGACAGAACGGCTAGACCATTGGACGAGCTAGTCTCTCCAGTCTTTGGTATTACGATGTCGGATAGCTCGCTGTCATTTTGGTCACCCCAATCATCAATATGGATGTATGTAGTTTCACTCTTGCCAATATTAATAGCGGTTAGATTCATGACAACGTAGCTACTAGCTGTAACGCTCATCAATACTAGCAATAGCAACTTTTTGCGTCGCATAAAGTAATCCCAAATCTTTATTAACATAATATCATTATAGCACTTTTTGAGTAACTAATCAATGACAATACTGATTATGTAGTTCGATATCAAGTGCATAGTGACACTGTAAGCTAAGCTTGTTTTTAGGTATCAATTAGGATATAATAGATGAGTTATGACCGAAGAAAATCACAAACCAAAAAATGATAAACGCACCGTATTACGAACTTTGCATTATTACTGGCAAGAGCTAGTAAAATACAAATGGTATGCTTTAGGTTGTATATTGATTACACCGGTAGTGGTATTTATCCGTGCGGTGTTGGCTCCATTGATTTTTGCGGATTTAATTGAAAAGGCTTCACTAGGGCTGCCACTGAACGAAATGTTAGGAATTGCACTGTTTGAAGTGTTGTTTTTCTTGGCATTGTATACATTTAATAAGTTGGTTTTGGAAGAATTAAGGCTCTATTGGTGTTGGAAAATGGAACTTCTGATAATGTATGATCTAGCGGGAACTTGTTTCGATGCAGTCTCTGAGCAGTCAATGCAGTTTCATAGTGACCGTTTTTCGGGTTCATTAGTGTCACAAACCAATAAATTTGTCTGGGCTTTTGAGCGTTTCTTTGACATGATTGTATGGGACTTATGGCCTATGCTGATTTATATCATTTTTGTGATTGTCGTGCTAGGAACACAAGTGCCGTGGTTTGCAGTGGGCTTGGTCGTGTTGGTAGCTCTATATGCACTAGTGTCTGGGTTAACATTTAGAAAAATCTCCCTTCTAAACGAGGAGGAAGCGAGTGCTGAGACGCGCCAGACTGGACAATTGTCTGACTCAATGTCGAATATTATTTCCGTCAAATCTTATGCGCGCGAACAGCATGAGCGCGGACGATATCGCAAATTCTCTCAGGCGATTTATGATAAGTCTTCAGAGTTAATGAGGGCAACGATTAAGCGCGATTTAATGTTTGGTGGTCTACAAGTGGGCATGACAGCACTATTGCTAGTCTTCTTGTTGACTGGTCGAGAGTGGCTCGGTATTTCGATAGCGACATTGATTCTCATTGTGAATTATTCGCAAACGATCATGGGCGAACTCTGGAATATTAATAGTATCTTCAAGAATGTTAATCGTGTATTTGGTGATGCGCATGAAATGACGTTAATTCTAGATACAGTAGATGATGTGGTTGATGCGCCGAACGCAGCACCGTTAGTCTTACGGGAAGCAAAAGTTGACTTTAAAGATATCTCATTCAAACATGCCGACGCTAAAAGTCCAATCTTCGAAAACTTTGGTTTACATATTGGTGCTGGTGAGCGAGTAGGTTTGGTGGGAGTTTCTGGTTCCGGCAAGACAACATTAACTAAGTTATTGTTGCGCTTTGCAGATGTTGGTTCGGGAGAAATCACGATCTCAGACCAAAATATCCGCGATATTACGCAAGAGTCCTTACGAAAGAATATTGCCTATGTGCCACAAGAGACTTCCCTCTTCCATCGCAGTATTGCCGAGAATATAGCCTATGGCAAACCGGAAGCCACACCCGAGGAGATTCAGCGCGCTGCTAAGCTTGCGAATGCCCATGATTTCATTATGGATTTGCCGGATGGCTACGATACTTTAGTGGGCGAACGCGGAATTAAGTTGTCTGGCGGTCAGCGCCAACGTATTGCGATCGCAAGAGCGATTCTGAAAGATGCTCCGATTTTAATACTGGATGAGGCGACTTCCGCACTAGATTCTGAGTCTGAAGCGCTGATTCAAGATGCTTTGGCAAAATTAATGGCAGGACGCACTAGTATCGTGATTGCACATCGTCTTTCAACAATTGCCAATCTCGACCGCATCGTTGTACTAGAGAATGGCAAGATTGTTGAACAGGGTAACCACCGTGACTTATTGAAAAAAGAGGATGGTGTATACCATCACCTCTGGAATCGCCAATCTGGCGCATTTATGGAAGATTAAATACAGGGCTAGATAGAGAAAAGTTAGAAACTGAGGGTGAACTTAGTGTTGGTGGTCTCACCGGAAGTGACTTGTAACTTCCAATCATTGTGGTCTGCAATGGTTTTAGCAATAGCCAAGCCAAGACCGACTCCTTCGCTGCTCTTGTTAGTCTGATAGAACCGATCAAAGACTTTTGGCAAATCTTCTGCGGAGATTTTAGAGCCGTCGTTTTCGATACTGATAGACTTAGAGGTAAGTGTAACAATGATTTTTTGGTCACAATATTTAAGCGCATTATCCATCAATATCGAAACGATTTGTTGAAAATCATTTTTGATTAGTTTAATTTTGCCAGAGCGCAGCTGCGTTTTTAACTTGAAGTCAACTTGACTGGTTTCGATGCGCGGGCGAAATGGTGCAATAATTTCTTCGACGAATTTTTTAAGAACTACGCTCTCTTCTTTCTTGATGGTTTTGTTAGAATTTTCTGCGCGCGCAAGGGCGAGGAGCTGCTGGTTAAGGTCTGCCATATACTGCACTTCTTGGGTAACATTATCGATCCATTGGTTATTTTTAATATCGGCAACTTCAAGATTTGCCATAATAGCAGCGATGGGAGTTTTCATCTCGTGGCTAGCGTTCGCAATGAACATCTTTTGCGAATCGTAAACTTCTTTGACCGGACGGATGGCCGCCTCAGCTAGAGCATAGGATAATATGGCAACTGCTACCTCTACGGCTACACCAGTTACAAAAAGCGAGGCTAGCAGGGTTCGCAATGATTCTTGCTGCTCAACTTGGATTTGTTTATGAACTGTCTGGATGACGATTTGAGTGTAACCTGGAACCACGTCAGCGATAACCGATTGACGACGATGCGCCTCGCCAAGCGCAACCACATAAATCGCAGAGAACGCCAAAACAAGCACCATACTCGTGACGGCAAGATTAATAATAATCAATCGATTGCGTAAGTGGCGAAACATTATGACCTATTGTTTACTTGCGCTAGATACCAATTTATAGCCAAGGTTACGTACGGTTTTGATTTCAGCTGTAGAGTTGAGCTGCTCAAGCTTTTTGCGGAGGTAGCTCATATAAACTTCGACATAGTTGTCCGAAGAGTTAGCCTCATTGCCCCAGGCGCGAGCGAGCAGTTGTTCTTTGTGTTGGACCTTGCCAGGATTACGAATTAGCAGTTCAAACAAATCAGCTTCTTTGCCAGTAAGCACTATTCCGTTGAGAGCGCGATCTTTTAGATCATATTCAAGATCTTCAAAACGGATAACTTGCTCCATTTGTAGAGGTGGACGACGCGTGATTGCCTTAATCCGTGCAATAAGCTCGGCAGTCTTAAATGGCTTTGATAAGTAATCGTCAGCTCCAAGCTCAAGGGCACGAACCTTGTCTTCAACTTCCGAAAGCGCCGAAAGCATAATGATTGGCGTGGCGACGCCCCGTTGACGAACGGTTTTTAAAATATCCAGACCAGACAGGTGTGGCAACATAATATCAAGCACCAAGCAATCGTAGCCGCCACGCAGAGCTGCGGTTAGGCCTTCTTCACCGTCCGTAAGCCAATCAACTGCAATATGTTCCTTCTTTAACAAATACTCTACAGCCGAAGCTAACCGTTCCTCGTCTTCAACATATAATATTCTCATATCCTGGATTATACCTTTCTTAGCTAAAATTAAACTTAAAACCTAGTGTATAATCCAGGAGTTGAGTTTTCTAATAATTATTGTTCGTTCCAACGCTTGATGGCTTCAGTGATGACTTTTTTGGCTTCTTCGGCGTCAGCAAACTCTTTGACCTCGGTGGTGCCTGGTTTTTTGAGGTCTTTGTAGTGGCTGAAATGGAAGCGAATTTGCTCGATAAGTTGTTTTGGCAGATCATCAAGCGTCTGGTAAGCATTGCCGTTATTACGATCGTCTTCAACTACGGCGATAATTTTATCGTCGACCTCGTCACTATCAATGAATTTCATGACGCCGAGGATACGTGCCTTGGTATAGATACCAGTAGTGAGTGGCTGATCTGTAATGAGAAGTACATCAAGCTCGTCACCGTCTTCGTCTAAAGTCTGTGGGATAAAACCATAGTTGCATGGCTTAGCAAAGGCAATTGGCTCAATGCGATCAAGCATGAAGCAGGCGTTTTTGCGATCCCACTCGATCTTATGATTAGACCCGGTTGGGATCTCGACTACGACGTTGATTTCGCCGTTTTCGTAGTCGCCAGGGTTCAAGATTTTATTAAAGTCTGCCATTTTAACTCCTTGTTTATGATATATATTATAGCACAAAAGTCAGAAAAGAGCGCTCTGGGCTTGAATTATTTTGGATAAGCGCTAGAACGGAGGATATTGAGAACCAATATCTTGGGCTTTTGGAGTTTTCGACACGCGTGTCGAAAACTTTTCCACACTAACAGGGGTGGAGAAGCAAAAGTTTACGACATGCAGGTCGAAAAGTCTTAGGAGTGTTTTTTGTCGAAATTTTAGAAGAAAATCGAAATATGTTTGATTTTTAACGGATCTTTTGTTAGTATAAGAAATTGATGAATACTATGGGTATGACCAAAAAAATAATCAATATTATAGCCGAAAATCCGCTTGGTGACATAGTCTATACTGAGTCGCTAAGATATGATCCTAAAAAGATGAAGGGCATGTGCGATGTCCGTGATATTCTAGTAAAAAAGCTAGTGTGGCCGAAAACAGTTATATGTGGATATTGCAGAAGGACCCAGCAAGCCATGCTCGTACATGATGCTAAATGCGGAAATGGAAGTATAGATTGGGCGCTTAAGTTTCATGAACTCGACTTTGAGACCGCATTTACTGCTACTGGCGCAGCGCCGATAACGATCATTGCAATATGTTATGAAGAGGATATTGGTTTGGGTGGTATTGGCTTTGGCGACGTATCGCACTTGGCTAAAATATTTAAAATTCTAGCGTGGCTATTTCTTCTCGTTTATAATTACGTGCGCCCTTACCGTACATTATCTAAGAAATACGATATCAGTGAGGCGTACATCCAGGAGACTATTAACCGTTGCGATAAGTGGCGAGTTGGTTTTATATCTACAGAAGATTTTAAATACAAGAGTGTTATTGAGCGATCTATTATGAGAAAAATGAGCTATAAGAAGAACAACCGGCAGTGGGAGTTCAATAGGAGTAGATATTTTTTTAAAGATCCGTATAAAATCTTTAGAGGCGAATATTGATGCGCTCAGTAGATACTCTTCCGAAAACCGCAACTAGCCATAGCGGAATTTATTTACTTGTCTCACATAAAAGTATGCTACAATAGTTTTAGTTCTTCACTCTATGGTACTTGTGCCGTAGAAAAATAAAACACATCCATACCTGTAAGCAGTGCCCAAAAGTGGGTTAGCTCGTCTTCCGTATGGATGTGGAGCTAGAAGAACACCCACTAGGGTGCTGCTTTTGTAAGGTGCGATTGGAGCAAATAGTGGGCGTTAACTAATCCAAAAGGAGGCTCACATGCTAAAAATAAATACCAACTTTAAGAAATATAAAATACCGCTTGTCCTTAGCATCTTCTGGGTTGGTGGCATATTTTTGTTCTCTTATCTAACTTACATCCCTACCCAAGGCTTTGCTGCTGATGGTTCTACCGACCAACGCACCCTCATGAACATCAAATATATGCAACAAATGTCTGACCAAATCTGTACTAATACTAAGGAGAATAAATCTAAACAACTCATAGATATACGTGACGGTAAATCCTATTGGGTCACCAAGCTCAAGGATGGTCACTGCTGGATGACACAGAACTTAGCTTACAATGGTGGCGGTACCAGCCGAGGTACAAATTGTTCTGGTTGGACGAATGATAACACGGTAGCACAATACTGTAGTCCAGGTCATACAGACGGTGATCATGCATCAAGAGGTAACTACTACTCCTGGCCAGCTGCCATGAATGGTAACATTTCTGCAACTGGCACAGTACAAGGCATCTGTCCTAATGGCTGGCATCTGCCAACTAGTAATGCTACAGCTAAAGGTTCATTTGGTGGATTAACTACGGCTTATGGGGCGGCAAATGATGCGTCTGGCTCTACCATTATGCGAGGTAGTCCGATGTACTTCCAGTATAGCGGGGTCGCGTACTCCGGCGGTATCGACTACGTCGGCACCGGCGGTCGCTATTGGTCCTCTACGCCTTACGGTTCTAATCAAGCGTACGACTTGGACCTCGGCAGTAGTAACGCCACTCCGTCCAACAGCAACGCTCGCTACCTCGGTAACTCTGTGCGGTGTCTCACCCTCACCACTACCACCAACCTCTCCGGCAATGGCAATGATAGTGAAGAGCTATTTCCAGACCCCAACTACCCAGATGATCCAGACTTCCCACCAACAGTCCTCCCAGATTCTGCCACTTCTAATGTAGCCATCACCGTCTCCCCCGTCATCAGTATTGATGCTACATCCGGTATGAGTAGTGAAGTAGACTTTACTACTGTAGCCCATGGAGATATTACGGCTACTATTAGTTCTAATCAAAAGTACCAAGTACTACTTAGTACTAATCAATCTACTTTAGAACAATCACCCATAGCACCTAATCACAATATACCTATGATTACTACCGATACTACTATCACTCCTGGTACTAGAGCATGGGGGATTAAGAGGACTAACTCAGCACTGGCAGGAGGCACATTAGGTAATACTACCGCAAACACGTTATTTAGTCCTATTGGTATTGGTAATAACAAAGTCCTATTCTATGAATCACTAGGAGCAGAAAGTAAGACTATTACCTTTCCAGTAGCCATATCCGTAGACTCTACCCTTCCTTCTGGTACTTATGCTACTGAGGTTACTATTACTGCGGTGGGGAGCTAGAGGCTACAGCCGACTCTGGTAGGATATCCGTCAGCCCATGTTATAATATCCGATATACCACCTAATGCCGGAGCCGTCCTACGAAAGTCAAAAAATACTGCAAAATCGATCTCCAACGCAATGTTGTCTTCAGGTACCAAAGACCTCTTAAGTCTGGGCAAGAGTATTATCGTGCTTTCCCCGAGGTAGAAATTGCTAAGCTCGTGCGTAACCTTTCTCATGTGCCGCCGTTTCTTGCGGAAGGACCATATTTCTACAGCGAAAAATACATCAGCGGCAATTCGCTCGATTCTATCTATGCAGATTTTACACCTATTGCTAGGAGTGACATTGAGACCATTGTCAAGAATATTGTTGATGTTGCCCGTATCAAAAGCTCCACACTTAGGCACCGTCAACCTTGGAGTAATAACCAGGAATTCTTCCTCTTTCAGATCAATAATACCATCAGCGCTCTACATCGACAATCTCGTCGTATACCCACTTGGCGCAAAGCTTTTGGGATAGATTGGGCCACCGTAGCGGTGCTCGACGAATTACCACGTCAGGTCAGTCAAAACCGCCCCCTCTGCCTCATTCATGGCGATCGCCACAAAAACAATATGATTCGTAGTAACGGCACGCTATATTTTATAGATTGGGAGTACGGCTGCATCGGGGACTTAGCCTACGAGTTGGCTTTTCATATCCATCAGATGAAGTATAATGATACTGATTTGACATACCTCTTGGCTTGTTTGCGCCAGCTGTTGCCGCCAAAGCTACTGTCAGCACTTAATGATATTGACGTATATATGAAATATATAGCTTTACGCTCAGTCATGTATTACATGCGAGTTTTGCAAGAATGCGCCTACACCGCACGCACCTGTGAGAAGTTTTATCTTCGTTTGCACGAGCTTGCTAAATATTCTGAGTTTGATACAAAGGACTATAGCCTAGAAGAAGTCAAGACTATGGTTAAAGCCCTTAAAATGACCTAAGTAGCTTACATTATCGTAATGTTTTGTCGTATCGCTAGAAAAGTGTTATAATAAGTTCAAATGCAACGCATTCTGATTATTGAAGATGAGGAGCTTATGCGCCAAGGGTTAGCCGAACTTTTGCAAAGTTCCGGCTATGAGCCAATTTCACTAGAGTTAGAAACTAACCTTACGCCTAGCCTAGAATCTCTTACCGAGCAAATTCTCCAAAAGCAGCCACATTTAATTTTACTGGACATTAATTTACCCGGCATTAACGGCGAGATGCTACTTAAGACCCTACGCACCAAATCCAACACGCCAGTCATCATGGTTACTAGCAGTAGCGTAGAGATGGATGAAGTCTTATCTATGAGTTACGGTGCTGACGACTATGTCACTAAGCCGTATAATCCACAGGTTTTACTGCTTAGAATTGCCGCTGTGCTCAAGCGCGCCGAGGGTTCTAGCGGCCCTATTAAATACCGCGATCTTGAGATTGATCTTGCTCGTGGCGTTATGAAGAATCCCACCAAACGCATTCTGCTCACCAAGAACGAGATGATCATCATTGGACATCTGCTCAAACACCAAGGCGAAATTGTTACGCGTGATGCTTTAATGACTGATCTTTGGAATAACCATGAATATATCAATGACAACGCCCTCACTGTCAATATTAGTCGCGTGCGTGCTAAAATGGCCACCCTTGGTAATCATGACGCCATTGAAACCCGCAAAGGTTTAGGGTACGTTTTACTATGAAGTATGCAAGTTCCAATCTTGCCAAATTGGGTAGTTTTTTGCGTGGTAAAACTTACTTTCTGGGCCTCGCATCCTTCGTTACTATCGCTGCACTTTTATTTCTCTGGGCTTTCAAAGTCCGCCTAGAAATTATTATTATGCTAGCAATTTTATGGTTCGGTTTTCTGTTGGTTAGTTTGGCTGTTGAATATTGGCGCAAAACCGCCTTCTATAAAGCCTTGCTTGCCAATCTGGATCGCTTAGATCAAGCCTATTTAATACTAGAAACCCTCACGGAGCCTCGCTTTTACGACGGCGAAATCCTTTACGCCGCGCTATATAAGATTAATAAGTCCATGCTCGAAAATGTCACTAACTACCGTATGCGCTCGCAGGAGTTCCAAGAATATGTCGAAATGTGGATTCACGAAGTAAAAACTCCCCTTGCTACCCTTAGCCTTATTTCGCACGATCCAAAAATCAACCAGCAAATTAAGCGTCTTAACGATTATGTTGAACAAATCCTATATTTCGTACGAGCGGAGAACGCCGAGCAAGATTACCTTATCGCTGCCAATAATCTCGCCAATATCATCAATGAAGTCGCTAGCCGTAATCGAGAGGTTCTACTAGCCAAAAAGATAGATTTTGAAGTGCATGATGTTGGCTACGAAGTTTACACCGATGCAAAGTGGCTTGAATTTATTTTGAACCAAATTATTAACAACAGTATCAAATACTCAAGTAGTAAAATTCGGATCACTACCACCATTACTGACCGAACTATTACACTTACTATCAGTGATAATGGTATTGGTATCGCCGAAAAAGACTTACCTCGCGTCTTCGATAAATCCTTTACTGGTAGCAACGGGCGTCTCGGCAAACAGTCCACTGGCATGGGCTTATATATTGCCAAAACTCTTTGTCAAAAACTTGGTCACAAAATTGAAATTGACTCTAAACCGCAACAATACACAAAGGTTAGTATTACTTTCGCCAAATCGAAGTATTTCAACGTCATTGATGCCCAAACTTACAAAAAAGTAACCGAAATGTAATATTAGGCTTGCGACAAAACTTTTGTTCACTCGTATAATACAATCAAGGAGATTTTATGAAAACGATTTTAGAATTACAAAAAGTCGAGAAATATTATGGCAATAAGTCCTCGCTTACCAAAGCGATTAACAATATATCTTTCAAAGTCGATGAAGGCGAATTTGTTGCCATCATGGGGGCTAGCGGTTCCGGTAAAACCACTTTGCTCAACGTTATCTCTACCATCGACCGAGTGACTGCTGGGCACATCTACATTAATGGTGAAGACATCACTGAACTGCGTGGCGAAGACCTTAATCGCTTCCGCAGGGAAGAGCTTGGCTTTATTTTTCAGGATTTTAACTTACTTGACTCCTTGACAGCTTATGAGAATATCGCTCTTGCACTCTCTATTCAAAACGTTAATGCTAATGAAATATCTGATCGCATTGACCGAGTTGCCAGAGAACTCAATATTAAAGATACCTTGCAGAAGTTTCCATATCAGCTTAGTGGTGGTCAAAAGCAACGTATCGCATCAGCCCGTGCTATCGTAACCAACCCTAAGTTAGTTCTCGCTGATGAGCCAACTGGCGCTCTTGACTCCAAATCTTCTCGCATGTTGCTTGAACAATTTGGTTCTCTCAACGAAAAATTCCATACCACTATCCTCATGGTTACGCACGACGCCTTTGCGGCTTCCTATGCCTCGCGTGTTATTTTTATCAAAGATGGAAAGATTTTCAACGAACTCCATCGTGGCAATGATGACCGCAAAAAATTCTTTAATTCCATTATTGATGTAATCACGTTGCTTGGTGGAGATCTCAACGATGCTTTATAAATTAGCTATTTTGCTGGAGGTTTTACACAATGTTTGCTAAGCTTGCTCTTAAAAATATCAAACGTAGTATCAAAGATTACGCGATCTATTTCTTTACCTTGGTGCTTGGTGTTGCGATTTTCTACGTTTTTAACGCCCTCGATAGCCAGACAGTCATGATGGATGTTACGGAACGGGTGCGTGACATACTTGAACTTATAAGTGTGTTGCTCGGCGTTGTTAGCGTCTTCGTGTCTTTTATTCTCGGCGCTCTCATTATTTATGCCTCACGTTTTCTAATCAAAAGACGCAGTAAGGAATTTGGGCTCTATCTTGTTCTTGGTATGGGCAAACGAAAAATCTCACTCATTCTCTTGCTCGAAACTTTTTTCATCGGGTTGCTCTCTCTCGGCGTAGGTCTACTCCTCGGTGTTATCGCGTCGCAGTTTATGAGCGTGTTGGTAGCCAATATGTTTGAGGCTAATATGACTAACTTCCAGTTCGTTTTTTCGCTCTCAGCCTGTTTCAAAACACTAACTTACTTTGGGATTATTTACCTCTTTGTTATGGTATTTAATACTATCAACATAAGCCGCCAGAAACTCATCAATCTGTTATCCAGCAGTAAACGCAACGAGGTGGTCAAAATGAAGAATCATTGGCTTTGCACGATTGTCTTTCTTATTTCTTGTATTATGCTCGGTATCGCCTATTATTTAGTTACTGCTGGCTTAAATAAATTCATGGAAGACGCTAGTGGTGTTCAAAAACTTCTCATTCCGATCGTTATGGGTGTTGCCGCTACTTTCACACTGTTCTGGTCGCTGTCAGGTATTTTACTAAAAATCTTTATGAGTTTCAAAAATACCTATTATAATAAGCTCAACTCCTTCATTCTTCGGCAATTCAGCAGTAAGATTAATACCACTGTTGCTTCGATGAGCTTGATTTGCTTGATGCTGTTTGTGACGATATGTGTTCTCGGCTCGGCGTTATCTATTAACTCTACTCTGCACGCCGCCATCGAGCGCTCATTACCATTTGATGCGCAGGTCGAAGGTTATGGTAGCAGTAAACCAAATATCGAAGAGGCGTATTGGCAAGAGAATGTTGATATTAATAACATTCTTCAAGATATTGTCACTTATCGTAGGTTTGCGCTAGAAAGCTACAGCGTGAGTGATAGCTTAGGCAATGTTAGTGCTACACTCGACGAAAACGGAGTTGTGCAGGCTAGCCGCACTACAGAGTATTTCGTCAAACAAAGCGATTACAATAAAGTTGCACCGGCCTTTAGCTTACCAGCGCTCGACCTCGCTCAAGATGAATATGCCGTTGTTGCGAACTACCCAGAAATCGTCAAACTTCGCAATAAGGCGCTAGCCGCCGATACTCCTATCGAAGTCGAAGGTCAAGTTCTCCGTCCTAAGCTTGATCATTGTATCGAAGGTACCCTTGAACTTGAAGCGATGGCTATGAATGGAGGAGTAATTATTGTGCCAGATAGCTTCCAAATCAAGACCACACATGTCTATTATCGCGAAACTCTACTGGGCAACTACGTTAATACTGAACGCTCTGCAGAACTTGAACAGCAACTGATGAGCCTCAATAATCGCTTCTTTAATTCTGAAACCGGCGAAGAAGGCGCAATCTATAACCCTGGCATCGAAATCAACAGTCCGGTTTACTATTATAATGTAGAAACTCGTCAAAGTATTATAGACAATAATGTCGGTACCTCAGCCATGGTCACGTTCATTGGTTTATATCTTGGGATTATCTTCCTTATCTCTAGCGCAGCGGTGCTTGCTCTCAAAGAACTGTCCGAAAGTAGCGATAATCGTGCTAAGTATGCTATTCTTCGCAAGATTGGTGCCAGTAATAAATTACTCAATGCTGCTCTTTTCTGGCAAATCTTCATTTTCTTCCTCTTCCCGCTCCTTATTGCTATTTTGCACTCAATCTTCGGCTTGAAGTTCTGTAGCTACATACTTAGTAGCATCGGCGGAACTGATATTACTGGCAGTCTTCCGTGGGTAACTCTAATTCTCGGCGCTATTTATGGTGGGTACTTCGTTATTACGTATCTTTGTAGTCGTAATATTATCCGCGAGCACCGCAGCTAAACCTCATCACGAGAATGCTCCAGATAAAACTCTGGAGCATTTTTGCTATTGGTGTTATAATTAAGCTTATGGAGCTGATACTCATAGTTTTGCTTGTGCTAGCAATTATACTGCTAGTTATTCTGGTTTTGCGCAAGCCTCAAATCCCAACCGTTGATACATCCCGTCTAGAGGAGCGCCTTATTCGTGTCGAAGCCGAGCTTGACAAGCTCGCTCCTAAAATTACCGAAGAGTTTCGTGAAAGCCGCAAAGAGATCTCTAACGGCATGCAAGGCAATCGCAAAGAAATCGCTGATAACCTACAAAATATACAAAAGACCGTTGATAGTCGCGTCAAGAGTCTTCAAGATGACAACGCCAAAAAACTCGAAGAGATGCGCCAAACCGTAGATGAAAAGTTGCAGAAATCCGTTGAGCATCGCTTTAACGAAAGTTTCAAACAAATTTCTGGCCAGCTTACCCAAGTCTATCAAGGGCTCGGTGAAATGAAAACCCTTGCCAATGGCGTCGGTGATCTCAAAAAAGTTATGGAAGGCGTCAAGACGCGTGGTATTTATGGTGAAGTTCAACTTGGCAATATTATCTCTGACATTATGCCACATGAGCAGTATGAAGAAAATATCGCCACCAAAAAAGGCAGCAATGATCGCGTTGAGTTCGCCATCAGGATGCCCGGTAAAGACGATCTTACAGTCTACCTTCCAATTGACTCCAAGTTTCCTGTAGAGAATTATAGCCGGTTGCTGGAAGCTTATGACAAAGGGAGCAAAGACGAAATCGAACTTCTGCGCAAAGCCCTCAAGGAAGATGTCAAAGCCCAAGCAAAAAAGATCTCTACTAAATATCTCGACCCGCCCACTACGACCGATTTTGGTGTCATGTTTGTACCTACAGAGAGTTTGTATGCCGAGGTACTACGCATTCCGGGCCTTTCCGATGAAATCCGCCAGAAGTTCAATGTTACGATTTCTTCGCCGTCCACATTGCCCGTCATCCTGTCCGGTCTAACTATGGGCTTCCGCAGTGTCGCTATCGAAAAGCGATCTGCCGAAGTCTGGCAAACTCTTGGTGCAGTCAAGACTCAGTTTAGCAAGTTTGGTGATTTGCTAGCTGCCACCAAGAAAAAGCTTGAAGAGACTGCCAATAAAATCGGATCTGCTGAAGTGACTTCGCGTCAAATTGAGCGTAAACTTAAAGCGGTCGAGAGTTTACCAGAAGGCGAAAGCGTTAAAATGATTGGAGATATTGAGGTATAATATAACTATGCGTACGATCAAAGGCTATCTTGATGAATGGCGTGTTCAAGAGTACCTATTACTTACCTTTTTTATCAGCTGGCTTAGCTGGGGTATTCTCATCTTATTGACAGCATTTAAAGTAGCTGAGTTTACAAGTCCCATCGGTATTATCCTATTTGGTATTGGCGGTTTCGGCCCAACTATCTCAGCCATAATGTGCTTAGAAGGTAAAATTACATTCAAAAAGGTGATCAACTTTATCTTCGATCACAAAAAGAAAACTTTTCATTATTTTCTACTTTTTGCCGTACTGGAAATAATGTGTATCGGCTTATCTTCACTAGAGGTAAATCCTGCCATACCATGGTTTAGCCTGCCTGCTGTTCTGCTCGTCTGTACGTTCATTGGCGGTGGCAACGAAGAACTTGGTTGGCGCGGTACGCTACAGCCAGTCATGGAACGCATTATGAGCAAGAAACTAAAGAGTAGAAGCCTTAGTTTTATCTTAGCGACTTTACTAGTCGGTTTGATTTGGGCGCTTTGGCATTTACCACTATGGTTTGTGGCTGGTAGCGGTCAACAAGGTATGAATTTCGGTCAGTTTGCACTTACGGCGGTGTTACTTTCGTTCTGGTTGGCCTGTGTTTATCGTCGCACCCACTCAGTATTCTACTGCATGCTTCTACATGGTTTAGCCAATCTCGCGATGAGCTTTTTTATCGTTGAAATAAATTGGGCATTAATCTTAGGATACACATTTATGACAGCACTAGCGATTATTCTAGCCAGCAACTCTACTCCAGCCCAAAAGGACGAGAGAAATTAGGGCATGCTAACTCTAGGTGAAATAGCAACTTGGTTTTTAATCTTCCTCA
>Ga0073906_1003291_pt1 | contig 18648 bp, 14 predicted proteins | sample Inofromicrocosms_FD_65485 | JGI IMG/M metagenome (GOLD analysis project Ga0073906, IMG submission 65485) | Mouse cecum microbial communities from Vienna, Austria - Inoculum for glucosamine and mucus D2O microcosms | ecosystem: Host-associated > Mammals > Digestive system > Large intestine >...
AAGATATCGAAGGATTTGGACGCCGCCAGGAAGGAAGAGGAACAGAGACTGAGCATGCGGCAGGATTTTGCGGACATGCTTCCGGAACTGATGGAACAATTCTGGCTGGGCATCCTGGTCGGGGCGTTGAAGGGCAAGGACGGCATCATAAAGAGGAAGAACCTCCTCGGCATGGAAATCGACGTGGAGAAACCCTGCGCGTTGATTGACGTAAGGCTTGTGGGGGCGGAGGAGGAATTGGCGGGCCGGTTCGAGGGTGAGAATTACATGCGGCTGCTCCGCAACATTTTTGGAAATGATTCCGACGAACTTTATAGCTTCCCGGTCGGCTTGTCCGGCGAGGTCACCAAGGTGGTGGTCGTTTCCAAGAATGACGACGGCCTCGAGGCCTTTGGGGAAAAGGCTTCGAGGCAGATGGAGGAACAGATCGAGACGGCCGAGTCCCTTTTGAAAATCCAGTTCAAGGCCGTGCTGGAAAAGGTGTTTCCCGACGTCATGGGGATTACGAAGTACCAGTACGTCTTGTCCGGCACGGGGAAGGGGCGGGAGGAGGAGAGCCCGTTGTCGGAAGGGGAATTTGAACGGCTGACACAGAAATACAAGATGCTGGCAGGGGTAATCAACGATGGGGACTACGAGGCGCTGGATGGCCTGATTGAAAATATTTTCCATGAATTTCGAAACATTCCGGTTCGGCAGGCGCAGCAATTGTGCATTGACATGTTTTCCATGTTGTCGCGGAAGATGGTGTTCATGGGGATTGACATGTGGAAAGTGCAAAATGAAAAGGTCAGCTACCAGGAATTGATGCAAATCCACGACTTGAAGGGGCTGAAGGGAAAAACGAAGGAAATGCTTGGGGACGTGGTAAAGTCCGTGCGGGAAAAGCAGAACGTGGATTCCAAGAAATTCGTGGAGGAGTCCATCCAGTACATGAAAGCGCATTACGCGGAAGAAATCTCGCTGGAGAAGGTCGCGAACCGCTTTTTCTTGAACCAGACGTATTTCAGCCGGCTGTTCAAGCAGTATACGGGCAGCACGTTCACGGATTACCTGATAGAATTGCGGATGGAGAGGGCAAAGGAATTATTGTGCCAGGGAAAGTACAAGGTCTATGAAGTGAGCCAGATGATCGGATACCGGAGTGAAAAATATTTCTTCCGTATTTTTAAGCAATATACGGGGTGTTCGCCGACGGAATATTACAGGGGAGTAAACAAGCGTGGACAAAAACAAGAATACGATAAAGAGAACAAAGATTTGGAAATATCTTCAGGATTATAGGTTTAACAGCATCCTCGTCAAAAGCTTTATCATCATCCTGGCATTCCTGGTCGGGATTTTCACGGTCGTGATGCTGGCGGTGTACCAGAAGATGGACGATGTCATCACGGAGGAGGCGGGCAACGCGAGCACCAATTCGCTGACCAAGACGAAGGAGCGCATGGACGTCGTCATGGAGGAGGTCGTGAAGATTTCCGGACAGCTTTCCCTCGACGAGGACATCCAGCGGTTCATGCTGCCGGACACGAACGAGCTGTTCGAGCATACCCAGACGGTCAACGTGAAGAAAAAAATAGAAATGTATTCAGGCGTGTTCGACTATATCGATTCCATTTACATTTATTCCAACAAGAGCAAGTACATCGTGACGAACGACGGAGGGGGTAAAATCGAAGAATTCGAGGACACGAACTGGCTGGAAAACCTGACCGAGCGGGAATATGAACCGGCTCGGATGATCAGCCGGACGAAGAACAACGGCTATCCGAAGCTGATCAGCTACATCCAGCCGCTTAGGCTTACCCAGATGCAGTTTTTGGGCGGCATCATCGTAAACATCGACATTGACAAAATGGAGGAACTGGTCGTCTCGAACATCAAGGATTCAAGCGAGAACCTGATGATCGTGGATAACCGCAACAACATCCTTTTCAGTTCCCAGCAAATGTACCTGCGAAAGAAATGGAACAAGGTAGAATTTTACAAGGACATTGACTTCAAGACCGTCGGTGGATACGTGGTCGTCAACGACGGGGAGCAGGACATCCTGATTGCGGTGTCGTCGTCGGACAAGTTCGACTGGTACTATATTTCGGCGATTCCGATGAGCGCGTACGAAGAATATCGGGAGAGCATTTTGTATTTTTACATCACGCTCTGCATCCTGGGGGTCGTGCTGTCCGTGGTCGGGGCGTTTTGCATTTCCGTCTATTGTTACAAGCCCGTGCAAAAAATTCTGGAGCTTGTGAAAAATCCCGACATGTACCACGCGGACTTCCAGGAGGACACGGGATTTGGCGAGGACGAGACGCGCGAAATCACACGCAACATTGTCAGGAACCTCTACTCGAACCGAAGGATGCAGGAGGAAATGAAGCACTACACCGACCTGATTGACAAGGCGCAGCTGACTGCCCTGCAGGCCCAAGTCAGTCCCCATTTCCTATACAACACGCTGGAAAACATCCGCTGGCGGGCGATGGAACTCGGGCACGGGGATAACGACGTGTCGCGCATCATATTGAACTTGTCGGAAATGCTGCGCACCAGCCTCGACATTGACGAGCAGATCATTCCCGTGCGGGACGAGGTACATAACGCGAAGCTGTATGTCGAAATTTTGCAGCTGCGGTACGAGGAAAAATTGAAGGTATTGTGGGAGGTTGAAAGAAACGTGTTGGACTGCCCGATTGTGAAGGTGAGCTTGCAGCCCCTTATTGAAAATGCGGTTTACCATGGAATCAAACCGCTCAGGAGGCAGGGAATTATCCACATCCGGGCATATCAAAGGGATTCCGGGCTGGTGGTGGAGGTCGAGGATAACGGTGTCGGCATGAGCCGGGAGGCGGTAGGGCGTTTGAACGAGGACATGAATGAAAAGTACGTTTTAAAGGAGGAACACATCGGAATCCGAAACGTCAATCAGAGGATTCGCCTATTGCTGGGCGACGAGGCGCGAATTGAGGTGCAAAGCCGGGAGGGCGTGGGAACCAAAGTGACGCTTTGCCTGCCGACGTGACACGCGGGGAGGGAATTTTATGATGAAAAAAATGGTTGGGCGGCTGTCGTGCGCCGTCCTGGCGGCGAGCTTGTGCATGGCCGGCGCGGCGGGATGCGAAAAGGAAGCCGACGTCGTGAACGAGGGGGAGACGGAAACGGAGGAGGTCACGATAAAATGGATGATATTCGGCGAGAAGTTCATAAGCTCGGACGACGTGATTGCGGAGTTTAACAAGAAGCTGGGGGAAAAACTTCCTGGAACCAGGGTGGAGTTCGAAATCGTGCCAATCGAGGATTACAAGGAAAAGTGGGACATGAAGATGGCCACGAACGAGGAAGTGGACCTCGTCTGGATAGGGAACGACATTTTCAATTATACGGAGGAGGTCAAGGCCGGAAACTTCATGGCCCTGGATTATTTGCTGAGCACGAACGGAAAGGGACTGCTGGAAGAGATTCCGGCGGAAATGTGGGAAAAGCAGAAACGGGACGGCAAAATTTACAGCGTTCCCCTTGTCGGCGCGTCCTATCGCAAGGATTACGCCATCGTGACGCCGAAAAGGCGGATGGCGGAGTATGGGGACGAGGAGAAAATCGCCTCGACGAACCAGGGGAAATTGTATTCCGACGAGGAATGTTATCGCGTGATAGAGGAATATTTGGAAAACCTGAAGGCCGCGCGGGTCCTGGGAACCGGAGTATCTTGTGACACGTTTTCGGAGATTGCCCAGAAGGGGTACGAGGGAGTCTACGGCCCGGACTCGCCTTTCGTGATACGGATATTTGATGAGGAACTGAAAGTATATAATAAGTATGAACTGGATTCCTACAGGGACTATTTCAAGGTCATGTCCGAGTGGTATCAAAAAGGGTACGTCCGGTCGGACGTCGAGGAAGTCCTCGCGCCCGGAAATGACAATGGGACGAAGGCGGGCAACAGTCTGTTCCTCGACGAATACGGGGAGTCCGGCGTGGTGCAAGACCCGATTGCCACGGAATATGAGGCGGCGAGGATTCCCCTGCAGACGTACAGGTACGTTTCTTTCGAGTGCTGCCGCAATGCCGTCGCGGTGCCAAGGACCACGAAAAATCCCAAACGCGCGATGGAGCTTCTACGGCTTTTGAACACGGACGAGGGGAAGGAACTGCTCCGTTTCCTATGTAACGGTTCGGAAGGGCGGCATTACGTGAAGGGGGAAAACGGCAGGGTGAACCGGGTCACGGACAAAACCGGGAAGGCAATTTATTTTCTTTCGCCATACGCGATCGGGAACACGTTTCTTAATTATGAAAGCAGCAAAAATGAATTTGAGCAATTGAGAAACTATAACGAGGATGCAATCGTGTCGCCCCTGATGGGGTTCGAGCTGGACACCCGCATGATCGTGGTGGAGATGGCCAAGGTCGACCTGGTCGTGGAGGAGTACCTGGACACGTTGGAGCGGGGAACGTCCAGGGATTGGGAAAAAACCTATGACGAGATGATTGCCAAGATGAAGGAGGCGGGGGCGGACAAGGTGATTGGCGAGATGCAGAAACAAATCCAGGCGTTTTGCGAGGAAGAAGATACCAATACAAAATGAGGATACCGGGTGCCTCTGGCGACAAGTTGCCAGAGGCATCGTTTTGTAAGCATAAAATACCTTTTTTTGGAAGCCGGGGTGGTAAAATGGACATATCAGGGAGGGAAGCCCGGCGGGGAAACATTTTTATCAGTCGAAAACCCGGCGGGAAACGGTTTTACCGGTCGGGAAGCCTCCAAGGTAAATAAAAATTCCAGGCAAAGAAAGGAGAAAAGGGATTATGAAAAAACGGATTTTCGCGGCACTTTTAGCAACGGCGTTGGTGGTCGGCGCATTGGCGGGATGTGGGAAAAACGCGGACGACGGCCAAAAGGGAGGAAGCGGCGATGGCGGCGACAAGAAGACGGAGGCCACGGGCGACGCCAAGGAAATCGCCCTGATGGTTCCAAGCGCCGACCATGGCTGGACGGGCGCGGTCTTGACTTACGCCCAGGAAGAAGCGGAGAAGCTGAACAAGGAAGGAAACTACAAGGTGACGGTGTACGCGGCGACGGACGTGGAGAACCAGATCCAGCAGGTGGACGACCTGCTGTCAAGCCCGGACAACCTGGCGGGAATCGTGATTCTTCCTTATGACAATGGCTTGCAGTCCACGATTGAGAAAATCGCCATGGCCGACATCCCGTTCGTGCAGTTCGACCGGGCAATCGAGAGCGAAATCATCGACGAGAAGGTAATCGCGAACGTAAAGGGCGACAACGAGGGAATCGGCTACGAGACGGCCAAGCGGTTCATCGCCAATGGCCTGACGAAGGACGATTACGTGTATGAGATGATTGGTGACAATTCCTCCGTTCCGGAACTTCGTTCGAAGGGATTCCGCACGTATTTGTCGGAGCAGGGCTGGACGGACGAGGAAATCGACAAGGTGGTCGTGAAGTCGGCGGCGACCGGCTGGAGCCGCGACACTGGAAAGGAACTGTTCGAGTCGTGGTTTTCCAGTTCGCAGTGCGACACGTCGAAGAAGATTTGGATTTTCACGCATGACGACGAAATCGCGATGGGTATCCTGGAGTCGTTGAACGGTTCTGCCCTGGACGCGGGCAAGAAGGCCGAATTTTTGGAGTCCCTCCAGGCAGTGGGCGCTTCTTCAGGACTTGCGGAAATTTACGCGGTATTGGACGGGAAGCATAAGACCATCGAGACCCCGGAGGCGTTTGACATCTTCTCCGTGACCTACGACCCGGCCATGATCCAGGAAGCGACGGAAGTCATGGTGGATTACCTGGGCGGCAAGACGGGCATCGAGCAGAACTACATCATCCCGGTGAGCGTTGTGGATTCTGAAAATGTCGGGGAATTCAAACCGTTTGGAACGTACGAATAATGAAATGTGCGGGACTGCCTTTACCCGGCGCGCCACCTTGTGCGCCGGGGGCGGTCTTAATAGTTTGGAACCGGCGGTGGAAAAGGAGAAGCTTATGGAATTACTGAAAATGTCGGGCATTTCCAAATCGTTTTTTGGCGTGAAGGTGCTGGACGCGGTCGGCCTGGAAATCGAGGCGGGCGAGGTGCACGCGCTGCTGGGAGAAAACGGGGCCGGGAAATCCACGTTGATGAACATCCTGGGCGGCGTGTTGGAAAAGGACGGCGGCACGGTTTCCTTTGACGGCAAGGTGATGGACAATGTCATGATCAAGGACGCGGAAAAGGCGGGAATCGCCTTCGTGCACCAGGAACTGAACATATTTAACGACTTGCGGGTGTATGAGAACCTTTTTCTTGGTCGGGAGCTGGTAAACCGCTTTGGGAAGCTTAGGAAAAAGGAGATGGTCGAAGAAACCAGGAAGCTGATGAAAAACCTCGGCGTGGACATAGACCCGCAGGAACTGGCGGGCAACCTGGACACGAGCAAGAAGCAGCTTTTGGAAATCGCCAAGACCATTTACGCGGACGCTCGGCTCTTCATATTGGACGAACCGACGACGGCCTTGAACAATGAGGAGATTGACAAATTGTTCGGCATAATCCGCAGGCTGAAAGGGGAAGGAAAGTCTTTCATCTTCATCTCGCACAAAATGCCGGAGATTTTTCAAATCGCGGACCGTTACACCGTGCTGCGCAACGGGTGCTTCATCCACAGCGGGTTCATCAAGGACACGACGCCGGAGGAAGTGACCCGCCACATGGTGGGCGAAAGCTACATGTCCCGGGGCAACATGTACGAGGAGCGCGGGCTTGGGGAAACCGTGCTGGAACTGAAGAATTTTAGCGGCGCGGGATTCTCGAACGTGGACTTGTCCGTGAGAAAGGGAGAAATCATCGGGTTCACGGGACTCCAGGGCGCCGGTTGTTCGGAATTGATGCAGACGATATTTGGCGCGAGGAAATCCCTTGGGGGAAGCGAGTTCGTCCATGGCGAGGAAATGCACAACAACAAGATTCGGAAGGCGATGCAAAAGAAGGTCGCGATGGTGGCGGCAAACCGAAAGGAAAATTCCATTTTGCCGGACATGAGCTTGTTGGAAAACATGTACATATCGGAGCATGCCATCCATTACCGCAACCAGCACATCGTAAAGAAAAAGGAAATCAAGAAGTACGGGGAATTGAAGCGGACGCTCAACATCAAGGCGGGCAGCCACGACGACAAGATTACCAGCCTTTCGGGCGGGAACCAGCAGAAAATCATTCTGGCCAGGTGGCTGAACACGCAGGCGGACATCATTCTTTTTGACAATCCGACGCAGGGAATCGACGTCGGGGCAAAGGACGAAATTTACAAGTTGATTCTGGAACTCTCCAAGGAAGGGAAAACCATCATCGTCAACACGCTGGAGATTCCGGAAATCCAAAAAATCGCCGACCGGTGCGTCGTGTTTTACCACGGGAAAATCCAGGTGGTACTGAAGCGGCAGGACATTAACGAGGAGACCGTGATGTTGTACGCGACGAACGCGGTGGACGCGGGGCTGGAGACGGACGGCGCGGATAAAGAGATGGGAAAGGGCGCGGCCAGGGAGACGGTCGGCGCGGCCAGGAGGACGGAAAAGGAGACGGCAAGCGGAGGTGCGGGATGACGAAGAAGAAAAGTGATTTATTGAAAAATTTATGGCATGATTACAATTTTATCATTATATTTTTAATCATATTCCTCGCGTTTTTAATCGTGAACGGCAGTTCCACGTCGTGGACCAGCATCACGAACATTTTCCTGCACAGTTCCATTTTGGGAACGATTGCGTTGGGAATGGGACTTGTGGTCCTGACCGGCGACTTCGATTTGTCAGTGGGTTCATCTTTCGTGTTTGTCGGCGGGCTCACCATCATCGTCTACAACAGCGTGGGCAGCATTTTCGTGGCGTTGCTGTTCGCCGTCGTGACGGGGGCGGCCTGCGGCCTGATAAACGGGGTGCTGGTCGGGAAGTTCAAGATGCCGTCGTTCATCGTGACGTTGGCGACGATGCTGATTTTCCGCTCGATTTCCCAATACATGATGAACGAGATGGGCGAGACGCGTTACCGCGTGGACGCTTCGCTGGGAAGCTACAAGAACTTGTTCATGTTCGGGAACGGCAACGTGCTTACGATTCCCAATTTGGCAATCGTGTTTTTGATTCTTGCGGCGGCCATCATTTACATGACGACGAGTACCAAGTTCGGGAAGAACATTTATGCGCTGGGCAGCAATGAAAAGGCGGCGATGCTTGCCGGCGTGGGCGTGGTGGCGACGAGGATTAAGATGTTCGTCATGTGCGGCGCGCTGACGGGGATGGCGGCATTTCTAAAGATTGCCAAGGACACGTCCTTCGACCCGGCGACGTCGGGAAAAAGTTTCGAACTGTATGCCATCTCGGCGGTCGTCATCGGCGGTTTGTCGCTGTCGGGCGGCAAGGGCAAGATTATGGGAATCATTTTCGGGACGATGGCGTTCACGCTGATTGACAAGATTATTACCGCGTTGGGAATGAACGCCTTGTTAAATGACACGGTGAAGGGCATGATACTGCTGATAGCGGTGGGAATCCAGATGATTCGGAGGAAAGGGAAGTAATTAGGAAGTTACACCGCACTAGGCGAAAGGGAGGTTATACCATATGGGAAGAGTATTGAATTATGGAATGGTGGGAGGCGCGTTGGACGCGTTCATAGGAGACGCCCACCGCAAGGCCATCAACATTGACGGAAAGGCAAGGCTGGTGGCGGGATGTTTTTCCAGGAGTTGGAAAAAAACGCTCGCGGCCGGGGAGGCGCTGCATGTGGCCGGGGAACGCTTGTACCACGATTTTGCGGAGATGGCCGAGAAGGAGGCGGCGCGCGAGGACGGTATTGACTTCGTCGTGATCGTGACGCCGAATTATGCACATTATGCGGCGTGCAAGGCGTTTTTGAACGCGGGAATTGCCGTGTCCTGCGACAAGCCGTTGTGCGTGAGGCCGGAGGAGGCCGAGGAGCTGGAGGCGCTCGCGCGGGAAAAGAATTTGCAATTCATGGTGACGTATACGTATTCGGGACATGTGACGTCCAAGAACATCCGCGCCATGATTGACGAGGGCGAGATTGGCGAAATCCGCACCGTCATGGGCGAGTATCCGCAAGGCTGGCTGGCGGCGGAGGACATTACCGGAAACAAGCAGGGCGAATGGAGAATCAATCCGGAGCTTTCCGGTGACACGAACTGCCTGGGGGACATCGGGACGCATATTGAAAACACGGTGTACCGCATGACCGGTTTGAAAATCAAAAAGGTTCTGGCGAAAATGGAGAAAATCGTGCCGAACCGGAAGCTGGACGACAATGCCACGGTGCTGGTGGAATATGAAAACGGCGCGTCGGGATGCTACTGGGCTTCCCAGGTGGCCATCGGGCACGACAACGGCCTGAGGGTCCGCATTTACGGAAGCAAGGGCAGCATTTTGTGGTTCCAGGAGAACCCGGAAGTTTACCAGGTGTACAAGGACGACGGGAGTATCACGGAAATCCACCGCGGGTATGGCGCGATTCGCCCGCAGGCGGCAAAATACCAGAGGCTGCCAAGCGGCCATACGGAAGGCTGGCTGGAGGCGATGGCAAACTTGTATGCCAGCTTCATCGACTGCTTGAACGCGCAGGCGGCGGGTACGTTTACAAAAGACATGGTGGATTACCCGACGGTTGCCGACGGCGTGGACGGGGTGCAGTATGTCGCGGCCTGCCTGAAGAGCCAGGCGGCGGGAAACACGTGGGTGGAAATGTAATGATAACGAGGAAGTTACGTTGCACTAGGCTCGAAAAGACCTCGCCAAGTTGCAGGTAACTACATTGTTTTGCGGGTTCCAAAGTCATGCTTTTCCATGCAAGCATGGAACACATGACCTTTTGACCCTGGTATCATAACAAGCTCATAGTAAGGAGGATTTAAATCATGGCGAGACCGGTAACGATATTTACGGGACAATGGGCAGACATGTCATTGGAGGAAATTTGCAAGACTGCAAGCGAGATGGGATATGAAGGTTTGGAAATCGCGACCTGGGGGCAGATAAACTGCCACGAGGCGGCGACAAATCCGGCCTATGTCGAGGAAATGAAGGCGACCCTGGAGAAGTATCATTTGAAATGCACGGCTCTTGGCGCGCATCTCGCGGGGCAGTGCGTGGGTGATTTGTGGGATCCGCGTTTGGACGGGTTCGCGCCGTCGAAGCTGGCGGGGCAGCCGGATAAAATCCGCGAATGGGCCATCGAGGAGCTGAAGGACACGGCACGCGCCGCCAAGGCGATGGGGTGCGAGGTGGTGACCGGCTTCATGGGTTCGGCAGTATGGAAATATTGGTATTCGTTCCCGCAGACCAGCGAGGAAATGATTGAGGCCGCGTACAAGGAGCAGGTGGATTTGTGGACGCCGATATTTGACGTCTTTGATGAATGCGGGGTAAAATTCGCGCTTGAAGTACACCCGACGGAAATCGCGTTCGACTATTGGACGACGAAGCGGCTTCTGGAGGCGTTCGAGTATCGTCCGACGTTGGGCATCAACTTCGACCCCAGCCATTTGATTTGGCAGGGAGTGAACCCGACGCTGTTCTTGCAGGACTTTATCGACAGGGTGTACCACGTGCACATCAAGGACGCGTTCGTGAACCTGGACGGGAGAAATGGCATTTTGGGATCGCATTTGACGTTTGGCGACATGAAGCGCGGATGGAACTTCGCTTCGCCGGGGCATGGTGACGTGGATTTTGACAAGATCATTCGCGTGCTCAATGCCGCCAATTACCAGGGACCGTTGTCTGTCGAGTGGGAGGACAGTGGCATGGATCGCGTGTATGGTGCGACGGAAGCCTGCGAGTTCGTAAAGGGAATTAACTTCCAGGCGTCAAATATCGCGTTTGACGACGCGCTGAAGAGTGAATAAGGAATGTTTGTCCCCGGTTACAGTTCGGCTTTGGTCGAACTGTAACCGTTTCAGGAGACGAGGCTGGAAAACACCGATTACTTTTCGATTTTTTCAATGATGCACTGGTGCGGGCTTGCTGCTAAAAGGAAGCGGCAAAAAGACGATGTCCGCAAAGCCGTGTCCTGATGGGAGTTCCCGAATGATTTTGTAATCCGTCCTTGCGCTGTAATATGCAAGACTAATGGCGCGGCCGAGGGAGTTTCCGTCGAGTTCCAGTAATTTGAAAAGTCATGGCATCTCATGGCCGCCACGACGGATCTTGGATTGTAAACGTGTTGAAACTTTCGGAACATGTATCCGTCATACCAGTTGCTTGTTTCTGCATAGTCCATGTCGAATTGATTGCATAATTCCTTTACCTCGTCTTCCGTAAAGCCAGTATATTCCTCAAATATATCCTGGTTCGTCATCGAATATTCCCAAAACATGTTCAACGCCGAATGCAACCCGTACTTCTTCACGGGAAGGATGCCCGTCATATAGGCGAGAGCCACGATGGGTTGGTATTTTAAGCGGCCTGCTGACACAGACAAATTTTTCTTCCGTGTTGAGAAGTTGATTTGTGCATGCAATCAGACCGGTCTTGTCTACGTAAATCTTAGAGCGGATGGATTCCTCAAAGCCTTCATTTCCCGGGTTTAAATAAATTCCCATAAAGCACCTCCCATGTGTATATGCTTATGCAATGATACGTTAAAGCGGTTTTCAATATCCTTATTGTATCGGTTATGGAGGAAAATGTCTAGTGGGATGCGCAAATCAGGGCGTATCCTTTTTGCGTTATAGGAAAATTTTGTACCCCTGGACACAAAATACCTCCAGGCGGCCCGGATGAGTCGGAATTACGAAAAAAAGGGGCGGATTTGGGATTTTATAGCTGCCCGTATGCGCGGTATAATGATAAAAACGGTAGAAGCAGGGAGGGGATTATGACAAAGCTGAACGCGCTTTTTAACAAGCTTTTAAATTTGGTACTGTTGACGGTGTACTGGCTGGTATGCAGCCTGCCGGTTTTCACGGCGGGGGCGGCGACGGCGGCGTTGTATTATACGACGCTGAAGGTAATCAAGAATGACCGGGGATACGTGTCGGGGGAATTTTTTCGTTCATTCCGGGGGAATTTCAAGGTGGCGACGGCGTGCTGGCTGGCACATCTGGCCGCAGGCCTCTTGTTCACGGGCGAATATGTTGTCTGCTATCGGATGTGGGCGGGCGGCGAGCCGCTTGGCTGGATGTGGGTGCTGTTTCTCGTGCTGGGGATTCTGGACGCGACGATGGCGTTTTTTACGATGTCCTACATCGCGCGCTTTGAGGACAAGGCCGGCCGGACGCTTAAGAATTCGTTTTTAATCATGCTGCGCCATTTGCCGAAAGGGCTGCTGCAGATGCTTCTGCTGGGGGTGTTCGTGATTGCCGTGGTGTGGTTTCCCCCGGCCGTGCTAATCGCGCCCGCCGCGTTCATGCTGCTGTCGAGCTACACGATGGAAAAGATATTTTGCAGATACATGTCGGCGAAGGAGTTGGCCAAGGAGGCAGAGCGCAACCGCACGCACGCGTGACATATCGGCCGGTTTTGAACATGTGCGTTTCGCGGGGCGGGTGTTTTTGGTTTTGAACATGTGCGCTTCGCGGGAGCGGAGTTTTGGTTTTGCACGTACGTGTGACGCGCTTCGGGGATGGTATTGTGTCGGATTTCGGATAAATTGAATCGGATTTGGTAAAGCATTATTTTAAAAAACTGTCAAAATAGAGATAATGAAATTTATGAATCATGGAAAGAAGGAGGAATTCAAGTTATGAAATGGAAAAAGGTTTTAAGCCTGTGCCTGGCGGCGGTGACGGTGGTATCCGCGGCATTGCTGACCGGCTGCGGCGGTGGCGGGGCATCGTCCGACACGTCTTTCACGATGTGGATTTACCAGGGGGAAAACGCCCAGTATTACACGGACTACGCGGACAATCCGGTCCTGCAGTGGATGACGGCCCAGAAGTGGGGCGAGGAAGAAAAGCAGGTGGAATTCGAGTTCTGGATTCCGGCGGCGGGCACGGCGCTCGACAGCTATTCGACGATGATTGGTTCCGGCAGCTACCCGGACGTCCTCGACTGTACGGTCGCTAATCCGATAGCCTTGTACGAGGAAGGAACCATCATTGACCTGACGGAGTATATTGAACAATATATGCCGAATTACACGGCATTTTTGGACGCGCATCCGGAGTTGAAGCCATATGCGACGTACGAGGTGGACGGCGAGCAAAAGAACCTCACGGTTATCGGGCTTAAGGATGATTATGAGTCCATCTATTGCGGATATTGTTACCGACGCGACTGGATTGTGAAGTACGGGACGAACCCGGAGACGGGTGAAAAGTTTACCGGCGGTTATACCGATGAGAGTGACCCGGATAGTTGGGAAGACGACGTGGTGTTCCCGAGCGGCGGCACGGATCCGGTCTACATCAGCGACTGGGAGTGGATGTTTGAAATTTTCGAGAAGGCCTATACGGATCTTGGCATTGACGATGCCTACTGCATCAGCATGTACTATACCGGTTTTACGTGGCCGGGAGACTTGTGCTCCAGCTTTGGCGGAGGAAACTTCAATTTTTACGAGGATTCGGAAGGCAAGGTGCAATTGGGCTGTGACAAGGATCATGCGAGGGCCTACCTGAAATGTCTGAACACATGGTATGAGAAAGGCTGGCTGGACGAAAGCTTTAACGAGCGGACTTCGGACATGCATTACGCGATTGACGACACCGCCGTGCGTCAGGGAAAGGTCGGCATGTGGATGGGCCTGAAGTCAACATTGGGCGGCCGTCTGGATGGCGGCGACGAGTATACGGACGGCATTTTCGTGTCGGGATGCGCGCTGCCGATTAACGATGTTTATGGGGACGAGAGCTGCCAGAATGTCGAGCCGGACTGCGTCATGACAAAGTCGGAGCTTAAGGGGCAGGGATACGCCGTTACCTCGGCGGCAAAAGATAAGGATATCGCGACGCTTTTGACATTCATTGATTATCTGTACTCGGACGAGGGGGCCGTTCTGGCGACGTTTGGTTTAAGCCCGGAGCAGATGGAAGAAATCGGGACTTCGTTCTATGAGGACAACGGGATTCCAAACGGTACGTACGAGGTGAATGAAGAAGGCAAAAACGAGATGGTGGAGACAATCCGTCAGGATAGCGGCGGATTGAAGAATGCGGCAGTGTTATCCAGGTTCCCGTGCCTGAAGAAAGTTTCGATATTGGACGAGGGCTATGCCGACAGTTACCAGCATTCTTTGGATTTGTGGATTCAGTATAAGGGCGGGGCGGACGTCTGGGCGACGCCGGCCGTGTCCAATTTGCCGGAGAAAGATTCCAAGGCCGCTGACGTTGCTTTTAACCAACGTGTTCGGCCTGGAAAACCAGAATTGGCTGGCGAACGAGAATATTCCGGTGTTCTGGATTATTTTCCTGCTGATGGGTATCTGGAAGGGTGTCGGCTGGGGCTCCATCATGTACGTGGCGGCCATTTCCACGGTGAGCGGCGATTTGCACGAGGCGGCGGCCATCGACGGCGCGAACCGCTGGCAGAGGCTGTTCAAGATTACCTTGCCATGCATCATGCCGACCGTCATGATGATGTTCGTGATGGGCGTGGGGCTAAGCTTTTCCACGGGATTTGAAGACATCTTGCTGATGTACATGCCGTCTACATACGGCGTGGCGGACACGGTTTATACATACACCTACCGCATGGCGTTCGGTGTGGCGAGCAATTATAGCTTGTCCGCGGCGTCGGGCTTGTTCCAGTCCCTGGTAGGCACCTGCCTGCTTGTCGGCTCTAACGCCCTGAGCAGGAAAATGACGGACTCGTCCCTATTCTAAACGCGGCGGAGGTGTGAGATGAATTTGAAAGCGAAGAGAAAAAAAGGAAACGTGGAAGAGGGAAGTTCCCTGCACATGGTGGAACATAAAAGCGTGGGCGACCATGTTGCCGACATCGTGATATACGTTGTTGTCGCCTTGGTGGCTTTTGCCTGCGTCATCCCGATGTGGCATGTGTTGATGACTTCCTTGTCGGACGGCAAGATGGCCATGGCGTATGAAGGTTTGTTTTGGAAATGGGTCGGCGAGTTCAACCTGGGCGGGTACCGGCTGATTTTCCAGGACGCCAGCATCATCAGCGGTTATGCCAATACCATTTTTTACACGGTAAGCGCCACGGGGCTCGGCTTCGTGATAGCGGCGCTCACCGGGTACGCGCTGAGCCGTAATACGAAATTAAAATCGCCAATCACGCTGCTTTTGATGTCGACGATGCTGTTTTCGGGCGGCATGGTTCCCACCTACATCGTCATTCGGTACCTGGGTTGGGTGGGGACGCGCTGGGCGCTGATCGTGCCCGGCTGTACCAACGCGATGTTCATGATCATGATGATGAATTCCTTCAATTCGGTGCCGCACGAGATGTACGAGGCGGCGCGGATTGACGGGGCGGGGCATTTCCGCACGATGTGGCAGGTCATGCTGCCCCAGGCGATGAACCTTGGTTTCGTCATTATCCTGAACAGCGTGGTCATGCACTGGAACGCGTGGCTGCAGGCGTCCATTTACGTGCCGAACAATAAGAAATTGTGGCCGTTGCAGCTCTGGATCAAGCAGATTGTGGCGGATAACCAGAATTTCCTGCAAAACGCCAATCCCGATTATAACCGTTACCTGATACAATACGCGGTTATCGTGGCCGCGACCCTGCCGATACTGGCGCTGTTTCCGTTCTTCCAGGATAAGCTGGAGAAAGGGGTCATCGCCGGCGGCGTCAAGGGATGATAGAGGACGCTTGTTACAACCAAGACCGGTCAGGCCGTGGCTGTAACACCAAGGCTGGTTCTGTTTGGAACCAGCCGATTTTTCGGTTGTGCCGGGGAAGAAAATCTGTTATACTGAACGCCAGATAAATCAGCCGTTTGGCATAACAAGATGCGCACGGCCGCATAAGGGATTATGCCGCTCTTTGTGGGGGAAAGGGCGCGCCGGGAAGGGGGATGTTGTGGAAATGCCGGATACGATTCGAAGACAGTATCGGACATTGTCTGGCCGTTTTGTCGTGATACTGTGCGTGACGTTTCTGCCGCTAGGAGTTCTGGCGGTCGTGGTGGCCAGCGCGGTGGTGAGGATTAGCGCCCAGAAGGTGTACGACGCCTACGAACGCGAACTGGAAAGCGCGTTTGACCCGCTGCAGGAGCGGCTTTTCGGCGTGGAGGAGCGGTTGGACGACTTCGTGCTGGCGCATATTACGGAGCTGACGTCGAAGTCGCGTAACGACGAGGTCCTGAATTATAAAATGATTAAAGAATTGGAAACGATTCACGCGATGCAGCAGATGGAGGGCGTCGTTTATCTTTTTGACCGCCGGCGGTCTTCCATATACACAAAATATAACTACGAAACGTATACCTACGCGGAGATGAAGGCGTTCCAGGACAAGCTGCTATACCGCGGCTATTCGGAAGGGACGAGCAACGGCTGGCAGCTATATTATTTTGACCGCAAATGTTTCTTGCGCCGCAGTTACGCCTACGAGGGATATGATATCGGCTTCCTGCTGGACGTCAGCCAATTTCTGGAGGGACTGGAGCTGCTGGAAGAATGGGAGGCGGGGGAAGTCTATTTAAACGACGGTGACAAAATGATGCGTGTCAAAGACGGGGAATGCGGGCATTACCGGGCGGCACATGGGAGGACGTGTTGGAGCCGAAGGGGGCGTACCGCATGCTTTTGTGGGAAGGCGCCGAACTGGGCATGGGCGTGGCGGTGAAAATCCCGGCGTTTACCCTTTTGCAAAAAGTGGAAGGGGCGTTTGTCCTGCTGCTTATCACCCTCGGGCTGGAAATCGGGTTCATCTTTCTTTTTTGGAACATGGTCAGGAAATGGGTGGCGGAACCGATTCGGCAGATGAACGAGGCGCTGGCATTTTACAGGGAAGATTCTGACAGACATTACCGAATTACGGAGATTGACGAAGGGGTTTCCGTTGATTTTCGCGGCATGTATGAAAATTTTAACAAGATGGCGGAAAATATCGAGGAAGGCAAGGCGATGGAGCGGCAGTTTCACCACATGTGCCTGGACAACCTCAAGCTGCGCATGAATCCTCATATGCTGGTAAATTCGTTCAACCTGATTTACAGCATGGCGCAAATGAAAAAGTACGAGGGCATCCAGGAATTCTCGCTCTGCCTGGTGGATTATTTCCGCTATATGCTGAAGGAGACGAGCAGCCTGGTGAGGGTGCGAGACGAGATGGAATTCGTCCATAATTATATGCGCATCCAGAAAATCCGTTTCCCGGAACGGTTTAATTATGTGTATGACATGGAAGCGGGCGCGCAGGACGCGCTGATTCCGCCGCTGCTGATTGAGAGCTTCGTGGAAAATTCCGTGAAATATGCCATGATTCCCAAAAAGACGACGGAAATTCTTGTCAATATCCGGCGGGAGGGGGAATGGCTCTTTATTTCGGTGACGGACACGGGCAAGGGAATCAAGCCGGAGGTCATGAAGGACGTCCGCGCCGGAAGGAAGTACGTGGATTCGAGGGGGCATGAGCATATCGGCATTTATAATAGCAGGAAATGGATGGAATACTATTATCACGGCAGGGGCCGCGTGCGGATTACGAGCACGTTCGGCGCGGGGACGCAGGTATGGATCGAGGTGCCGTATATGGAAGGGGAGGAAGGTCATGAAGATACTGGTCGTGGATGATGAACCAATCGCGGTGCAGGGCGTGGTGGACAGCGTGGATTTTAAAAAGCTCGGGTTTTGCGCCGTGTATACCGCCGAATGCTATACAGAGGCGGTGGAGGTATTGCTGAGGGAGAAAATCGACCTGGCAATCTGTGATATCGAAATGCCGGACGAGAGCGGCATCGAGCTGATTGAGTGGATGAGAAAGCATTCGCCGCAGACGGAGAGCATTATCTTAAGCGGCCATGACGAGTTCGATTATGCAAGGCAGGCGGTGAGGCTGGATTGTCTGGAATACGTGCTCAAGCCGGTCCGCTACGAGGTGCTGACGGAGGTGGTCGAGCGGGCGGTGAGGAAAATCCAGAACAGGCGGAAAACGCAAATCATGACCGAGTATGGGCAGAAATATATAGAGAACCTGCAAAAAAGCGAGACGGAAGAGGGGGACGGCGTGGAGAAGGTGGCGCGTTATGTCGACGAGCACTTAGACAGCGACTTGTCCGTGAGCGCGCTGGCGGGGATGGTGTTTTTGAGCAAGGACCACCTGACACGTTCCTTTAAGAAACGTTACGGGAAGACGGTGTCGGAATATATTTTGGAAAAGCGGATGCAATTGGCGCGGGAGCTTTTGTGGGATCCGCGCCTGACGGTCACGATGGTGGCCGGGAAGGTGGGATTCGGGAGCTATTCCCACTTTACCGAGCAGTTCAAGAAATATTATGGGATGCCGCCCCGTGACTTTCAAAAAATCAGGAGGGAAAAGCCTTGAGTATGCGAAAAAGGTTGTTACGGGCCGGAAGCGCGTTCTGCCTTTTGCTGCTTTTGCTGGGCGTGGCGGCGCGGGGGGCGAAAACCGCCGATACGCCGCAAACGGAAAAAGAAAAAAACGTGTGCCGCGTGCGCATGACGTATCCCGTCTACGACGACGCGTGTGACGTTACTGAC
>Ga0073906_1003296_pt1 | contig 18636 bp, 21 predicted proteins | sample Inofromicrocosms_FD_65485 | JGI IMG/M metagenome (GOLD analysis project Ga0073906, IMG submission 65485) | Mouse cecum microbial communities from Vienna, Austria - Inoculum for glucosamine and mucus D2O microcosms | ecosystem: Host-associated > Mammals > Digestive system > Large intestine >...
GAAATCAAGCAGGGTCTTGCTTTTTGAAAGCCGAAGCGTTATACTATCACCATACAGTATCCGTGATTGCCTGTCCGGGCAGTCTCCGTAACCGCGTTGCAAAGCGTCCGAAGACCCTCTTGGGGTCTTTGGGCGCTTTTTTATTTTCCGCTGAAAAAACATTCTGGCCATTGTGCAGCAAAGCGCGTGAGCAGTCGTTGCTTACGCGCTTTTTTATATACCGCGGCGGCGGAATCCGCCAAAATTTTTACTGAGGAGATGATCCAACATGACCAATCCCTGTCAATCGGCAGACCTGCGCAGACAGCTCTTGTCCCAGCTGACCCCATCTTTGACCCTGGCTCTGGAGCAGATTGCCCAGGCCCTGCCTACTGAGCTGGAGCGCAGTGTCTCCGGCATTCCCGCCTTCTTCCACAGCTTCATGGACGGCTTCTGGACGCCCTTTGAGGAAGCCTGTGCGCCCGACACGGAGTGCCTGCGGCAGGCCAACCAGACCGTTCTGGCTCTGGAGAAGGAGCTGAAGCAAAGCGTGGACCCGGCCCACTACCCGCTGCTGGACAAGTTCTGCGATGCGGTCAACAACCGCAGCACCGGAGAACTGGAGCACGCCTTCCTGGTGGGCTACCAGTCGGCCATCCGCCTTATGCTGATGGGTATTCTGCCTCTGAATACGCTGCTTCAGGAGGAACCGGCAGATGAAGCCTGATGAAAAGCCGCACACGGCCCCTGAACGATACCGGAATTTCCGAGTCCGCCGCATTGACAGCATCCATGAAATCGACCTGGACACTGTGACCGCTGAGGATTTGATCTGGCATTATGGAACAGGCGTTGCTGTTGCACAAGGCGAGGGGCGGTATAAGACGCACTCCTACCGCAATGGCGTCCAGACCGATATCGGCGACCTGGAGCTGTCTGTATGGATTGCCGCGGCGGAGTATGTGGTGAAGCGGGACGGTCTGGAAGAAGAGGCTGCCCATTTGCAGGAATTTATAACCAGGAAAACCAGCAGATATGGCTTTGCCTGGAGGAATCCCCGTATGCACGCCCTTGAGCATTGTATCCGCTCAACCTGCAAGAACCCGGCATGGGCGTCCTTCATTCCCTACAACCAGAAGTATCACCCGGAGGTCCTGGCGTCGGCCCGCCTTGTGCGGATCATTACAGAGTGCTGCCAGAAGCCCGGCGAGGTCACAGAGGAACAGATTGCCCAGAGCTTTGACGGAAGGGTCTGTTGTCCCATCTGCGGCCGGTTCTCCGCTTACAGGAGGGCGCCGCAGGAGGAGGAACGGACATGACACGGAAGGAGATTCTGGAGATCGGGAATATCACCCGTGGGCGAATCCGCCGTCACGCCGTATTCACCGACTTCCTTGAGATGTCTGCCTGCATGATCAGCAGCTTTGATCCGGTCCATGTCCAGCAGCGGCAGGCAAGTTTGAAGACACTGCTCCAGAAGTACCATCCGAAGGAGAAAGCGGAGTTGTACCAGGCGTTTCTGAATCTGATCGAGCAAATTTGTGAGAATGTGGATCGCGGCTGCTTTGAGGATCTCCTGGGGCCTGCCTTCATGGAATTGTGCCCAGGCGGGAAGGGGCAGGACTTTACTCCGCCTTCGCTGTCCATGCTGCTGAACGAGCTTACGGTACCGGACGGCCAGGTGCTTCCGGAATGCGGATACTTCACCATGAACGAACCCACCTGCGGCGCTGGCTGCATCAGTCTGGCCTTCGCCGGACGGATACAGGAGCTTGGATGGAATCCGGCCCAAAACCTGGTGGTTCGGGCGGAGGATGTGGATATCCGCTGTGTATGGATGTCCTACATTCAGTTATCCCTCTATGGAATCCCGGCAGTGATCATCCATGGCGATGTGCTGGCCCTGAAGGAATACGACCGCTGGTATACGCCAGCCTATCTTCTTGGCAAATGGGTTTGGCGGGCGCCGATGTCCTTCGCGCCGGGAAGAAACCGGGACGACGAACTTTTGAAAATGGCGTCCGAGCCGACCTACAGAGCCATTCGTATGCTGCAAGGAGGGCTGCTTGATGCTAAGTATATCTCCCCGGAACGCATGACCATTCAGCAGATTCAGGCCGAGCTGGAGCGGGAGTACCAGCGGTGGAACGACATTGCCGCCAATGGCTGTCAGGACCCTTTCTGGCCGGATGGGGTCAATATGAACCTGGTCCGGAACCACATCATTTATTGGTACCGGATTCTGGAGGAACGGCGCAGCGGGGACGTGCAGGTTTCCCTGTTTGATTCCGCAGTTTTGACTCCGGAGCAGCGTCCTGTCCCGCCGGAGGTGCCTCAAGGCTATATGGTGGCGGGCTGTAGTTATTCCGACCGCCTGAAGGACCAGCCTGCGCCTCGTCTGGGGCAAGCGTGGAGAATATCACATCTGATGATAGAGGAAAAATGATTATGAAAGAGCTTTATATGCCTTATACGAACCTGTGCAGGAAGATAACGGCAAAAACAAGCCTGCATACCTTGGCAGACCGTCTGCCGGACGACGCCCGGGTCCTTATGCTTCTGGGCCTGGACGGGGACTGCGATTTCTCCCGTAAGCGCACCCGGTATCTCCCGCACCTGTGCGGCAAGGAGGAGCTTCTGACCCTCATCGACAGCGATCCCGGCCCGGAGCTGCGGCCGGTGCATGGCCTGCCGGACTATCTGGTGCTGTGCCGCCGTCACGCGGTCTGGGTGCCGGATCTGATGCGGAGCGAAACGGAAGCGGGCTGAGATGGGACAGAAATTTTATATGGAGGTCCGCGGCAGCATGACCCGGTTCGAGCCGCTGACGGAAGCTGCCCTGAACCGCCTGGAGACAGACCTGACCTTCGCGGAGCTGGTGCAGATGCTGGACGCCTGCGGCCTTTCCATCGACCATGCCGTACATGATCCGAGACGAAAATTTGCAGGTACATTCTATGCCGATTACGAAAAGGGACTCTATCTCACCCTCTACCCAAGCCGGAAGTACCTCAAGGACTGTCTGAGCAGCACTCCTCTGGAAGCCTGGCAGCAGAAGGCCGCAGCAGCATTGGAGCGGAAAGCGTGGCCGGAATACTATCGCCTTTATGTGCCGGTTCCAATGCTGATTTATGATTTCCAGCAGCGGTATCAGGACATCCCGCCTGCGGAGGTTTTTTCTGTCTGGCACAGCATCTATAAACGGATTGACTATTCCAACGGGATGTGGAATCCGGACATTCTGGAGTATATCTTCTCCCAGGCTCTGCCGTCCTCTCTGCCCCCAGCGGACGCAGACGGCAGAGTGACGCTGTACCGCGGCATGGGGGAATTGTCCCAGCTACCGGAGAAAGCAATTTCCTGGTCAACCCATCCTGGGAACGCGCTCTGGTTTGCAGTCCACTGCGGACAGGGAACCCATATTGCGGTGGCCAGGGTGCGTCCGGAGGACATCGTGGCCTATGACGAGGGCTACCGCGTGGAAAACGAGGTGATCCTGCGGCCAGGGACAGAGAAGGAATGGTTCTATGAGGACATGATCCCTGCTGTCAAAGAGACAGTTCCCCTGCTGCTTGCCCCGACGCTCCTGGACTTCACCTGGTACGGCTGTCTGGCGTTTGGCCTTGGATATCCCGAGGAAAACGACTTCCAGATCCACGGAGTCCGTCATGTCCTTCGGGTCCTGCTGTTGTCGCTGCTCTACATCCATCACGCCGGCGATCTGCTCACGGAGGCAGACCGGCAGATTCTCATTTATTTCAGCCTGCTCCATGATATCGGCCGCGTTTCGGACGGCAGAGAACCCACCCACTTTTCATTTGGAGGTGAGAGATTTTTCAGTCAAATCCCCACAAAAAGCAGATTGGAGGCAGCAAATGAACCCTGTAACGCGAATGAGGGAACTGATTCCCAAGCTCCGGGAGGCGGATACTGCTTATTTCAAGCTGGATGCCCCCACTATGACCGACCTGGAGTATGACCGGCTCTACGATGAGCTGAAGCGTCTGGAACAGGAAAGCGGCATTATCCTGGCGGCCTCGCCTACCCGGCGGGCGCCCGGCGAGGTGCTGGAGGGCCTGACGGCGGTGACGCACACAAAGCCCATGCTCTCCGCGGACAAGACCAAGTCCATCCGGGAGATCCACAAGTTTCTCGGCGGCCAGTGGGCTGTGCTGAGCTGGAAGCTGGACGGCCTCACGCTGGTCCTGCGCTATGACGGCGGCAGGCTGGTCAAGGCCATTACCCGGGGCGATGGGCTCAAAGGCGAAGATGTGACCCACAATGTCCGGGTCATGGGAAACGTGCCCCTGACCATCCCCTGCACGGAACCCCTGGAGGTCCGAGGCGAGTGCGTGATCAGCTGGCAGAATTTCAAGGAGCTGAACGAGCTGGAGCCTTCCGCCCATCCCCGGAACCTGGCGGCGGGCAGCGTTCGCAAGCTGGATGCGGAGGAGAGCCGGAAGTGCCAGTTGGAGTTTCTGGCCTTCGACCTGATCAGCAAGAACCTGGGCGGCAGCACCAAGTGGGAAAACCTGCGGTTCCTGTCCCGAATGGGATTTACAACCGTGGACTATTCCATTCTGGCCAGCGACGCGCCGTTGGATGCTGTGGAACAGGCCGCTGCCCTTTACAGACCGGAGGAGTACCCCTTCCCGGTGGACGGCCTGATCTTCGAGTTTGATGATCTGGCCTATGGGCGGTCCCTGGGCGCTACCGGACACCATGAGAACCGGCTGATGGCGCTGAAATGGCAGGATACCCTCTATGAGACGGTATTCCGTTCCCTGGAGGTGGCCACCACCCGGACCGGCATGGTCAGTCTCACCGCTGTGTTTGACGATGTGGAGATTGACGGCGCCACGGTCAATCACGCCTATCTCCACAACTATGACATCTTCATGGACCTGGCTCTGGGGCCCGGGGACAAGATTTCCGTGTATAAGGCGAATATGATTATCCCGCAAATTGCGGAAAACCACACAAAAAGCGCGACCTCCTGTGTCCCGGCTGCCTGCCCCTGCTGCGGTGAAGCGCTGATGATCCGCAGAAGCTCCGGCGGAACCCGGCAGCTCTACTGCGAGAACCCGGACTGTTCCGCCCGGCTGGTGCGGAAGTTCGTCCACTTTTGCAGCAAGACCCGGATGGAGATGGAAGGTCTTGCGGAACAGACCCTGGAAACCTTCGTGCAGCGGGGCTGGGTAAAAAACTTCGGCGACCTGTATGAGCTGGAACGGCACCGGGCCGACATTGTGGCCACGCCCGGGTTTGGCGCAAAATCCTTTGACCGGCTCCAGGCGGCCATTGACAAGCGGCGCAGGTGTACCCTCAACCAGTTCATCGCAGCCCTGGGCATCCCCATGGTGGGCCGTCACGCGGGCCGGGAGCTGAACCGACACTTCCACGGCTCCTGGGAAGCCTTTGAGCAGGCTGTTCAGAACGGCTTTGATTTTACGGCCCTGACGGACTTCGGGCAGATCATGCACGACAACATCTACGCATGGTATGCGGACGAGCGGGAAGCCAGCCTGTGGCGTCCTGCCCTGAAGCACATCACATTTGAAACGGAGGAAACGACTATGAACACCGCTGAGAATCCCTTTGCCGGGAAGATCGTTGTGGCCACCGGCAAGCTGGAGAACTATACCCGCGACGGCATCCAGATGAAGCTGCTGTCCCTGGGAGCCAAGCCCACCGGGTCCGTCAGCAAGAAGACGGACTACCTGATTGTGGGTGAGAATGCCGGGAGCAAGCTGGCGAAGGCCCAGAGCCTGGGCGTCAGGACGCTCACGGAGCAGGATTTCGAGCAGATGCTGGCGGACGCCGGTATCTGAACAGTCAAAACACATGGGGGAGATGCTGGACGTCTCCCCCATAGCAGTTATCAACAAAATAAAGAATTGAGGTCATTAAGTTATGAGCGACATGAGTCCGGCTATTCTGAACCGCTGTGAACAGAAGGAGCTGCCCACGCCGCATGAATTACAGCGCCGTGCCATAAACACATGGAAAGAGCGGCCCCTTGAATCCATGCAGTTGTATAAAATTGTGATTGAAAAACTTCAGAGCAGCAACGGATGCAGCAACATTCAGGCGGATGTCTTGCGGTTTCCGACCTATCAGTATATGGACATTGAGATTGACAACTACCCGGATCTGCATCAGGAAATGCAAGTCATAAAGGCATGGCTCACGGAACAGGCATATTTCACTGCTTTCTGGCAAAAGGATCAAGATACCAGCATTCTGAGGATTTGCTGGGATATTCGGGTCCTTGTTAAATTCTTGGGACTGTCCATGTCATGTGACAATTATTTGGTTGCTCCCTGCGGGGACTGTAAATATCGTTTCGACCAGAGAGATTGTCATGGAACCTGCCGGCGTTACAGGTGGACTATGATACTTGCTGGAACGATGGATTCCTGAATGGGAGGTCATCAATTTGAGTAATTTACTGCCAATACCATATGAGGTAAGGCCGGTTCGCGCAAAGGACTGGATCGACTTCCGCTGCCAGTGGTGCGGTCAGTGCTGCCGCAATATTGAGGACGCGGTTATGGTGGAGAGTCTGGACGCTTACCGGATCGCAAAGCACCTGCGGAATAATGGACATCCGGAAATGAATACCGGCGCTTTTTACCTGGAATACACCCATGCGGTCATGCTCACAGCGGGTTTTCCTGTTATGATGCTGAATACCGCTGGGTCGGAACAGGCCTGCGTATTCCTGAAGGACAACCGCTGCGCCATCTATCCTGTCCGTCCCCGTATTTGCAGGCACTATCCGTTCTCTGTGGAACCGGGCGGCCGGGGCCGGGATTTTATCTGGGTCCTCTGCAAAGATAAACCTTTCCATCTCACCGGCGGCCGCGTTCTGGTGAAGGACTGGATCAATCAGAATTTCCCCCGCGAGGAGCGGGAATTTCTCAAGCGGGAATATGGCTTCTATACCCGCCTTGGCAAAATCCTGCGTGGTATGGATGAGGAGACACGGGAACATTGCCTGCGTCAGATCGTGTTCTTCTGGTATATCAACTATGAATTGGACGAACCGTTTCAGCCTCAGCATGAGCGGAATATAGACGCCTTGCTGGAGCGGCTGGCACAGATGGCAAGAGAATGAATCCATGAATGGATTTATGTATGGAAGCGGATCTGGCATATCTCCGAAGGTTCCAGGCCGTCAGGACACGCCGCATATGGCCCGCATCTATTTGCCGCAGCTGCTTCCTCTGGAGGAATACGATAAAATCATTGTACTATTCTCCGGCGGAAAAGACAGCCTTGCCTGCACCCTGGACCTGCTGGAACGGGGCGTACCGAGGGAAAAGATTCAACTATGGCACCATGATATTGACGGAGGACATCCTACCCGGAAAATGGACTGGCCCGTAACGCAGAACTACGTCAAGGCCCTGGCGGAATATCTGGGAATCACCCTGCGGGTATCCTGGCGGGTCAATGGCTTCTGGGGCGAGGTGTACCGAATCGGCGCAAGCTGGCCGGTCCAGTACATAGACCCGCTCACAGGAGTCACCCGGGAATGTCCTCTTTCTGAAAAGCAAGTTCGTTCCGCTGCGCTTCGGGAAAAGATCCTGGACGCTATGGAACAGAACGAATTGCAGAGTATGGGAAATCGGATGAAGTTTCCGGCCAAAAGCGGCAGTCTGGCGGCACGTTGGTGCAGTTCTATTCTTAAAATCATGGTGGCGGATTCCGTTATCCGCAATCTGGACCTGGAGGCACTGAAGGCCATAGGAAACCATCCGCGTTTTCCGTCCAGAGGCTCCATTGCCAACGGGCGCTTTTGCAGTCCAACACGCAAGCGGGAAGTAGGAGACAGTCTGCTCCGAAACCTGGATCTGCTGAAGCAGGATGGACAACACATGAAATTCCCGGCAAAATCCGGCTGCCATCAGGGACGTTGGTGTTCTGGTGTGCTCAAGGCACAGGTGGAAGGAAAGCTCCATTCCAGTATTGCGGGGATATCCCAGGATGTGAAGCTCCTGCTCATTTCCGGCGAGCGCCGTCAGGAAAGTGCCGGGCGGTCGAAATACAATGAAATGGAAATCCACCGCGCCAACGCAGCAGCCAGAGCACACCGGCTGGTTCATCAGTGGCGCAGCGTCATCGACTGGGACGAGAAGCGGATTTGGGAGATCATCAAACGGTGGCGTATTGCACCCCATCCCTGTTATGCTGCCGGATGGAACCGCTGCTCCTGTGCCATGTGTATTTTCAGCCTGCCCAGACACTGGGCCGGTATCCGGGAACTGTTCCCGGATTGGGTCAGTGCCGTGGAAGAAGACGAACGTGTTTTGGGCTTTACACTGGGCAGCAGGAAACTACTGGCTGAGTATATCGGCAATGCGGAGAGCTGCGTCTGCCATGACGACACAAAGGCTCTGACCCAACTGACCAGCGGGACATTTTCTGTGGATGATGTAGAAAAAGAACATTGGACGCTCCCGACCGGCGCTTTTCGCGGTGCGAAGGGCGGTCCTTGCTGACGGCTGGCAGACCGGGAAAAAGGAAAGGAGTGGAAGATAAAGTATGGAAAAACAACAGACGATACCAGATAACCAGGACCAGATTATCCGCAAAGACGCCCGAAATTGCTTCGTGGAGGCAAAAAACGACTGCTTCCACCTGGATAAGGTCCACTTGCAGTTTGTGACCTACGATCAGAAGCGTCCGGCGGGCCAGCGGTATACCAACAATGTCCATATCTACATCAGCATTCCGGAATTTCTGGTGCTGGCGAAGGAGGCGGAAACCGGTGCGCTCCATATCCGGATGCAGCAGATGAAGCGTGCGGGAAAGCCTGAGCCGCTCTTTGAGCATATGGGCGGCACCCCGGCGGCACAGCTGAAGCGGTATGGCAGGGAGCGCCCGGACGGCATGAGCCTGTCCCGCATTGTGAAGCTGGTGGCTGGCGGCAAAACCGACTACCTGTTTGTGGCGGACAGCGGTCCCGGCGAGCAATCCGGCAAGGGGCTGATCGTGCCCCGCTTCGGGAAGAATCCGGAGCAGCATGTGGCGGTCAGTCTTACCTGGCGTGCTGTCAATGAACTGCTTCTGACTGCCGCGGCCCATTACCAGGCGTGGCTTTCTGCCAAGTACCTGGCCGGTTGGACGCAGTACCATGCGCCCAGGCTGGAGGGAAAAGAACGGCCGGACAGAGAACGAGGCGTGCAGGAAGAAGTTCCTCCCATCAAGGAGCCGCCTGCAATACCGGCTTCTAACTCCCCAGAGGTCGGATTTGGCAGTCTTTATGGCAGGAAAAGTGGCAGTGTTTGTGCCGATGACAAGCGGATTGTATAGTGCTATACTGTTTAGTGTCCCTTCCTTTGGCAGATGAAACGGCTTTAAGCCGGAAGTCTGACAATCAAAAAGGAGTGGAACCTATGAAATTCTGTCCCTATTGCGGCGCTTCCCTGGTGGGAGGTGCCGCGGCTTTTTGCACGGAGTGCGGCAGGGCTTTGCCGGAACGGGATGCAGAGACTATGGAGCGTTCTGCTTATCCGCCTGTGAAAAGGAGAAAGAAGCCGCTGCGGACAATGCCTGCGCCGCCCAAGCCAGACCCGATGGATGAACACTATGACGGCTATTACGACGATGTACAGCCCATCGACGCAGACCGCATGGGGGAACGTATGGACCCGAAGCTGGCAAAGCGCATTGCCCTGGTCATTCTGGGTGCTGCCGGGATGATAGTCCTGTCCACCACATTGCTGATGCTGTTGTAAAAAGCCGGGTCTGACGGTGTAATATCCATGAAATTAAAAACGAGGTGACGGACAATGATGTATTTATCCAAAGGCATGGAAGTGCCGGATGGGGCCGAGGGCGTATTCCGCGTCTGCCGCTGGGGGAAAATCCATGCGCTGGGACCCCAAACCGCGGAGCTTTGGAAGAGGGGCGCAATTGCTCCTGCAAGAGCTGCTAATGGGGAAGCGTGCGCAATCCAGAGGCTGGAGGAACGGGGTTTGCTGGCCACAACGGAGGAACGTGGAAGTCTGGCCGCCTTCCGCCTGCTGACGGACTGCGTGCTATGTCCTTCCGGCAAGCGGCCCCTTGTGCTTTGGGGAAGGGAGCGCTGGGTCTGGATCTGGCTTACGCAGGCGGGTCTGCGGCTGACCTCCAGCGAGCTGATTTGCCTGGAGGAACGGAGAATTCTCCCTGTGCCGTCTCTGCTGGGCGCGGCGGGGCGTCAGGCGCTGACAGAGGAAATCTACTCCGGGACGAATATCCTCGACGGCATCCTGGAAACGGAGATGGAACATTCCCCCGCCCGTGACGCAGTGGTTTCGGCGATTTTAAAGCTGGTTCGGAAGCGGCGTCTGCTACTGATTTAAGGGGGTATTTATGAAACACACCGAAATCCCTATCCCCCTCCAGCATCGGATTCTTCTGCAAAGCGGGCTTGCGCTGCTGGCCGTGATGGCCGGTCTGGGCACGTTCTGGATATGCAGAGACCCAGGCCCCGCCGCGCCGTTTATCATCGCCGCTGTGCTGCTGACCTGCGGGACCTTCCATCTGCATCAGATTGCCATGAAGGGACGGTTCGTTGTTTTACAGGGTACCATCATAAATGTGGAACGAACCTTCTGGAACCGCCGTCCCAAAGCGCTGCTGCTGGAGGTGGATGGCTCCGCTCTGCGGGTCGTCTTACGAAACCGGCTTCGCAGGCTGTCCGCTGGCGATGTGGTTCAGGTCTACATCTCAGACGTCACTCCGCTGTACACCTGGTTCGGGCTGCGCCGTTTGGCACTTTTTTATTTTCGGTTTCTGCCCCATAGTGCGGGCTGAAATAAAAATTTTTACAGCAGGGCCAACCTGCGGAAAGGAGAAAACGCGATGTTAAAGCTCATTGTCACTGACGCTGGGGTTTCCAGGGGGTACAAGGATAACCCCGCCCTTCGGTTCTCCGAGGGAGAAGGAAGCGCCATCGTCCGCTTCCGGATCGGCAAGAAGGTCTACGATAGCCGCTGCGAAGGAAACAACCGCTGGATCAACCTCAATGTCAAGGCTTTTGGCGACGTCTGCGAACGCATCCGGAGGATGAAGCTGAAGGAGGGTTCCTTCGTGAACATCACCGGACGCTACGACGAGGAGAGCTGGACCGACAAGAACACCGGCGAGCTGCGGACCGCGCCTGTCCTGATTGTGGATGAAATCGAGTACTGTTACAGCGGGAACGGTCAGAAGGGCGAGTCCGACGCGGAGAACACCGAGCCGCCTGCCAAAAGCGGCGGACGGCAGCAGCGCGAACCCAGGCCCGCTGAGGAACGGCGGGAACCGAAGGAGCCGCCTGCCATGCCGGAGAACTTCACCGGCTTCGAGAGCTTCAGCGGGACTTCCAATCCCTTTTTCTGAGCCTGTCCGGGCGTCACAACTAAATCAACCGGCGCAAAAGCGCACATGAGAACAGCAGACTTTGCTCTCATGTGCGCTTTTTTCGCGTTTAAGGGGGGTATCCAATGAAAAATCAGCTCTTTTTAGCGGCTGAAGAAGCGGTCAATCAGAGAAAGCTGGACGTCACGCTGCGTCAGTTCACCGCAGACCGCCTGAATAAGGAAAAGCGGCATCTGATCGAAGCGGCGGTAGGCTGCCAGAGGCAGAGCTGCATTATCGTCTGTCCCACGGAGCAGCAGTTCCGTCAGGCGGTGGCAGTCCAGAAAGCGCTTCCCAGACGGGCGGCAATACAGATGCTCTTCGGCAGTCTGAAAACGCTTCCCGCGCACCCGGCGGCGGCCCTGGTTTACCGATACCGTCCGCAAGGGATGTCGAGCACAGTGTATCTATACATTCCGTAAAAATTAAGAGGAGGATTCTATGATGCGTTCTGAGAGGAAGCATATGTTCCTGCATGAATTTCTCGTGCTTCTGCTGGTGATTGTGATTGCCAAATGCGGCACGAAAATCTGGCCGGTTTCGCTGGCCCTGCTTTTGGCGGTTCTCGTTCATGGCGTCCGGAAGCTGATGCTCTGGCGGAAGCAGCGTCATGCCATCCGCCCAGAGCGGTCCCAGATGCCGCCGGAACCTGTACGGCAGCCTGCCCCAGTCATGGAGCGGGACCTGGTCGCCATTGCCTTTGGACTCTTGCAGCGCCGGATTACAGAGCGGATCACCGCCGAATATCCGGGTGCCAGATGGATCTGGGGACGCCCCGGAGCGCGGAAACGCTTTGCTGCGGGAGACCCCCTGACGATTCAGTTGAGCCGTGCTGGCGGTTATCAGAGCGCCATTGTGCTGGTGCATGATCTGCAATTCCGCGGCCTGTCCTATCTGCCTGCGGTTCCCGATCCGGAGGAGAAACCGGAAGAGCCGCCGGAGGAAGAAGAAACCGGACCCGAGTCTGTTGATTATGGCCTGCTGGCGTTCGAGTGGGTGGAGGCAAACCTTCAGCGCCTGAACAGGCAGGCCGCCGGCGCCAAGGCGAAACTGCACATTGGATTCCGCATTCCTGCCGAAGAACTCCCCCATGGGGACAGCTGGCCCGATGTATGCAAGGCCCTTTTGCAGAACGGATTCGATGTTGCGGAACCGGTAGCGGATGGGATTCTGGTTCGTTTCAAAAATGATGAGGAGGAGACGGAGACAGCATGAGCACAAAACTTTTCGTATTTAACCGGCCTCTGCCGCCGCCCTTCGATACGACGCCGAAAAAAATCAAGGTGTCCTCGAAGTACGGCTCCGGCACAGAAGCCACGCTGAGTTCCACAGTAGTAAAGGCGGTCCTCGCTTACTGCCGCTGCCGGGACGGTTCCGGTACCGGCGCTGTGGGACGCTGCGGGAAGAAGTGCGTGGCGGAGTATCAGTCGTCGTCCGGCGCGGACGACTATCACCTGGCCATTTACGACCCAGATTCCGGTGCTGTGATGGCAAGCTGCTATAACAGCAGCACGGAGATGATGGAAAGCTACACCGTCCGCAGCAGTGCCCGTGACGGGGCGGCCATTCTCACGGCAATGCTTCCGGCTTTGATGGAGGATCAGGAGTTTCTGGACTCCCTGACAGCCTTTGAGTCGGAGTACCAGGGTGGCTTTGCGGATATGAAGGCGGCGACCGAGGCCATAGCAATCCTGTGCGACAACGCCTACCGCCGGGTCAACGATGATACCTGTCCGGCCCATCTGAAGGTGAACATCGACCACTCCGGCAATGTGATGCGGATTTCCCAGAGCCACCTGGATTCCGGCAAGTTCGCGCCGGACAGTGTTGCCGCCGGGGAGTTCATGATCCTGGCACATACCGCTGCCGCAGCGGTCCTGAAGCCGGCCGTGCCGGTGCCGCACAGCGACTTTGCAGGCAAGTACACCCTGACACCCTCCCGGACCTTGACGGCCCAGGAACAGGCGATGGTCCCCGTTCTGGAGCCCTGGTACATTCTGCCGGAAGAAGCCATCAGTATTTGCAAGCACGCCCAAAAGTCCACAGAAAAGGCGCTCCCTATGCGTAATTTCCTTCTGCGCGGCCCTGCCGGTACTGGCAAGACCGAAGGCGCGAAAGCGATTGCGGCTGGCTTGGGACTGCCCTACATGAAGTACACCTGCTCCGCCAACACGGAGATTTTCGACTTCATCGGCCAGATTTTCCCCGACACCAGCGGACCCTCTACCGGGGATGCCGGCCTGGACAAGGAGCGGGCCGGGCTGAAGGCGATGGGCGGTATCAACTATGCCAACGTGAAGAAGCTCATGGGTTTGCCGGACCTGGACGACATGGACTATGACCCGTCCGGGGTCTACCAGGCCCTTACCGGGACGGAGAAGGCGGACGCCTCCGCTCAGGACTGCATGGCTGTGGTGCTGGAGCGTGTGACGGAGAAAATCCAGCAGCTTTGCACCGTGAAGCCGGAGACGGCCAGCGCCGGGCAGAGCTACACCTATGTGGAAACGGATTTCATCCGCGCTTTGAAATATGGCTATCTGGTGGAAATCCAGGAGCCGACGACCATTATGCAGCCTGGCGTGCTGGTGGGCCTTAACTCCCTGCTGGAGCAGCAGGGCAGTATTACTCTGCCCACCGGAGAGGTCATCCACCGCCATCCTGATACCGTGGTGGTCATCACGACCAATATCAGCTATGAGGGATGCCGTGGAATGAATCAGTCCGTGCTGGACCGGATGGACCTGGCCCAGGATGTGGAGCTGCCCTCCCCAGAGATCATGGCCCAGCGGGCTATGAGCATCACCGGCTGTGAGGACGACCATATGGTCAGCCAGATGGTGCAGGTAGTCAATGATATGGCCAGTTTTTGCCGTCAGAATGGGATCTCGGACGGCAGCTGTGTAATACGCAGCCTGATCAGCTGGATCATGAGCGCGGAAATCACTGGCGACCCGTATGCTTCGGCGCTGTGTACTGTCATCAGCAAGGCCACCTCCGACGAGGAGGACCGAAATGCTTTGATTGCGTCGGTGCTGGAGCCGATTTTTGCGCCGAAACGGAAAACAGTTTAACAGAAGGGAGGTCCCTTACTCTTGGCAAGAGTGGATCATAAGAAAATCAAGCAGTTGATTGCCCAAAAGAAAAAGACCGTTACAGACCGCCAGCTTTTCACATCCCGCGCCATGGCGGCCCATTTCGAGGATATGGCCACAGCCCAGACGAAGCGGTATGGCTACCGCCGGCGGGTGAAGGTGCAGATTGTATGGAGGCCGAAGGAGCCGTCCGCGGCCCATACAGACAACAACCGCATCTGGATCAATGCCGGACACCGCAGCATCACCTGCTGCAAGTCCCGGCAGGTACGCTACGAGCAAATCTGCGGCGTTTTTGCCCATGAGCTGGGCCATGTGCTTTATACGGACTTTCTGACCTGCCAGAGCTACCACAGCCGTCAGAAGGCTGGGAAATGGTTTCCTGAAGTTCCTCCGCTCCGCAGCAGCACGGAACGCTTTGCGGAAGCGGATCTGAGGGACTACGCCCAGTCCAGTCCGGAACACAAGGCGATTCTGGGCATGGTATCCCATGAAATCCTGAACGTGCTGGAGGACGGCTACATCGAACAGCGTATGATCACGGAGTATCCGGGCGTTCTGGGAAGCTGCCTCCAAGCGAGGCGGGACGAGAGCTTCAAACAGGTTCTCACCGTTACCCAGATGGCAGAGCAGGAGGCGGAGGACAGCCATATTTGGCAGACCATCCTCCAGAACATCCTGTCTTACATGAAATGGGGCCGTATCAAGTATGGCGAGACGCCTTTGAGCGACCCGCGCATTCAGGTGGTATTTTCCATGCTGGGCGAGTTGGATCAAGCCCTGGTCAGTACCGACTTCAAAGACCGGTGCCGGGCGGCAAATCGGATTCTCATTCGCTGCTGGCCAGATATCCGGGATTTTATGGACCGATGCGAGGAACAGGCAGATTCCGCCGCTGCGGCTGGAGCGGGTTCCGGCACCTCAGCGGAAGGGCTGGTCAAGGCGTTGGTTTCTACACTGGCCGGAAGCAGCTCGGAAGGCTCCGGTGATAGTCCTCCCGTTTCCGGCAAGATACCTCCGCCCAGCGGTGAGCCGACGGCAAGGAGCCGGGCGGCTACCGCAAAGCTGGCTGAGGAATCCGGCAGTGAGGAAGCGTCTGAGGAGGAACGTTCTGAGGAGAACCCTGCATCTGCGGTGGCGGAAAGCGGCGAGGCAGAGGAAAAACCGGACAGCCCTTTCATCTCTGAAATGGATGGCGGCGATGATGCAGAAGATTCCATGACCACGGCATCTTCCGGGAGGAGTGAAGCGCCTGACTTCCATCAGCCTGTTTCAACCACAGAAGAGGGCAGGATTGACCTGAAGAATACCGATGAGGTATCCGCTCCGGAAGGCGGCGGCATGGAAATGGACGGGGAATACGCTGGTACAGGCTATTCCGGCGCCGCTTCCGATATCGCCCGTGTCCTGGAAACGATGACGGAAAACTCGGTCTGCGCCGAGCTGGAGCGTCAGCGTACCAAAGAGCTGACGGAGCTGGCCAGAAGCATTTCCTACGGCAACATCCATGACGGCGTTTCGGTGACGGTTCATCGGATGGCGGAGGTTCAGGACGAGCTGAAGGAGCAGTATCAGGAGATTGCGGGAGATTTGCTCCACATCTCCAGACAGCTTCAAAAGTCTGTCCTCCAGCAGCTGAAGGACAGCCGCCGGGGCGGGAAGCAGACGGGTCTTCTTATGGGCCGGAAGCTGGATTCCCATACCCTGTTCCGCCGGGATGGCCGGGTGTTCTGCAAGAACGCGCTGCCAAATGAGATCCAGGCACTTTCCGTGGCACTGCTGCTGGATGAATCCGGCAGCATGTGCAGCTGTGACCGGGCCACCTATGCCAGGGCGACGGCAATCATTCTTTATGATTTCTGCCAGGCACTGGGGATTCCCGTCATGGTATACGGCCATTCCGCCACTTCAGGCGTTGACTTGTACTCCTATGCCGAGTTCGACGCCATTGACCGGAATGACCGCTACCGTATGATGGACATTTCCGCCCGAAGCAACAACCGGGATGGTGCGGCTCTGCGGTATGCAGCCGAGCGGCTGGCAAGGCGTCCGGAGGATATCAAGCTGTTGATGTCGGTCTCCGACGGCCAGCCCGCTGATAACGGCTATTTCGGCACCGCAGCCGAGGAAGACCTGCGGGGCATCCAGCAGGAGTACCGGCGCAAGGGCATCCTGTTTGTTGCCGCCGCTATTGGCAGCGACAAGGAAAACATTGAGCGTATCTATGGGGATTCCTTCCTGGATATCACCGACCTGAACAAACTGCCGGTCAAGCTGGCTGGCATCATCAAGCGGTTCATCCGCGTATAACCGAAGCAGGGCATGGCCATTGCCGTGCCCTGCCTTCTTTGAAGGAGCATGAATATGAAAGTCACTGTCTACGAAGATACGCAATTTGCGTTCGAGGATATGATCCGGCGAATGATGCGGCGCAACTACCCACTGCTCCAATCGCTCCGCCTGGAGATGGAGGACGTCTACCAGGACCTGGCCCTGACCGCTATCCAGGCGTCGAGGGCCTTTGACCCCACCCGTTCCGCCTCTTTGGAGGCCCATGTGTGGATGCAGCTTCAGTATGCCGTTCTGGACATGAAGCAGAAGTACCGTCCCGGCGGAATGACTGGCCTAGGCGATTTCCGGCCCTGCATGAACTCTGTGGAGTACGACGAGGAGCGGGGATTTCCGCTGATGGCCCCGGAGCGCGAACCGGTTCCGGATCTCCGCCTGCGGCAGGCCCTCAGCCGCCTGGAACCCCAGGAACGGCAGGTGGTCATCCTCTATCTGAACGGGGAGCGGCCCTGCCGGAAGCAGCGGGACAGCTTTCACTCCGCTCTGGAAAAGCTGCGGGACTTCTATCTGGACCAGGCGGTCTTTTGCCGGGGAGGCGCGTTATGACATTCAAAGAACGCTATCTGCGGGGCGAATGCGCCATCAGCGTTATCAACGACTGGGCGGACGCCTGGCGGCAGGCTGGCCTGGACCTTCAGGCGCTCCCGGCAGTTCTCGGCCTGTCTGAGGAGGAATACCGTCTTTGGGCGGTTGTGGGTGATGAAGCTCTGGCAAAGCGGCTCTCCGATTCTATGGACTCGCCCTTTACGGCCCTTCACCTGGATTGGGATGGGCTGGACAGGCAGCTTCGGGACTTGGTTCGCTCCTTGCTGGGGGCAGCCTACGATACCTCCATCCGCCGGGCAGATTACTACTATTGGGATTTGAAGCTCTCCATCCCCAAGGATGTGGACGAGGATACCAGCGAGAGAATCTGCATGCTTCTGGAGCTTGAGGAAATCGACATGAATCACTTTGTTTGGGCTGAGGATGTTGGCAACGATCAGCTGAACGGACTTTTAAGCAAGCTGGTTCACCGGGAAGTAGACTCCAACCACGCCGATGATTACGGCGTCTGGCTGATTTGCAGGGACGAAAGGCTTCTCGCCAAGGAGGATGTATGAGTTACAAAATGTGGTGCAGCTATGGATATGGCATCTGTGTCGATGACATCAGAGAACATAACGTGAGCCGCCTGGAAGAGCTGCTGGAACTGGCTCCTGAGCTTCAGGGGCGGATGCGGAACTGGCTTTTGGAAAAAGGGACTGCGTACCCGGACTGGGACGACTACATGGAATACGATACGGACTATGATCTGGGCCTTGCTGTGATTCTCAAGGAGGCGATCCTGGAGATTGAAGGGATTGAACTGACCGCCTGTGATAATTTTGGGTGCGAGAAATACTTGATCTATCAGCCCTCTTATCCCTGGAATCTTTCTGAGCAGGAACGGAATCTGACGGAGAAGGACGTCCGGGAACTGCTCCTGCGCTATGTGGGCATCCTGACCGGCGAACCGGTCGCGGTTGCACATCAAGCTGTGCAAAACGGAGGCTGAGCTCTGGTTTGACATTTCGGGCAATCGTCTGATAGAACACAAAGCAATCCGGGATTTGTGCGCCGCAGTTCCCGGATTTGCTTTGTGGATTTGTGGAGAGGAGGAAGACATCACCATGTCGATGAATCACACGAATACGCTGACTACCGTTGTGTCCTACCCTGACCGGGGAACGGGAGGCAGCAGCAAATACCGGGGAAACTGCTCCCCCAGACTGATCGAGGACCTGATTGCCCACTTTGGCATCCAGGAGATCTGCGACTATATGTGCGGCAGCAATACCAC
>Ga0073906_1003297_pt1 | contig 18633 bp, 14 predicted proteins | sample Inofromicrocosms_FD_65485 | JGI IMG/M metagenome (GOLD analysis project Ga0073906, IMG submission 65485) | Mouse cecum microbial communities from Vienna, Austria - Inoculum for glucosamine and mucus D2O microcosms | ecosystem: Host-associated > Mammals > Digestive system > Large intestine >...
CTACCGCGGAGTAATGGGACCGCTTGGGAAGATGCGGGCGGCGGCGCAGAAGATCAAGGAAGGGAATCTGGATTTTGAACTGGAAGCGGAGGTGGACGACGAGCTTGGAGAACTCTGTCGAAGCCTTGAGGACATGCGCCAGCGGTTGCAGGATAATGCCGAAGAGAAGCTGAAGTTTGACAAGGAGAACAAGGAACTGATCAGCAACATTTCCCATGATCTCAAGACGCCTGTCACTGCGATCAAGGGATATGCGGAGGGGATCATGGACGGAGTGGCGGATACGCCGGAGAAGATGGAACGCTATATCCGGACGATCTACAACAAGGCAAGCGAGATGGATACGCTGATCAATGAGCTGACATTATATACGAAGATAGATACGAACAGGATTCCGTATAATTTCAGTACGCTCTCTGTGGATGCATATTTTGAGGACTGTGCGGAGGATCTGTCTGTAGAACTGGAATCCAGAGGAGTGGAGTTTGGATATTTCAATTACGTGGAGGCCGGGGTGAAGGTCATCGCGGATGCGGAGCAGATCAAGCGTGTCGTGCATAATATCGTGAATAATTCCATGAAGTATATGGACAAACCCAAGGGAAAGATCAATCTTCGGGTGAAGGATGTGGGAGATTTTATACAGATTGAGCTGGAGGATAACGGAAGAGGAATTGCGGCAAAGGATCTGCCTAATATATTTGACCGTTTCTACCGGACGGATGCGTCGCGTAATTCGTCCAAGGGAGGAAGCGGTATCGGGCTTTCCATCGTGAAGAAGATCATTGAGGAGCACGGCGGGAAGATCTGGGCGACCAGCAGGGAAGAGACAGGAACGACGATGTATTTTGTTCTCAGAAAATATCAGGAGGTACCTATATATGAGTAAGATATTGATTGTGGAAGATGAAGAGGCGATCGCTGATCTTGAGAAGGATTATCTGGAACTGAGCGGTTTCCAGGTGGAGGTGGCCAATGACGGCGCGGCCGGGCTTGAGAAGGCATTGAAGGAGGATTATGATATGTTTATCCTGGATTTGATGCTGCCGGGGATTGACGGGTTCGATATCTGCCGTCAGGTCAGGGACGTGAAGAACACACCGATCATCATGGTATCGGCCAAGAAGGATGATATCGACAAGATCCGGGGGCTTGGTCTTGGGGCTGACGATTATATGACGAAGCCTTTCAGCCCCAGCGAGCTTGTGGCGCGGGTGAAGGCGCATCTGGCGAGATACGATCGTCTGACAGGGAGCGCAGTGGAGGCCAATAAGGTGATCGAGATCCGCGGACTTAAGATTGATACGACGGCGAGGCGGGTTTGGATCAATGGGGAAGAGAAGACATTTACCACGAAGGAATTCGACTTGCTTACTTTTCTTGCAGGCCATCCGAATCATGTGTATACTAAGGAGGAGCTCTTTCGTGAGATCTGGGATATGGAGTCTATCGGGGATATCGCGACGGTGACGGTCCATATCAAGAAGATCCGCGAGAAGGTGGAGATGGATACCTCGAATCCGCAGTATATTGAGACTATATGGGGTGTGGGGTACAGATTTAAGGTATAAGGAGGAACAGACATGTTAAAAGGTAAGGTTGCTGTTGTCACAGGAGGTACGAGAGGGATTGGCTATGCCATCGTGAAGAAGTATCTGGAGAATGGAGCGAAGGTTGTGTTATTCGGTTCCAGACAGGAGACGGTGGAGAAGGCGCTGTCTTCACTCAGGGCAGAGAATGCTGAGTGGGAAGTAGAGGGAGATTATCCGGATCTTTCAGATGCGAAGGCAGTAAAAGACGCGATCGAGAAGGTGAAGGAGAGATTTGGCAGGATTGATATCCTGGTCAATAACGCCGGTATCTCTGACAGCACAAAGGTTGAGAACTATGCAGAGGGGCAGTTTGAGAAGGTTATGAAGCTGAATGTCAACGCATTATTTAATGCGATCCAGCCTGTGACTGCCATTATGAGAGAGCAGGGCGGAGGATGTATCCTGAATACCAGCTCGATGGTCAGCATATCCGGTCAGCCGGGCGGTGTTGCATATCCGACGAGCAAGTTCGCCGTGAACGGCATGACACTTTCTCTTGCGAGAGAGCTTGGACCAAGCAACATACGTGTCAATGCTGTTGCGCCCGGGATCACCAAGACCGATATGGTTGCGGCGTTGCCGGAGCAGATGATACAGCCGATGATCGGGGCGATTCCGCTTCGCAGGATCGGGGAGCCGGAGGACGTCGCGAACGCGTTCTTATTCCTGGCAAGCGATATGGCAAGCTATGTGACGGGAGAAGTGTTGTCGGTAGACGGCGCGATGAGAGCGTAAGAAGACTTATCCGGTAAAAGTGCAGTCGAGATATCATAAAGAATGAAGATAAAGAGGTTGCTGCGAAATGCTGTTTGTACACAATATATGGGTAATATTATTACAAATAATATCCCATATAGGGCGTATAACAGTTATTTCACAGCAGCCTCTTTGTTTTCGGTAAATAATCAGCTATTCTTTCAGCTCGTCTATGTCTGTAAGATTGACGCCCTTCTTTATGATGAAACGACGCGCGCACGCAATTTACTAAAAAACTAAAATATAAAGTAAATTTACAGGAAAATTTCAAAAATTGAATCAATTTTTGCGTGAAAAATGAAAAATAATTCGCATTTATAAAAATTAAGTGATAAAATTGTGCTTAGATCATTAAAAGAGTTTGTCAAGAGTTTAGTAAAAAGAGAAGGGGAGTTATGGTTAAATTAAAAGACATTGCAGAAAGAGAAGGTGTTTCGATGGCGACTGTATCAAGAGTTCTAAAGAATGATATACATTTTTCTGTAACAGAATCGACAAAGGAGAAGATCATAGAGATTGCGGAGGAGCTGGGTTACGAAAGAAGAGGCGAGGAAGAGCGGGAAGTAGTGATCGCATTGCCGAAAGGCTCGGTAGGAGTATTTTTACTTTACAATGAGGAGTTGGAGATTGCGGATAATTATTACCAGATTATCCGGGTGAATATTAAAAATGAATTGAGTAAAGCAGGATTCGTTGTCAGGGAGATATTTCTTAATATGCTGGGAAGTTATATCAATCATATCGAGAACTTCCAGGGAATCATTCTTGTCGGGCATATGGGGATATTAGCGAAAACAAAGGAACTGCTTACAGTAATACGGGAACAGAAGATTCCGGCTGTGTGTGCTGACTTTGAGCTGGAGAACGAGGATGTGATGGCAGACTGTGTGGTAAATGATTTTGAGGCCGTGGTCGCCAAAGCGTTACAGCGCTTTTGGGATAATAATTACGAAGAGATCGGCTATGCCGGAACATACGGGATCCAGATACACGGCCGGCTGAGAGGGGATAAGAGATATCTCGGCTTTAAGAAGCTGATGGAAAAGAGGGGGACCTTCAAAGAAGAATATCTGTGGCTTGCCAATAATAACCGCATACAGGATGGATATGAGGTAGGAAAGAAGATGCTCCAGCAGAAGAAGAAACTTCCAAGAGCAATCCTGGCAGAGAATGACAGCGTGGCAATCGGTCTTATGAAGGCGTTGAAGGAAGGAAACATCTCTGTACCCAAAGACATTGCTCTGATCGGGTGCAATGATATCCCGGCGTCGGCCTTCGTCGCGCCGCCGCTTACAACGGTAAAGCTGTCGGACGAGCTGATCGGCCAGCTGTCGGCGCGGATGTTGATCGAAAGGATCATCACAGGAAGAGAAGGCGGGATTAAGATCGTAGTCCCGGACAGGCTGGTGATCCGGGACAGCTGCGGGACAAAGAGTAAGCTTTAGAGAAAAATAAATTTCAGATAACAACAGGAGGAAGAGATGAGATTTCAGTTTCAACAACAGGATTGGTGTAATTTGGATGTGCTCGGAAAAAACAGAGGACCGGTAAGACCGTTCTATTGTGGGTTCTCAACGGCGGCAGAGGCAAGGGAAAAGAAGGAACAGGAAAGCGATCGCTATATATCTCTGAACGGAGAATGGAAATTCTCCTATTATACGAGTCCGTTTCTGGTTCCGGACGAGGTTGTCGGAGATGATTATGACGACGGGAAGTGGGATTTCATTCCTGTGCCGGGGCACTGGCAGCTTCACGGATATGACAGGCCGTGCTATAACGATGCGTTTGCATTATTTCCCATTACGGACAGACCAAGCATACAGGCGGACAATCCGACAGGGGTTTACAGAAGGGAACTGCGCATTGATAAAAAAGAGGGAAAAGAGTATCTTCTGAGATTTGACGGGGTGGAAAGCGCCTATCATGTATGGGTAAACGGAGAATTTGCCGGGTACAGCCAGGGATCGCGCAATACGGCGGAGTTCGATGTGACGAAGCTGCTGCGTAACGGGAGCAACCATCTGGCGGTAAAGGTGTACAAGTATTCTGACGGAAGCTATCTTGAGAATCAGGATATGTGGTGGTTCGCAGGAATCATCAGAGACGTGGGGCTGATCGTCCGGGATGAGATATTTGTTGAGGATTTTAAGATAGAGAGTTCACTGCATAATGCTTACCGCGACGGTGTTTTCAGGATATGGGCAAGGATTGGCTGCCATACCGGACGCACGGAGAAGATAACGGCAGAGGTGTCTCTGTTTGATAAGGAAAAACTGATATTTTCGCAGGAGCAGATACTTGAGGATGTACAGGATTCGGCGGAGGTATCGTTTGAAAAGACCATCGAAGGCGTCAGGGCATGGTCGGCGGAGGATCCGTATCTCTACCAGACGGTGATAACGCTTAAGAAAGACGGAGAACTGACAGAGGCATATGGGTGCAGGACAGGATTTCGAAGTGTCGAGTTGAAGAACGGTTTGTTCTATATAAATGGAGTCGCGCTGAAACTAAAAGGCGTAAACCGTCACGACTGGAACGCATATACCGGAAGATGTATCACGGACAGGGACATGCTTGCGGATCTGTACATGATGAAGCAGAACAATATCAATGCAGTCCGGACGGCGCACTACCCGCCAAGCCCCAGATTCCTGGATATGTGTGATGAACTGGGATTCTATGTCATGGAAGAGGCCGATCTGGAATGTAACCAGATGGCGTATACGAATAAGATGAACCGTATCAGCGATGCGGTAGACTGGGAGGCAAGTTACATCGACCGGGCGGACCGTATGATAAGGCGGGACAAGAATCATCCATCGGTATTCTCCTGGTCGCTTGGAAATGAATCAGGCTTTGGGACGGCATTTACGGCAGAAGGAAAATTTGTAAAGGATTACGACAGGACCAGGCTGGTGCATTATGAGGAGGACAGGGACGCATCTATAGCCGACGTCTACAGTACGATGTACACAAGGCATCATCAGCTTGAGATGCTTGGCAGGGATACGAGCAGATCGAAACCGCATATCGTCTGCGAATATGCACATGCCATGGGGAACGGGCCGGGCGGGCTGAAAGAATACTGGGAGATCTTCGAGAAATATCCCAGACTACAGGGCGGATTTATATGGGAATGGATCGATCACGGCCTGCGCAGGAAGGATAAGAATGGAAGGGAGTATGACACTTACGGAGGCGACTATGGCGATTACCCCAACAGCGGTGCGTTCTGCTGTGACGGGTTGTTGCAGGCGGACCGAAGCCCCACTCCGGCGCTTCGACAGGTCAAGAAGGTGTTGGAGCCGGTAAGGTTTGAACAGTTTGATGCTCAGAAAGGTACGCTGATTGTAATGAATAAATACGATTTCAGCACGCTGGACCACTTGCAGATGATCGTGAATGTGCATGGGCGGACGCGAAAGGTATATAAGGGGATATGGGATTTCCCGCATGTGGGACCGCAGCAGAAAGCACAGGCAAAGGTTCTGCCGGACAATCTGGTCTTACCGGATAACAGCGAGGACTGGTGGCTGGATATCAGCGTAACCTACAAGGAAGCGCCAGTCTGGAGCGTAAGCGGGGAGCATGAGACAGCCTTTCACCAGGAGCTTCTGGCAGAAGCAAAGAAGGAAATCAGGGAAGGGGGTGGGAGAAAGAGACTGACAGTGAAGGAAGAAAATAAGATTGTTACGGTGACGGGAGAGGACTTTGCGGCAGGATTCGATTGTATACACGGCAATCTGTGCAGGTATGATTATGCCGGAGAGAATCTTCTGAAGGATGGTCTGGGAATGAATTTCTGGAGAGCGCCGGTGGACAATGACAAGAATGTACGGGAAGTATGGGAGAACGGGATGCTAAGAGCGGTCTGCAACGTGACGGAGGAGGTGGAAGTCAGTGAGCGGGAGACTTGTGTGGAGATAAAAGTAAAGCAGTTCTACGCACCGGTCGTACTGGAATGGAAGATCCTGATAGAAGCTTCCTATATCATCAGGCAGGACGGGAGAGTGGAGGCTTCCATCCATGGAGTGCCGGTAGGAGACCAGCTTCCGGGATCATTTCCGAGAATAGGGATGCGTTTTTTGCTGGATAAAGGCTGTGAGCATGTCTGCTGGTATGGCCGCGGACCGTCCGAGACTTATGCGGATTGTAAAGAAGGAAACCGGATCGGGTATTATCATTCCACGGCGGAACAGTTTTATTTTCCGTATGTGGTTCCACAGGAGACAGGAAATCACGAGGACACAAGATGGGCGGGCTTCGTAACAAAGCAGGGGAATATGCTTTTGTTCGAGGCGAAGGACAGATTTGCGTTTGGCGCTCTGCACTACAGCCAGGAGGAGCTTACGAGGGCGGCGCATTCTAACGAGCCGGAGAGGATTGAGGATATTATCCTGTGTCTGGATTATGCACAGCATGGTCTTGGGAGCGCAAGCTGGGGGGCGGAGTGTCTGCCCAAAGACTGCCTGTATCCGGAGGAGTTTACATTTGAGTGGTATGTCTGTGGACAAAGATATGAGGAGTAGTCTGGGTGAACGCAGGGTTAGGGAGATGAAAAAGATGTGGCAGAGGTACTGGATGCCGAGCAGAAAGAGATGGAAGCAAAGTTCAAATAAAAACCAAAAATGAGAGATCGACAGGGAGCTGTTGTAAAACGCGGCGCTTGCACAACATGCGGGGTAACCCGTGGATTTGCATATGGCAGATCCGGTGCCAGCCGTCCGTTTTGCGGCGGCTCCTTTAGAATGGAGGGTATTTTGTACGAAAATAAGGAGATAAAGAGGGAGATCTATCAGATCATCATACCGATGATCCTGGAAAATATCCTGCAAATATCAGTCAGCCTGATCACAACTGCGATGGTAGGGAGACTTATGGCAGACGCCATATCCGCGCAGGGGATCTGTGTGAGGATCACAGATGCGCTCTGGGTATGCTATAAGGGAGTTGCAACCGGAGCAACGATACTTGTGGCGAAGGCATTTGGCGCAGGCAGGCGGGGAGAGTGCAGAAGCATTATAGAACAGACGATGCTGACGGAACTGATAGTTGTAGGAGTGATACAGGCGGTACTGTTTTCCCGGGCGGATATTTTTTTGCCTTTTTTTCAGAAGATCCAAAGATTTTGACCTTGGCGGGGGAATATATGCGGATTATCGTGTGGGGATTTCCGTTTCTTGTGATCATGTCTCTGGTGACGGCGGCGTTTCAGGGGTACGGGAATACGAAGACGCCGATGTATATTGCCGGAGTTGTGAATATTGTAAATATTGTCTGTGGGTATGTGCTGATCTTCGGGATTGGGGATGGAAAGGGCATGGGAATCAAGGGCGCGGCGGCGGCCATGGTGATCGCGCAGGCGGTCGGCGCGTCTGTTGGTATGTATCTTCTGTATAACAGGAAAGGCATCTTCCGGGAGGAGAGCAGGCGGGAAGGGTTCTTTCGTCTGGACAAGCGGTGTATCTGGGAAGTATATACCACGGGAATCCCGGCGGCATTTGAAAATATGTTCTGGCAGTTTTCGGCGGTCATTCTGAGCAAGGTGATCTTATTCTATGGTTCTTCTGCGTTTGCGGCCTATCAGCTTGGGATCCAGGCGGAGACGATCACGGAGATGCCGGCGATTGGATTCAGTACGGCTTCGACGACGCTGACCGCCCGGGCGGTGGGAAAGAGGGACCAGGGACTTCGGAAAATATATTTCAGGGAATTGATCAGGGCGGGACTTATCGTCAGTGTCGTTACATCACTGCTTCTGCTTGTATTTCCGGGCGTATTTATGAAGGTGATGACGGATAAGGCCGAGTTACAGGCGATAGGCGTGACGTATGTGTTTATCATGGGATTCATCCAGATCCCGCAGAATCTGTCGCGTGTCTATAACGGAACGATCCGTGCGATGGGGCACAAAAATACGCCGATGCTCGTTGCCGGCTTTGGAATATGGATCGTCCGGATTCCCTGCTGTATCCTGGCGGCGTATGTGTTGCTGCTGCCGATAGTTTCTGTCTGGATCATCATTGCGGCCGACCAGCTCTCAAGGTTCCTGCTGAGTGCATTTTTATATCGAAGGATAGAGAAGAAGGAGACATTATGAAAAATATTGAGAAAGAGATCGAACAGTTTATACAGGAGAACAGGGAGGACATGATAAATACGGCGTGCAGGCTTGTCCGGATCCCAAGTGCGGCCTGTGAAGATGATTCGGGATACCCCTATGGAAGAGCGTGTGCGGAGGCGCTGGATTATCTGGATGTGCTTGCGAAGCAGTACGGGCTTGAGACAGAGATGTATGACTACCAGGGGCTTGAGATCCGTTTTCCTCAGAAATCGCCGGGAAAACGCGTGTTATTTGCGGCGCATACAGATGTCGTCCCGCCGTCCGAGGGGGGATTCTATCCGGCGTTTGGGGAGACGGTGGATAGAAATTATATCATAGGGAGAGGCGCGGTAGATGATAAAACGCCTCTGCTTGCGGTGTTGTTCGCGATGGTTTATTTGCAAAAGAAGCACGTACCGCTCTGGATCGACGTAAGGCTTTTCTGTGGTTCCCATGAGGAGACGGATATGAAGGATATCCTCTATTACCTGGAACGTGCGGGACAGCCGGATCTTGGACAGGCGGTGGATGACGATTTCCCTGTCACAAACGGAGAGAAGGGCGTCCTGAAATTTGTGCTGAGAATGGCAGAGAAGGACGGGGCGTGTGGAAATGATGTGGTGGAGAAGCTTTTGACGGATGAAAAGGGGGAACTGACGGGGATCCATGTGGTGTCGGAGACTATGGGGGAGACTGTATGCTGTGTGAAGCAGACCGGTGCAGGGGAATGCCGGATTGACGCGAGGATCCCGGTAGAACTGCCTGTGGCGAAAGCAAGGGAGCGTGTCGAAGAGTTTGCGAAGAAGAGCGGTATGGAATTTGAGGTCCTAAAGGAAGAGGACGGGTATTACATTGCGGGGGACCAGGGGGCGCCGAAGCTTCTGACGGACCTGTATAATGAAGTGACAGGGGCGGATGAAGTCCCGTATGTGATGAAGGGGTGCACTTACGCGAGGCATTTTAGATGCGGATGCGGGTTTGGAGCCGGGGATCCGCATGAAAAGAAACCCTTCCAGGAAGGGCACGGAGGCGCGCACCAGCCGGACGAGGCGCATAATATAGATGTGTTCTTTAACGCGGTTAAGATGTATGTGCTTGGGATTTTAAGGCTGAATGCGTATTATACAGAGGGACAGTGAGCACATAATGGTTGTATTCATTATCGGGATGGGATATAATATAGCGTAATAAAAATGGTAGTTTATCTGCGTTACAGGCAAAGGAGTTCCGGCAAGAGAGACAGAGAGGATAAAAATGAACAAGATAACAAGCACATCGAATACAAAAGTGAAGCGTCTGGTGAACCTTAAGAAGAAGAGAAAGGCAAGGGACGAAGAGAAGGTATTTCTGGTGGAAGGGATCCGGATGTTCAGGGAGATCCCGCCGGAGATATTGAGAGAGGTCTATGTGTCAGAGGCATTTTATAAGAAAGAACAGGGTGTGATCGACGGCCTCCAAAACGGCGGTAAAGAAAAGGGCGCGTTGAGAACGGCCGTGGAGGTGTTATCGGACACGGTGTTCGGCTATGTGTCGGATACCAGGACGCCCCAGGGGATTCTGTGTGTGGCGCGCCAGATGGAGTATGCACTGCCGGAGGTGACAGGCGGTGAACGTCCTCTTGTGGCGGTGCTTGACCATCTACAGGATCCGGGGAATCTGGGGACCATCTTTCGTGCCGCGGAAGGAGCGGGGGTGACCGGGATCGTCATGGACCGGGAATGTGTGGACATCTACAATCCCAAGACGATCCGTTCCACGATGGGCTCGGTATACCGGATGCCGTTCTGTTATGTCGAGGATCTTCCGGATGCGGTCAGAGAGATGAAGGAGAACGGCATTTTGACGTATGCGGCTCATCTTGAGGGACGGCGCGATTATGACGAGGAGGATTACCGCCGGCCGTGCGCGTTTCTTATCGGGAATGAGGGAAACGGGCTTACGAGGGAGGCCGCACAGCTTGCGGATGCTTATATCAGGATACCGATGAAGGGACAGGTGGAGTCTTTGAATGCCGCGGTCGCGGCGTCGGTGCTGATGTTCGAGGCCGCAAGGCAGAGACGGAAGGAATAGAAAGGTTGTGATATTGTGAAACCTGTGATTGACACGACGAAGGAATACGGTCTGGTGCTAGATGGCGGCGGTGCGCGCGGTGCATACCAGATCGGGGCGTGGAAGGCCCTTGTGGAAGCCGGGGTGAAGTTCAATGCCGTGGCCGGAACCTCCGTGGGTGCGCTGAACGGCGCGCTGATCTGCATGGGGGACGTTGAGAAGGCCGAGAATATCTGGCGGGAGATGACATTTTCCACGGTCATGGATGTGGATGACGAGTGGATGGAGCGTCTGTTCCGTAAGGAGACGACAATCAAGGAATTCCTCAATGAAGGCTGGAAGATGCTGGGAGACGGAGGCGTGGATGTCACGCCGCTGCGCAGGCTGATCCATGAGACGGTGGACGAGGAGGCAATCCGAAACTGCGGGAAGGAGTTCTGTCTGCTTACGTTCTCTCTGTCGGAATTCAGGGAGCTTGATCTTAGTATCGACGATATCCCGGAGGGTACGCTTGAGGACTTTCTTCTGGCGAGCGCGTATCTGATAGGGTTCAAGAATGAGAGGATCCAGGGAAAGAAATATATTGACGGCGGCGTGGTCAATAATGTACCATTGAATTCGCTGGTGAAGAGAGGGTATGAGGACATCATCGCGGTGCGTATCTACGGTCCCGGCCGGGAGCCCCGGGTGCGGATGCCGCAGGAGGGCGAGAAGTACGAGATCGCGCCGAGGGTGAAGCTTGGGAGCATCATAGAGTTTTCGGGAAAGCGAAGCCGGCAGAATATGACCATCGGCTATTATGACGCGAAGCGGATGATCTACGGTCTGGAAGGGACCATCTACTATCTGGAACAGCTTCATGACGAAGAGTATTATGACCGTCTTCTTTCGGACATGCGTGAGATCGAGAAGGCTGAGATCGCATTTGTCTTAAAGCTGCCGCTGGGATTTAAGAATAAGGAATTATTCATGGGTATGCTGGAGGCGGCCGCCAAATTACTACAGATTCCGAAATATCAGATATACACGGTTGACCAGCTGTATGATATGGTGTATAAAAAATATGAAGCACTGAACGACAAGATGAACCTTCCGAGGTTTGTGCACATACTGACAGGATTAAGAGAGGGATTGACGATGAATTTAAAGGGAAGACATTTTTTGACACTGAAGGACTATACGCCGAAGGAGATCGAGTATCTTCTGGAGCTTGCGGCGGATCTGAAGGAAAAGAAGAAGAACGGCGTGCCGGTTGACAAGTACAGGGGAATGAACGTTGCCCTGATCTTCGAGAAGACAAGCACCAGGACCAGATGCTCCTTTGAGGTGGCGGCGCATGACATGGGCATGGGAACGACTTATCTTGATCCCTCCGGATCTCAGATCGGGAAGAAGGAGAGCATTGAGGATACGGCGAGGGTGCTGGGACGGATGTATGACGGGATTGAGTACCGCGGGTTCGGCCAGGAGATTGTAGAAGATCTGGCAAAATACGCGGGCGTTCCGGTATGGAACGGACTGACGAATGAGTACCATCCGACGCAGATGCTTGCAGACCTGCTGACGATCCGTGAGCACTTCGGACATCTGAAAGGGATCAAGCTGGTATATATGGGCGACGCAAGATACAATATGGGCAATTCTCTGATGATCGCGTGTGCGAAGATGGGGATGCATTTTACTGCCTGTACGACGGAAAAGTATTTCCCGTGTGCTGAACTGGTGGAGACCTGCCGGGAGTATGCGAAAGAGAGCGGTTCGATCATCACTCTGACCTCTGACGCGGCAGAAGGAACGAAGGATGCGGATGTGATCTACACGGATGTATGGGTATCCATGGGCGAGCCGGACGAAGTATGGGAAGAGCGTATCCGTGAGCTTACGCCGTATAAGGTGACGGCGGATATCATGGCGAACGCGAAAAAGGAAGCCATCTTCCTGCACTGTCTGCCGGCGTTCCATGATCTGAAGACGAAGATCGGCAGGGAGATTCATGATCGGTTTGGAATAGATGATATGGAGGTAACGGATGAGGTGTTCGAGTCAGAGCAGTCGAAGGTGTTTGACGAGGCGGAGAACCGGATGCATACGATCAAGGCTGTGATGGCGGCCACCCTGGGAGAACGTTAGGCGGTATATGAAATCAGAAATATTACGTTTATTGAAAGAGAGCGACGGATATCTGTCCGGCCAGCAGCTTTGCAGCCATTTCCTGGTATCGCGGACGGCGGTCTGGAAGGTTATGGAGCAGCTTAAGAAGGAGGGCTATGAGATAGAAGCCGTTAGAAATAAGGGATACCGTCTTGTGGACAGTCCGGACGTGATGTCGCGGGCGGAGATAGAGAGCCTGGCGAAGGGACGCTGGGCCGGTGCAAGGGTGGTCTATTACGAGGAGACGGATTCTACGAATACCCGTGCGAAGGAGGCCGCTGATAAGGGCGGCGGACAGGGGGAGCATGGAACCTTGTTCGTGGCCGAGAGGCAGACGGCCGGAAAGGGACGACGGGGAAGAGGCTGGGAGTCGCCGGCCGGTGCAAGCATCTATATGACGCTTTTGCTCCGCCCGGATTTCCTGCCGATAAAGGCCCCTGGACTTACCCTGCTGATGGCTGTTGCCGTGGCAAAGGGGATCCGTAAGTGCACGGGGCTTGCCTGTAAGATCAAGTGGCCTAATGACGTGGTGATCAATGGGAAGAAGGTCTGCGGTATCCTGACGGAGATGAGCGCTGAGATCGGCTATATCAATCATGTGGTCATCGGCGTGGGGATCAACGTGAACCAGGAACGGTTTCCGAAGGAGATACAGGACAGGGCGGTCTCGCTTAAGCAGGAGCTTTTGCGCAGCGTCCGGCGTTCGGAGCTTATCGCGGCCGTGATGGAGGAGTTTGAAGTCTGCTATGAGATATTTCTTAAGACGGAGGACCTAAGCGGTATAAAGGAGCAGTACAACCGTCTGCTTGTGAACCAGGATCAGGATGTGAAGGTCTTAGAGCCGGGAAATGAGTACGAAGCCCATGCGCTTGGAATCAATGATACGGGTGAGCTGATGGTAAGGATGAAGGACGGCCGGGAAAGGTGCGTCTATGCAGGCGAAGTATCGGTGAGAGGGGTGTATGGCTATGTATGATGGAAAGGTGGTGCTGTGCGGCGCCAATTCTTATGAGGAAAAGTATTATCTGAATCCGGATTTTGAACAGCTGCCCGACGCGGTTAAGAATGAACTTAAGATCATGTGCGTGCTCTATGTAAATGATGTGGGCGGTATCCTGACTCTGGCTTATGGGGAGGACGGGGAGCTGTGCTTCGAGGTTACGTCGGAGGAATTCGATCCGATGTTTGACGATATCGGGAGCAGGCTTAAGATCAAGCAGATCCAGCGGGGGAAGCGGGAACTGCTTGAGGCGTTGCAGATGTATTACAAGGTATTTTTCCTGGGGGAATAGGACAGACAGTATGATGATGAAAAAGGATGCCGGGGCGGTATGCTGGTGAAAGAGGATGCTGAGGCTGGTACATTGGTGAAAAAGGATGCCGGGCAGATGGGAGGAGAATATGTTACTGGTAATTGATGTGGGTAATACGAATATTACGGTAGGAGTTTTTAAGGAGAAGGAATTACTGTGTACGTTCCGCATGACGACGAAGCAGCCGCGTACATCGGATGAGTACGGTATTACGCTTAAGGAACTGGTAGAATGCCAGGGGATTTCAAGTAAGGAGATTCGGGCGGTGATCGTGGCGTCTGTTGTGCCGGATATCATGCATTCTCTGGGAAGCGCTATGATCAAGTATTTTGGGATCAGGCCGATGGTCGTGTCGGCGGGCATCAAGACGGGTATCCGCATCGTAACCGAGAATCCCAAGCAGGTAGGGGCGGACCGTATCGTGGACGCGGTTGCCGCATATACCCTGTATGGGGGGCCGGTCATTGTGATCGACTTTGGAACGGCAACCACGTATGATGTGGTGGGACCGGACGGAACCTTCGAGGGAGCGGTGATATCTCCGGGAATCCGGATTTCTTCCCATGCGATGACAGAGCAGGCGGCGATGCTTCCGGCTATCGAGATCAAGAAGCCGGAGTCTGTGATAGGGAAGGAGACCATATCGTGTATGCAGGCCGGACTGTTCTATGGACAGATCGGGCAGACGGAGTATCTGGTGAAGAAGATCAAGGAGGAATCCGGGTATACGAATGCCAAGGTGATCGCAAGCGGAGGTCTGGGCAAGATGATCGCGGCGGAGACGGACGCTATCGACGTCTACGATTCACAGCTTACGCTTAAGGGACTGCGGTTCATCTATGAGAAGAACAAGAAACAGCGTCTGTCGGACGGATAGGACGAGAGGATCAGGAAGGTTGGGAAAGTATAGGTGAAGATTGGAAATATAGAGCTTGAGAATCCGTATATTCTTGCGCCTATGGCGGGAGTGACAGATCTGCCCTTTCGACTGCTTTGCAGGGAGCAGGGGGCAGGTCTTTTGTGTATGGAGATGATCAGTGCGAAGGCATTGCAGTATAAGAACAGGAACACGAAGGCCCTGCTTGCGATCCATCCAGAGGAATATCCGGTGTCCTTGCAGTTGTTCGGCTCGGATCCGGACATTATCAGTGAGATGGCGAAGCAGATAGAGGAGCTTACGTTTCAGATCCTGGATATCAACATGGGCTGTCCGGTGCCCAAGGTGGTGAAGAACGGGGAAGGTTCTGCACTTATGAAGAATCCGAAGCTGGTTTACCAGATCGTATCAAAGACCGTGCGGGCGGTCAGAAAGCCTGTCACGGTGAAAATACGGAAGGGCTTCGACGACGCGCATGTGAATGCGGTGGAGATCGCGAAGATCGTGGAAGAGGCCGGAGGCGCCGCGGTTGCTGTTCATGGCAGGACGAGGGAGCAGTATTATTCCGGGAAGGCGGACTGGGAGATCATCCGCCGGGTGAAGGAGGCGGTGTCGATCCCGGTGATTGGGAACGGAGATGTGACCTCCGGGGAAACGGCGCTGGCTATGATGAGGCAGACGGGATGTGACGGTGTGATGATAGGCCGGGGCGCCCAGGGGAATCCGTGGATTTTCCGGGAGCTTGCGGAGTATGAACGGACAGGGACGATGCCAGAGAGACCGTCAGGAGAGACGGTAAAAGAGGCGATGCTCAGGCACGCAAGACTTCAAATGGAATTCAAGGGAGAGTATCTGGGAATCCGTGAGATGAGGAAGCATGTGGCCTGGTACACGAAGGGACTTGAAGGGGCGGCAAGGCTTCGGGATGCCATTAACAGGGTGGAGTCTTATCAGGAGCTTAAGGATCTGCTGGATAGAAGAATTACTGTATGAGATGATGAATTGGTGCATATACTGTAACGCATCTGGTTGCGGGAGATGCTTCTAAGCCCTGCGGCATGGGGCAGAAGACGGGACTACCTATTAAAAGCCGCCTTCGGCGTGAAAAGCAACGCTGTTACTGCAATTTTAGGATTCAGCGGTAAAATTATTGACATAACTCTGCCAGTTGGGTATAATAAGGAAATTGCGAAGGTCTCTGCTGTTTCAGCGAAACAATCATTCCGATAGTTAGATTATTTTGAAATATAAATATGAGAAAGAAAGGAAGTAAGACACATGGAAGCAAAGAAGAGATTACTTACTTATGCAGGCTTGAAAGCACTGGAGGATGAACTGGAGCATCTTAAGGTTGTCAAGCGCAAGGAGGTCGCCGGTAAGATTAAGGAAGCCAGAGAACAGGGCGACTTGTCGGAGAACGCAGAGTATGATGCGGCGAAGGATGAACAGCGTGATATCGAGGCGCGTATCGAGGAACTGGAAAGCATTCTGAAGAATGCGGAAGTCGTAGTTGAGGATGAGGTCGATTTTGATAAGATCAATGTAGGCTGTACGGTAAAGGTCTATGACAAGACATTTGACGAAGAGATGGAATTTAAACTGGTAGGCTCCACGGAAGCCAACAGTCTGGAAGGGAAGATTTCCAATGAGTCTCCGGTAGGACAGGCGCTTATCGGATGCAAGGTGGGCGACCAGGTAGAGGTAGAGACGCAGGCGGGGATCATGGAGTACGAGGTGCTGCATATCAGCCGGTCATTGTAGGCACTGGCAGGTAAGCGTGTCGACGGCAGTCACAGAGCTAAAGAATAAAGTATATTTTCAGACTTCTCATTTGCGGGGAGTCTGAAAGACCATATGGGGTTAAGGCAGGCTGTATAGTGTGAGCGAGTAAGAGAAGGGAGAGGAAAACGTGGCAGAACAGCAGAAGAAAGTACAAGAAGACGTTAATCAGTTGAGGAAGGTCCGCCGGGAGAAGCTGGCAGATTTACAGGGTAACGGGAAAAATCCATTTGAGATTACGAAATATGACGTGACCTGTCATGCGGCAGATATCAAGGATCATTATGATGAGATGGAAGGGAAAAAGGTATCTCTTGCGGGGAGAGTTATGCAGAAGCGTGTCATGGGTAAGGCTTCCTTCTGTAATATTCTTGACCAGAGCGGAGGCATCCAGTCCTATGTTGCACGGGACAGTATCGGTGAAGAGGAATATAAAGAATTCAAGAAGCTGGATATCGGAGATATCGTGGGACTGGAAGGAGAGGTATTCAGGACGAAGACCGGTGAGATCTCTGTTCATGCCTCTTCTATAAGATTATTATCCAAGAGCTTGCAGATCCTTCCGGAGAAGTATCACGGACTGACGAATACGGATATGCGTTACCGGCAGAGATATGTGGATCTGATCATGAACCCGGAGGTAAGGGATACATTTATCAAGCGGTCGAAGATAATCAGTTCGATCCGGAGATACCTGGATGGACAAGGCTTTCTTGAGGTGGAGACGCCGATGCTGGTAAGCAACGCAGGCGGAGCGGCCGCAAGACCGTTCGAGACTCATTTTAACGCGCTGGATGAGGACTTTAAGCTTCGTATCTCTCTTGAGCTGTACCTGAAGCGTCTCATTGTCGGCGGCCTTGAGAGAGTCTATGAGATCGGGCGTGTGTTCCGTAACGAGGGACTGGACACCAGGCATAATCCGGAATTCACGCTGATGGAATTGTATCAGGCGTACACGGATTATAACGGGATGATGGATCTGACGGAGAACCTGTACCGGCATGTGGCGCAGGAGGTTCTTGGCACGACGACGATAGTATACAACGGCGTGGAGATGGATCTTGGAAAGCCGTTCGAGAGGATTACCATGGTGGATGCCGTTAAGAAGTATACAGGTATCGACTGGAATGAGGTGGAGACGCTTAAGCAGGCGAGGGAGCTTGCGAAGGAGCACCAGGTGGAATTCGAGGAGAGGCATAAGAAGGGCGATATCTTAAGCCTGTTCTTCGAGGCATTTGTAGAGGAGCATCTGATCCAGCCTACATTCGTGATGGATCATCCGATCGAGATTTCTCCGCTTACGAAGAAGAAGCCGGGGAATCCGGAGTATGTGGAGCGGTTCGAGATGTTCATGAACACCTGGGAGATGGCCAATGCTTATTCAGAGCTGAATGATCCTATCGACCAGCGGGAGCGGTTCAGGGCGCAGGAAGAGCTTCTGGCACAGGGAGATGAAGAGGCGAACACGACGGATGAAGATTTCCTGAATGCGTTGGAGATCGGGATGCCGCCGACGGGAGGTATCGGGTTCGGAATCGACAGGATGTGTATGCTGCTTACGGGGGCGGCCGCAATCCGTGATGTTCTGGCGTTCCCGACGATGAAGTCATTAGACAAATAAAGCCAGTGTTTTCAATGGTTTGCGGTACTTCGATTCAGATTTTGCAACAAAATTGCAACAAATTTGCAACGCATAATGCGGGATAATTCCTGATAATGCGTTGATTGGTACATGAGTCAACTTAATACAGTAAGCACTTTAAGGACATTTTTCTAAAAGAAATTTTAGAGAAGTGTCCTTTTTTGTTATGGTCAAAAAATAAATTTGAATTGGAGGAAAAGGAAATGGCAAACACAGCGTTAAGGTCAGGAGTGAAAAACCGTTCTCTGGGGAAAAAGCAAATTCGGGTTGACAGTTAGCCGTATTTTGGGTAACTGGCAGCACGAATCCACAAGGGTTTGGGAGTGTAGCTCCCAAGAATATAAAAAAACAAGCAGATAAGATAAGGAGGA
>Ga0073906_1003299_pt1 | contig 18619 bp, 16 predicted proteins | sample Inofromicrocosms_FD_65485 | JGI IMG/M metagenome (GOLD analysis project Ga0073906, IMG submission 65485) | Mouse cecum microbial communities from Vienna, Austria - Inoculum for glucosamine and mucus D2O microcosms | ecosystem: Host-associated > Mammals > Digestive system > Large intestine >...
TATGGAGATACAAAAGAAACTCAACCGTCGTCCACGGGAGAAAATTGACTTCGACACTCCAAAGAAGCGTTTTTTCGATAAGGTTGCATAAATTTGCATTTGCTGTTGGACTCTGCACCCTCCTTCTTTTTTGATTTGTGTGGTCGGTTTTTGAAATTCAGCTGTTTTTGTATAACTTTGCACTTTATAACAGGCTTTGGCTCGAAATCAGACCTTTCCCTTGTATAAGGAAAGGCGGTTGACTACAATCATATCATGAATCAGACAATATGGACCTAAAGGTAATGGCGAGGATGTTTTATCCCGTCAGCGATTCTTCAATAGCGGAAATGAAAAGGCTTATGACTTTGCGCAGGGTGGCTAAAGGAAAGTGCATAGTCCGTCAAGGCGTTGTGGGCCGTGAGATGTTTTATGTGGCTGAAGGCCTTTTCCGCAATTATACGACGGTTGACGGTGAGGAACACACGCAATGGTTTGCCCAGGACGGGGATTTTGTCATGTCTATGTTCTCTTTTTCACGTGATTTGCCTGCGGTGTCGTCGATTGAAGCCCTGACCGATGCGAAGGTCTATGTATTGTCGTTTGAGGACGCGCGCAGACTCATCATGACCAACGACGAATGGGCGCGTTGGACTGCCATCCACCTTCTTGACGGTCTCTTCGTGCTTGAGCGTCGCAACACCTTCTTGCGCCACGGGGACGCTTTGAGGCGTTACTGCAATTTTGTGCGCATGCGCACCGCGAACACGTCTAACAAGATTCCGCTCAAATACATAGCATCCTACTTGAATATGACGCCTCCGACGCTAAGCCGCATCCGGAGCAAGGTGGCTGAATCCCCCGGCCTTGTGGCAGGGGAGCCGATTCCGTAGGATTGTAGTTCAAGACAATGAAAAATCCCCGCATGTGGGTGCGGGGACGGTGGGAATATGCAAGAATGTGTTTTTATGATCAGATGTTGTCTTCCATCGGCATGAAGTGCTGGTAAGGATGATAGCATGCTGGGCATTTTGTCGGCGGCTCGGTGCCTTCATGTATGTATCCGCAGACCAGGCACTGCCATTTGATTGGCTTCTCTCGTTTCCAGACCATGTCTTTCTCGATGCGCTCACGCATAAGGTCGAAGCGTTCTTTGTGGTGCTCCTCCACTTCGGCTATCTCGCGGAAACGTCCGGCGATTTCTTCGAAACCTTCTTCTTCGGCCACCTTGGCGAACCTGATGTAAAGGTCCACTCCCTCTTTCTGCTCCTCTTCGGAAGCGACTTTGAGGTTCTCGGCTGTGGTGCCGATGATTCCGGCGTCGATTCCTACGTTGGGAACCGTTACGGCACCCTCGGTCAGATACTTGAAATATATCTTTGCGTGGTGCAGCTCGTTGGCGGCTGTTTCGTTGAATATGTTGGCATATTGAAAGTAGCTTTCCTTCTGAGCCTGCTGCGCATAGAAAGTGTAGCGTGAATATGCGCACGATTCGGCCACGTATGAATTCGCAAGGTTCACCTCGGTCTTGGTTCCCTTGATGCTTTTTGGTGTCTTTGACATAATATTTTCGGTTTAATTGAGGTTTTATCTCTATAACATTGAATTCAAAGGAAAGTTCTGGAAATGACGGAAAAGGTCAACGCGATTGTCCTCGGCACTGTGAAGCACAGTGACCGCCATAATATCACCACATTGTACACACGCGAATGCGGACGCATGGCAGTGGCGACTCCTGCAGGCTCAGGCCGGACGGCCTGCGCCAAGCGTGCTTTGATGATGCCGCTGTCAGCTGTGGAGGCCACAGTAGGCTCAGGCGCGGGAAGGGACATAGGCCGGCTTGTCCAGGTCTCGGCACTCGAATGCCGTCGCAGCCTTTACTTCGATCCTGTGAAGATGTCTGTCGGCCTGTTTGTGGCTGAGTTTGTAGGCCGCCTTGTGCGCGATTCCGGTGCCGATGCGCGTCTTTGGGACTATGTGGCTGATTCGTTGCGTCTTCTGGACTGTATGCCGAGTGGGCGGGCCGTGGCCAATTTTCCAATCGTGTTCCTGTCCACGCTTACTGCCTTTGTCGGGATAACGCCTGATGTCGGCGGCTTTTCCGAAGGCAAGGCTTTTGACATGCGTGCAGGGGCATATTCCGATCTGGAGCCAGGCCATGGCGACGTGCTCCGTGGCCGCGAAAGCCGTATGGCCTGTCTGCTGAGCCGAATGTCGTATGCAAATTCCGGCCGTGTGCGGTTCAGCCGGGAGGAGCGCAGGGCTGTTCTGGAAGGGATACTGCGCTATTATTCCATTCATCTTCCGGGAATCGGGGCTATGCGTTCGCCGGAGGTGCTGAAGGAGGTTTTGGGATAAAAACCGGCTGATTAATGCACAAAATGGAAAAATCTGTGCATTTTCCGCCCTAAAATTTCCGTATATGAAAAATAATAGTTTACTTTGCACTCCGAAAAAACAGGAAACAAACATTAACACAAGAAAATTAGACCATTATGAACGACATCGAACAGAGAGTGAAGGATATCATCGTAGACAAGCTCAGTGTAGATGCAAATGAAGTAACCCCGACCGCCGAGTTCAGCAAGGATCTCGGTGCAGACTCACTCGACACCGTAGAACTCATCATGGAGTTCGAGAAGGAGTTCGACATCACAATTCCTGACGAGGAAGCAGAAAAGATCACAACTGTAGGCGACGCTATCGCATACATCGAGGCTCACCAGAAGTAAGAAAAGGATATGTAGCCGCACCGATGCCCCGTGAAGAGGGTGCCGGCGCGGCTTCCTCCTGTCTCGACCTCTCTCTCTTCCAGGCAGATGCGCGGCATCCGGGGGTCTGATTAAGGCCGTGCTGCGGAGGTCTGCCCGTAAAAACCAGAATAACATATTCATATTTCCAGCGCAATTATGGAATTGAAAAGAGTTGTAGTAACCGGCCTCGGCTCGTTGTCGCCCATCGGCAATGATGTAGAGACGACCTGGCGCAACGCCAAAGAAGGCGTCAGCGGAGCAGGCCCGATTACGCATTTCGACGCAAGCTTGTTCAAGACGCAGTTTGCATGCGAGGTGAAAGACTTCAAGCCCGAAGAGCATTTCGACCGCAAGAAGGCGCGGACGCTCGACCTGTATGCCATGTACGCTTTGGTGGCGGCCGACGAGGCAATCAAAGATGCAGGACTCGACGACGAAAACCTTGACAAAAACCGCATAGGCGTGATATTCGCAGCCGGCATAGGCGGCCTTCACACATTTGAGGAAGAAGCGGGATATTATGCTGTTAACCAAGAGAAAGGGCCGAAATACAATCCTTTCTTCATTCCCAAGATGATCGCCGACATAGCTGCAGGCCATATCTCCATAGACCATGGCTTCCGCGGCCCGAACTTTGCCACCGTGTCGGCATGCGCATCGTCCAACAACGCTCTCATCGACGCGTTCAACTATATCCGTCTCGGAATGGCCGACGCAATAGTGGCCGGCGGTGCCGAAGCGGCTGTGTATCCTGCAGGCGTGGGAGGCTTCAATTCCATGAAGGCACTCTCTACCCGCAACGATGACCCGGCGTCGGCCTCGCGTCCGTTCAGTGGTTCGCGCGACGGCTTCGTGATCGGAGAAGGCGGCGCGGCGCTTGTGCTCGAGGAGCTTGAGCATGCCAAGGCTCGCGGCGCAAAGATATATGCCGAAGTGGCAGGATGCGGAATGAGCGCGGATGCCTACCACATCACGGCCACACATCCCGAAGGTCTCGGTGCGCGTCTCGGCATGGAGAATGCGCTTAAGGATGCGGAGATGAAGCCGGAAGACATCGACTACATCAACCTTCACGGCACTTCGACTCCGGTAGGGGACATAGGGGAGGCCAAGGCCATCAAGGAAGTCTTTGGCGACCATGTCTATAAGATGAACCTCAGCAGCACCAAGTCAATGACCGGTCATCTCCTCGGAGCTGCCGGCGCCCTTGAGGCTGTGCTCAGCGTGAAGGCGATGAATGAAGGCATAGTGCCTCCGACAATCAACCATGAAGAGGGGGATGACGATCCGGAGGTTGACTATCGTATGAACTTCACCTTCAACAAGGCTCAGAAGCGTGAAATCAATGCAGTGATGTCCAACACTTTCGGATTCGGAGGCCACAACGCCACCGTAATACTCAAGAAATACCAGGATTGACCGTAATCCTGCCAAAAGCATCTTTGCCGGTGAATTGACAGGAGTCAGTTTTCCGGCAAAGTCCGTTTAAAAACAACCGTAAAAACATAATGTTATGAAAAGTTCAGTTCTGTCGATAGTGTTGGCCTGCGCATCCGTTCCCGTTTTTGGCCAGACCATAGATGAATCGTCCCGGTTCATAGAATTGGGTATAGGGGCAGGTGCCTCGGAAGGCAGCGGCGACACAAAAGGTATGTTCACCCAACGTCTTGCCGCAGAATGGATTGTGAAAGACAATTTCCTGAGTCCCCAGCTTGCTCTCGGAGTGGGCTTTCAGATAGACAATGCCGTCGGCGGACGCTATGCCACGGTGGTGGACGGAAAATATGATTACAGGTACACCACCACGGTGGTGAAGCACAAGAAAGACAACGGCCACGGCCGGCCGGTAACGACTACAGAAACCCGATCGACGCGCAGAAACGGTGCAGGATTGGCTTTGGCCGACGTTACCCGGGACAACATAGACTTCATGCCGACGGTCTCGCTTCACGGCAAGTTCATCGACCGGTTCGACTTATACGCCACTTTCGGCCTCGGCTTCGGGATAATGACCAATTCCCTGGGCAATTTCGAGCCTACGGAAATCTATGTTCCGGGAGTAGGGAATGTAGGCGGTATGGAGAAAAAGACTTACTACGACAAGAGCACTATGGCAAACGGCGACGTCTGGGAGACGCGGTACAGCTACAATGACGCTGACCATGCGGAATGGAACAAGAAGCCATATAAGGCCAAAGCCGTGTTTGCCTGCGCGTTCTATCTCGGTGCCAGGTATTTCATCAATGACTCTTGGGGCGTGAACGCCCAGTTCGGCCTTGTAAGCGCGGATGTGAGCAAGAAATACGGCAACAGTTACAACATCCTTTCCGTAGGTGCTACCTACAGATTCTGACACTGACAAAAGATGCCGGCGAAGATGACGAGAATCCTGTATATGCTGTGTCTGTCCGTCTTGTCGGCGGCTTTTGCCTCTTGTTCCAAAAACGAGTTCAAGCTTGAGTTTGACCTTGATTCTTCTGTCAGCGGCAATTACAGGATTGTGTATTACGCTTCCGACAAGCGCACCGGATTCATGATGGAGACCATCGCGCCTGTGGAGAAAGGAAAGTGCGAGACGCGTTGCATAACGCGCAATCCGACGCTTGTCTACGTGTTCATGTCAGGCTCGCAGATGCCTTCTGCCGTGATATATGCCGAAAGGGGAGACAAAATCAGGATTTCCGGAAAAGACAGGAATCCTGCCCTTTGGAGCATAGGAGGCAACGGCCTCAACGAGGAGTGGAGCCGATGGCGGAATGATAACGCGCGTGCAATCATGAGCGGCGACGCTGCCGTAATAAATGCCGCCGTGGCGGCGTACGTGAAGGCGCATCCGGATTCCGAGTTGTCGGCACTGATGATGCTGACGGATTTTGACCGCCGTGCCGACGAGAATCGGTTCGCCGCCCTGTGGAATTCGCTCGGGGAGAATGCACGGACTGAGAAGACGGCTGGTCTTGCGGGGCGCGGCGACAGACCCGATGCGGCGAAAGCGTCCTTGGCGCAGAAGGCAGGCAGGATTCGTCTGCACGCCATAGGGGACTCGCTTGTGGAGCTCGACCCGGGAATGTTTGCCGCCACGCTTATGTATTTCATGAGGAATGAAGATGCCTCCGTTGCAGTGGATATGGACACGTTGAGGTCGTTGTCGCGGCTGGACGAAGAAGGTAAAAACGGCAGGATTTCGGTCATATCTTTTGAGACAGATTCGCTGGCCTGGCTTTCGCGTATACGTGCCGACAGCAATATGCTCAACGCTCTTCATGCGTGGATGCCTTTCGGCGAAGCTTCGGAGACGGCCATGGGTCTCGGCGTTACCAGAACGCCTTTCTTCATCGTGGCCGACAGGAAGGGCAGGCAGGTGTATCGCGGAGACGACGGCAAGCGTGCCTCCGTCGAGTTCAGGCGATTGATGAGAAAGGCCGGGACGGCATCAGAGAAACCCGGAGACTGACACCGTATGCTGACGAAAGTTTATTCTGCCGCCATCGAGGGCGTGGACGCGTTTCCGGTTACGATAGAGACCGTGGTGGAACGCGGGGTCGGTTTCACCATAGTCGGCATGGCCGACACTGCGGTGAAGGAGAGCTACCAGCGCATCGTGGCCGCTATGAACCAAAGCGGCATAAAGTTCCCCCATCGGAAGACGGTCATCAACCTCGCGCCAGCCGATGTGAAGAAAGAGGGCGCATCGTTCGACCTTCCTATGGCCGTCGGGGTTCTTGCGAGCAACGACCTTGTGAAAAGCGGGCCGCTTCAGGAATGCATGATCACCGGTGAGCTTTCGCTCGACGGCTCGGTGCTTCCTGTGAAGGGTGTCTTGCCGATAGCCATAAAGGCCCGGGAGATGGGCTTCAAAAGGCTCATAGTGCCTATGGCCAACGTAACCGAGGCTGCCGTGGTCAACCGTCTTGATGTTTTCGGGGTGGAGAATCTTCCGCAGGCCGTAGACCTTATCAACGGAACGGCTGACATGAAGCCGTTTGTGATAGACACACGTGAGCTTTTCGCTAAACAGTCTGGCAGTTTCGACTTCGATTTTTCGGAGGTCAAAGGCCAAGAGGCCGTGAAGCGGGCTTTTGAGGTGGCCTGCGCAGGAGGCCACAACATCCTTCTCGTAGGTGCCCCCGGCTCGGGCAAGTCGATGATGGCCAAACGACTGCCGTCCATTCTGCCGCCTTTGACCATGCAGGAGGCTCTTGAGACCACGAAGATACATTCCGTTGCCGGTAAACTGACCCGAGGCTCTATGCTGATGACGCAAAGGCCGTTCCGTACGCCCCACCATACTGTTTCGCCTGTAGCGTTGGTGGGGGGCGGGTCGAGTCCCCGGCCGGGTGAGATTTCCTTGGCCCACAACGGCATCCTTTTTCTCGATGAGTTTCCGGAATTTTCCCGTCCGGTGCTTGAAGTGCTGCGCCAGCCGCTCGAGGACAGGGCAATCACAGTGGCGCGAGCCAAATACACCGTTACTTACCCGGCCTCTTTTATGCTCGTGGCCTCGATGAATCCTTGTCCTTGCGGATATTACGGACATCCGGCAAAACTATGCACTTGCACCCCGGGGCAGGTTTCGCGGTATATGAGCCGCATTTCGGGGCCGCTCCTCGACCGCATAGACCTGCAGGTGGAAATCCAGCCTGTGGCCTTCGATGAGATGGCCGTTGCCACGCCTTCTGAAAGCAGCATGTCCATACGTGATCGTGTGGTGGCTGCAAGGGCTGTGCAACAGGCGCGCTACCGCAACGAAGAAGGCATCTACTGCAACGCTCAGATGAATTCCCGCCTTTTGCACAAATACGCCTGGCCTGATGACAAAGGGCTTGCGAAGCTAAAGGAACGTATGGAAAAGCTCGGCATGTCGGCACGTGCTTTCGATCGCATCCTGCGAGTTGCACGCACCATCGCCGACCTCGACTGCTGCGAGAAAGTGGAGAGCCGCCACATATCCGAGGCAATAGGTTACCGCAGTCTCGACCGGGCTTCTTACGGAACATCCTTCTGATGAAAATAAGCGACCAGCCCCGGGAGGGCGGTTTTGGGATTCGGGAAATAATTAGTATATTTGCAGGTTAATACGCCTCAGGAAAGTCCGATAAAGGTCTTGAAGAGGCTCAAGATATTGTAAATGACAGATTTCCTTAAGCTGCTCAAGCGTTTCGCTCTTCCTTATAAGCTCAACATCTTTCTCAGCCTGTTCTTCAACCTGCTGACGGCGATGCTGACGATATTCTCGTTCTCGTTCATCATCCCCATCCTCCAGATGCTTTTCCATCTTTCGGAGGCAAGGTATGACTATATGTCTCTTGAAGACGGCAGTCTGAAAGACGTGGCGATCAATAATTTCTATTATTATACAGGCACGATCATCGAAAGCCACGGGCCTTCGGTGGCCTTGGGTTTTCTGGCGGTGATTCTGGTAATGGCCACGATGCTGAAGACCTTGAGTGCGTATCTGAGCGATTATTTCACCATCCCTATGCGCAACGGGATAGTGCGCGATGTGCGCAACGACATGTATGCCAAGATTCTTTCTCTTCCGATAGGATTCTATACCAACGAGCGCAAAGGCGATGTGATGGCGCGTCTTTCCGGCGATGTCAGCCAGATAGAATGGTCGGTGATGTCGAGCGTCAATATGCTGTTTAAGAATCCGGTGCAGATTCTCATCTATCTCGCGATGATGGTGTATGTGAGCTGGGAGCTTACCATTTTCGTCCTTGTGTTCCTCCCGATTGCCGGAACCGTGATGGGCAAGGTGGGCAAGCAGCTCAAACGCACGTCGCGTGTGGCGCAGCAGATGTGGGGCGATATACTTTCCACCACCGAGGAGACCATCTCCGGGCTGCGCGTTATCAAGGCGTTCAATGCCGAAGATAAGATGGATTCGAGGTTCACAGGCGAAACTGCGGAATATTACCGCCTTTCCAATTCGATAGAGCGTCGGCAGAGCCTTGCTCATCCGATGAGCGAGTTCCTCGGGACTATAGCCGTGGCGGTGGTCTTGTGGTTCGGCGGGGCGTTGATTCTTTCGGGCAGCTCGAGGATAGAGGCTTCGCAGTTCATTTTCTATATGGTGCTCTTCTACAGCATCATCAATCCTGCCAAAGACCTCTCCAAAGCCGGATATTCGATTCAGAAGGGCATGGCGTCGCTTGAGCGTATCGACAAAATCATGGATGCCCGGAATCCCATACGGGATCCGGAGAGGCCTGTCCCGCTATCCAAGGAGGACGGAAAGAAGAGCCACATCCGCTTCCGCAACGTCAGCTTCAGCTACAACAAGGAACGTAAGGTTCTCAAAGATATAGATTTGGAGGTCAAAGAGGGTGCCACGGTTGCGCTCGTGGGGCAGTCGGGCAGCGGCAAGTCCACGCTTGTGGATCTGATTCCGCGTTTCTGGGATGTTGACAGCGGCAAGGTCGAGGTGGACGGCCACGACGTACGTGATTACCGTGTGGGCGACCTGCGCAGCCTGATGGGCAACGTGAACCAGGAGGCCATACTTTTCAACGACACTTTCTTCAACAACATAACATTCGGTGTGGAATCCGCCACTATGGAAGAGGTGGAGGCGGCCGCCAGAATAGCCAACGCCCATGAGTTCATCATGGCTACCCCGGAAGGCTATCAGACTAATATAGGCGACCGGGGCTGCCGTCTTTCAGGAGGCCAGCGCCAACGCATAAGCATCGCCCGTGCCATACTCAAGAATCCGGCTATCCTCATACTCGACGAGGCCACGTCGGCTCTCGACACGGAAAGCGAACGCCTGGTGCAGGAGGCGTTGGAACGGCTTATGAAGAACCGTACCACCGTAGTCATCGCCCACCGCCTTTCGACGATAGTCAACGCCGATGAGATATGCGTCATGCACGAGGGGCAGATTGTGGAGCGCGGCACGCATGCGGAACTTATCGCCCTCGGAGGACATTACAAGAAGCTCGTGGAGATGCAACAGGTCTGACTGCAACGCAGTAAATGCAAATAATGCAGTCGATGCAAATGTGGATTTAAAAATGCAGATTATGAAAAATATAGCAATTCTCGCTTCAGGAAGCGGAACCAATGCCGAAAACATAGCCCGGTTCTTCGGCGAGGGCAACAAGATACGGGTGGCGCTGGTGATTACCAACCGCAAGAAGGCCGGGGTGATCGGGCGTATGGAAGGGCTCGGCATAGATGTGGAGTATGTGCCCAACATCGTGTGGGACAACGACCCGCAACAGGTGGTGGAGCTTCTTAGGAGCCGGGACATCGACCTTGTGGTGCTTGCCGGTTTCATGCACTATGTGAGTCCTGTCATTCTGGCGGCGTATCCCGACCGTGTGGTCAACATCCATCCGTCGCTGTTGCCGGCTTATGGCGGGAAAGGCATGTGGGGACATCATGTGCATGAGGCTGTGGTCGCGGCAGGGGAGACGGAGAGCGGCGTGACGGTGCATTACGTTACCGAGGTCTTCGATTCGGGTGAAATCGTGATGCAGCAACGCGTGCCGGTATTGCCCGATGATTCGCCTGAATCGCTTGAAGAGCGCATACACAAGGCTGAATATGAGCTTTATCCGCGCGCTATAGTAGCTGCCCTTGGCCGAATCCCTTCGGAAGAGGAGGCCGGAGCGGCAGTGGAATCCGAGTCTGCCGTGGAGGCGTCCGCTCCCCCTGCGGTTCCAAAAAGCGTGGACGAGGAATGGGCCGAAGTGCTTAAGGTGAGATACGAGCCTTCCGAGGCATCGGTCCCTCCGCCTGTTCCCGGAGCCGGGACAGGGCTTCCTCCTCAGTCTCAGCCGCAAAATATGGTTGCTGGACAGTCGGTTGCCGCTATGCCTGACCGAGAGCCTATGCCGCCCACGTTCCTTCTTTGGTCGATGCTGGTAACGCTGTGCTGCTGCTTCATTCCGGGCATCGCCGCCATCGTGTTTTCGTCGATGGTAAGCACGCGCTACGGACGCGGCGACATTGAGGGCGCGAAACGCGCTTCTCGTATGGCCGAGATATGGATTATAGTGTCGTTCTGCCTCGGTGTTCTTACAGCGTCTCTCTACGTGCCTCTTTCTCTCGTTTGAAGATATTTTCGGGTCATAATCGCAGAAAGCTTGTTGCGGCGGTGGTTGCGATTGCCGTTGCGGGCTTTTATTTTCTTGTCAATCCATTGTCTGCGAAGTGGGTTCCTCAATGTATGTTCCTGAGGATGACCGGGCTTGAGTGTCCGGGCTGCGGCGCGCAGAGGATGGCTCACGCGCTGCTTCACGGCGACCTGCGGTCGGCGTGGGAATACAATTCGTTCCTGCTTCTGATGCTTCCGTTGCTGGCGTTCATGGCGTGGCTTGAGACCCGCCGCAAGCGTCTCCCGAAGCTTTACGCAGGATTCTATTCGCTTCCGGTCATTGTCGGCATAGCCGCATCGGTGGTGGCCTGGTTTATCGTGAGAAACTTCATAATATAGAAAAGTCCCTGGAAATCATCTTCCAGGGACTTTCTTGCGGATATGGGCATCCGACTGTGTCATTCGGCTTTGGGAGCGGTGTAGACGCGCTTTGCAAGCTCAAGGTCGAACTGGTAAAGACCTGTGGCGTCGGTGCCGATGCGCTTCAGCGAATCAAGGATGTCGTGGACGCTGTCTTCCTCTTCCACCTGTTCGGCCACGTACCAGTTTAGCATCTGGCGGGTGGCATAGTCATGCTCGGCCTCTGCTGCTGCATAAAGTGCGTTGATCATTGATGTAACCTTTTCCTCATGGGCAAGAGTGTCGGCAAAGGCTTCCTGAGGCGAGTCCCATTCGGCCGGCACGTCGGCGATGGGTTCGAGCGTAACCTTTCCTCCCCGGCGCACGAGATAGTCTATCATCATATATGCATGGTCCATCTCCTCTCGGTGCTGGATTTTGAACCAGTTGGCGATTCCCTTGTAGTTGTCGGAGGCGAAACGGCACGACATTGAGAGGTAAAGGTAGGCCGACCAGAATTCGGCGTTGATTTGCGCGTTGAGCGCCTTTTCGATGTTTGTGCTTATCATCTTGTTGTCTTGGTATTTTGGGTTCAAAGAAAATGAAACGTCTTGATTTTTTCTATCATCCGTGCCAGCCTCAGGTGCAGGAGGGAGAGCCGGCGGACACGATTGCGATAACAGCATATAGACATAACGCGGTTTTTATAAATTCTATTTTATGTGCATATAATAAACGTTGCCAGAGCGTCGAATGTTCTTTTTCCGCTTCGGGGTTCGGACAGGAATGAAAAGAATTTAGTAACTTCGCGTCATGAACGACAAGGAAAACAGGAAACGCCCTTCGATGCTTCTCACCGGGGCTTCGGGGATGCTGGGACGCTATGTGGCCGGAGCATTCTCCGATTTCTGCATAGTCTCGCTCGGGCGGGGCGAAGGAAATGACATACGATGCGACCTTTCCCGTGAGACCCCGGATTTTTCCGGCAGGAGCTTTGACCTGGTGGTGCATTGCGCCGGCACACGCGATGAAGCCATGGCGAGGGAAGTCAATGCAGGCGGCACACGCAGGCTTTTGGATGCGTTGGCTCAGAATCCGCCTGAAGCATTTGTGCTTATAAGCTCCACTGACGTTTACGGCAAAGAGACCGGTGAGGATGTTGACGAATCGTCTCCGGTGTGGCCTTCTACGCAGTTCGGAAGCTCCCGGCTTGATGCGGAGCGGATGGCTGAGAAGGAATTCGGCAATACAGGCACGGTGCTGACGATTCTTCGTCCTGTGGCTATGTTCGGGAGCGGTCTGTCCGGATGGGCGCAGGAGATGTTTTCCGACGTGCTTTCAGGACGTTATCTGCACATACGCGGCAACGATGCCAAGATGTCGCTTGTTACGGCCTATGACGTGGCGCGTGCCGTCCGTGCGGTCTACGCCAAAGGCGGAGTCTACAACGTCAGCGACGGGCATCCGCACACATGGCTTGAGCTTGCCGAGGCTATGTCGGCCAATGCGGGCCGTCAGCACCGGATGATGACGTTGCCGGAGAAATGGGCATCCTTCCTGTCAAGGCCTATGTCCCTTTTCCCGGGTCTTCGGAGGATGTTTGACGCAGGAGCCATGCGCCGTCGCTCGCAGACGCTCACGTTCTCTCCGGAGAGAATCAAGGGCGATACGGGCATCTGTTTCCACGACACGGTGGAGGTGATAGCCCGGCGCGATTCAGGTTATCCTTACGAAGAGAAATGAATAAGTTTGTTGGAAATGCAGTGGCTTCGGCGGCTTCGGTGGTGAAAATCGCTCTTATGTCGCGCCGTCCGAAACGCAGCGCGCCTGCCGACAAGGCGAAGTCGATAGTGATTCTCGGCAACGGCCCATCGCTTCTGAAGACTATGGAGCGCAGTCCGCGCTGGCTTGCGTCGCAGAGCCGCATGGCGGTGAACTATGCCGCCTTGTCGAAGGAGTTCTGGCAGCTCAGACCGGATTATTATGCTATGATGGATCCGGGGCTTTTTCCGATGCCCGACCCGAAGGACGAGTCGCTTTCGGCCGACGTATGGCGCGAGTTCCGAGCCGTAGACTGGCCGATGACCCTCGTCATCCCGTCCAGATTCCTTTCTGTGGCAAGGCTTCATCTCGATGGTGTGGGCAGCATCACGGTCAAGACCGTCAACATCACTCCGGTGGAGGGCTGGACATGGCTCGCGCATTTCGCATATAGGCAAGGCTTGGGTATGCCCCGGCCGCGCAATGTAATGATAGGGGCGATAATGGGAGCCATGCAGGAAGGCTTCGGAAAGATATATCTTGCCGGTGCCGACCATTCCTGGACTCGTACCCTCTCTATCGACGAGGACAACAATGTCTGCAATATCGTCGAGCATTTCTATGAAGAGAAGAAAGAGGCTCAGGAGACGGCCAGGATTGTCGAGGCATACCGCGGGCTTCACCTGCATGACGTGCTGCAAAGCCTTGTGGTGGCTTTCCGGAGCTATTTTCACATCAAGGACTATGCCGATGCCCGTGGCGTGGAGATTGTCAACATAACGCCGGGGTCGTTCATCGACGCGTTCCCCCACCGTCTGCCGCCAAAGGAAAAGGCAGATCAATCCGATGATTGCACGACTTGAAAAAACTTTTGAAGAAAAAATCCTGTGGGGTTGAACCATTCCGTGATAGCCGGTGTTATGATGATGTAACAAGCCTTGAAAGGCACGGCAACCGGAAGGAAGCCGATGAAGACAAGGCTTGTAGAAAGCTGAAATAGAAGGATTTTGAAAGATATACTGCTATAAGCGTTCTGAAAAAGTTGTTATTGTTGTTTTAATTGAAGAAATAAGGCTGACGTGATGTCAGCCTTTTTCATTTTTGCGAAGGATATGTTTAAGTTTTTATTCTGGTTTTTACAGGCAGTTTTTTCGTGATGACATATCGCAATTTGTCAAAGAAAGAAAAAGCAAACACATTCCGTGTCTGCTTTTCTTGTCGGCCGGTATGCGGTGTGCTGGATTTGCCCGGCTTTGTTCAGATTTCTTCAACCTTTCAGGATTTGCGGCGTTTGTTGCCGCCGTGGGTGCGGGTCTTCTGCTTCTTCTTGGCCCCCTTGACCGGCTGGTTGCGTCCGTGGTTCTTGTTCTTTGACGGACGCGGCGGCAGCGGCTTGTTGGGGTTGCCGTTGTCTTCCACAAGCATGAAGTCGAGTTGTTTGCGGTCAAGGTCGGCACGGGCAACCTGCACCTTCACCTCGTCGCCGAGCATGTACTTGTTGCCGTGCCTGCGTCCTATGAGGCAATAGTTCTTCTCGTCCAGGTCGTAATAGTCGTCGGCGAGGTCGCGCACAGGCACGAGTCCTTCGCACTTGTTTTCGTTCAGCTCAACGTAGAAGCCCCATTCAGTAACGCCTGAAATCACGCCTTGATAGACCTTCCCGAGCTTGTCGGCCATGTATTCCACCTGCTTGTATCGTATCGAGGCACGCTCGGCGTTTGCCGCAAGCTGTTCCATTTCGGACGAATGCTGGCATAGGTCTTCGATTTTGGTCTTGTCCGCGCTGCGTCCCTTGTCGAAGTACCGCTGGAGGAGGCGGTGCACCATCATGTCGGGATAGCGGCGTATGGGCGAGGTGAAATGCGTGTAATAGTCGAGCGCAAGGCCATAGTGCCCGACGTTCTCCGTGGTATACGTGGCCTTGGCCATACTGCGGATGGCGAGAATGGAAAGCATGTTTTCCTCTCCTTTCCCTTTGACGTTCTTGAGCATGCGGTTGAGGCTCTTGTTGACTTCCTTCGCGCGGCCCTCGGCGTTGACTTTGTAGCCGAAACGCATTGCGATGAGCGAGAAGTTTGCCAGCTTTTCAGGGTCGGGATTGTCATGCACACGGTAGACGAATGTCTTGGCCTTCTTGCCGTTCTTTGCTTTGCCTATGAATTCGGCCACGGTAAGGTTGGCCAGCAGCATGAACTCCTCGATAAGCTTGTTGGCCTCTTTCGACTCCTTGAAATATACGTCTATGGGATGTCCGTCCTTGTCGATTTCAAAACGCACTTCGGCGCGGTCGAATTCCAGAGCCCCGTTGTCGTAGCGGCGTCGGCGGAGTTCCTGTGCCAAAGAATTGAGGGCCGCTATCTCTTTTGCGAAATCCCCCTTGCCCGTCTCGATGATTTCCTGAGCCTCTTCGTACGTGAAGCGGCGGTCGGACTTTATCACGGTGCGGCCTATCCGGGAATTGACCACGTTGGCCTTCTGGTCAAGCTCGAATATGGCCGAGAACGTCAGTTTCTCCTCGTCGGGGCGCAGCGAGCATATCCCGTTGCTGAGATGCTCCGGAAGCATCGGGATTGTGCGGTCAACGAGATAGACGCTTGTGGCCCGTTTCTGCGCCTCTTTGTCTATTATGGTGTTGGGCTGCACATAGTGGGTGACGTCGGCTATGTGCACGCCTACCTCGTAATTGCCGTTGGCGAGCGTGCGGACCGAAAGCGCGTCGTCGAAGTCCTTGGCGTCGCGCGGGTCGATGGTGAACGTCGTTACGCCACGGAAATCCTCTCGCTTTGCCACTTCCTCCTGCGTGATTCCGGCATCGATCCTGTCGGCGGCCTTCTCCACGTTCTGCGGATATTTGTAAGGCAGGCCGAACTCCGCGAGGATTGCGTGCATCTCTGCGGTGTTCTCTCCCTTTCGGCCCAGTATGTCCACTATTTCGCCTCGCGGGTTCATCTCCTCGTCGCGCCATTGGACTATTCGTGCCACGGCCTTGTCGCCGTGCTTTCCGCCCTTGAGCTTGCTGCGGGGGATTATGATGTCGGCCGCCAGGTATTTTGAGTCGGTTATGAGGGCCGAGTAGTTGCCGTCGATATGGAGCGTGCCGATGAACACCTGCTCTTTCGGCTCTATTATCTCCACCACCTTCGCTTCCGGCTCTGCTCCTTTGCGTCTTGCCGAGACCATCACGCGCACCTTGTCGCCGTTGAGGGCATGCATAGAGTTGCGTTCGGCCACGAGAATCTGCTCTTCGTCCACCACCACGGCATTGCGTCCGTTGCTGCGGCGCACGAAGATTCCCGTGTTCTCAGAGCCTCGGTTTGCCTTGGCCTTGTATTTTCCGAGCGACACCTCGGTTATCTCGTCGGCCTCGGTCAGGAGGTCGAGTATGTTTATGATGTCGATGCGGTTGGCCGGGTTTGTTGCCCCGATTCCGAAGGCTATCTGTTTGTAGTTGAAAGCCTGCTTGTTCTGGAGCGAAAGGAATTCTATTATTTTGTCGCGGATTTCGTTCTTGCGAAGCCTCGGCGACGGTTTCTTCTTTTGGGTCATATGTGGTTTGTAATTGATGTTTCCGGATAAGGTCGTGTCTCCTTAGAGTATGTTTGAATTTTTATTCTGATTTTTACAGGCAGTTTTACAGGACTTTCCGAGTCTTGGAACGAGGCGCATAGCGGGCTATGCAACGAGTGAAAGGCCGGAAAGGACGTAAAAATGCCGTGATATGCTCCTGAACGTGCCTTTATGGGCCTTTCGGGCGTCTTCTCGCCTTTGCCTCGGTCATGCAGCCCGCTGCACTCCCTCGTCTGCATACGCGAATCCGTCCCGAAATCCTCCATAAAAAATCCTGAAGAAAAATTCCAAACACACTCTTAGGCGGAAGAGGTGTGGGTCGATTATGGATGGGTCTGTTATCCATGGAATCTATTTATATAACGTTTGTCCGGCGCGAAATATGCAAATACGGGGAATGATTTAAGTCCTTTTTGTGGTTTAAGGCAGTGGTAGTCAGGTGTAAAGGCCCTCTAAATTTATGAAGAGACACACTTCGTGGGCTTTCAAGACATGCGCAGGCCGGGCTGCGGCTTGCGGAAAACCAAGGCTCCCGCGTCATCTCGACGAGGAAGCCTTCATGCGCTTTGATAAAACTGATTGTGTCAGTTACCTAAATTATTTACACCTAATTATCCATTGTCTTTCTTTCTCAAGAGCCGGCGCTCTTCCCGCTCCGTCCCTGCGGTAGGCTTCAGTTCCGGTGCCTGAATTAAAACGATTTTAATAAATCCTCTGAAAACCGGCTGTGCGTTTTGCCTACGCGACAAAATTACGATAATTTATAATGCATAACAAATCATTTTTTGCTAAATCTCTGATTTTTATGGTTTAAAACGTTATAAATCTCTGCAAACGTTTTATTTTTCAAGTTTCTTTCTGCATTTGATTTGCACATAAACTTTTTTTATTATCTTTGTGCCATAATTTGATGTGCAAATGAAACGCGTAACCATTAAAGACATAGCAGCTCACCTTTCACTCTCGGTATCCACCGTGTCAAGAGCGCTTGCCGACGACCCTTACATCCGGCGCGAGACCCGTGAAAAGATTCTGCGTGCGGCAGAAGATCTCAACTACAAACGGAATTCCCTTGCCGTCAACCTGCGCTACGGGCGCACCGGCATAGTCGGGGTGGTGGTCGATGAGATGCTTTCGTCTTATGCCGGTCAGGCTCTCCGGGGGCTGCAGGCTGTGATGCAGAAAGAGGGGATAAGCATCCTCGTCGCTTGCAGTTACCATGATTCTGACCAGGAAGCGCGCAACCTGCGTGCGATGGAAAGCGCGATGGTGGACGGCTTGATTGTACATCCCTGCCATGACAGTTCCAACGTCGATATTTTCAACCGACTGCTCGCCAAGGGTGTCCCTATGGTGTTTCTCGGACGCAACCCGGGGGCAACGAAGGCTTCGGAGGTGGTGGTTGACGATTATTCAAAGGTCTTCTTCCTTCTCGACCATGTGATACGTTCGGGCCGGAGCCGGATTGTGCATATTACCGGCGATGGACGCTCCGATTATTTCGATACTATACGCCATGCCTACGCAGACGCCTTGGCAAGGTTCGGCATCGCCTACGACCCCTGCAAGGTCATAGCGGCCAAACCCACCTTTGAAGGGGGTATGAGCGCGGTGGACATGATAAGGAGCCGGGGTATAGGATTTGATGCGGTGTTCGCTGCTGCCGATCTTCAGGCCATCGGGGCCATGAACCGTCTGCTGCAACTCGGGGTGAAGATTCCGGAGGAGGTTTCCGTGGCCGGGTATGCAGGCTCCTGTCTGTCCAAGATGGTTTATCCTCAGCTCACCACCGTCGAGCCTCCTCTTGTCGAGATGGGCGAGAAGTCCGCCAGGCTTCTTCTCGAGAAAATCAACGACCCGTCCGCTCCCGAACGTTCGATGACTGTAGACGCCAAGATTCTGCTGCGCAGCTCCACGCATTCAGTTTCTGAGGCCGGGGGATGAAAAATATTACGTTGCCAATATTTTGGCAATTAGCGCATTGAGTTATTAATTTGTGAAGAATCCAAATAGAAACGCACGATTTTGCCAACAAACCGCTGAATAAAAGCAATCCTCTCTCCTCGAAGGGGGCTGCCCGAGCGGCGGGGGCGGTCGAGTCCGCCCCCAAGAG
>Ga0073906_1003302_pt1 | contig 18605 bp, 14 predicted proteins | sample Inofromicrocosms_FD_65485 | JGI IMG/M metagenome (GOLD analysis project Ga0073906, IMG submission 65485) | Mouse cecum microbial communities from Vienna, Austria - Inoculum for glucosamine and mucus D2O microcosms | ecosystem: Host-associated > Mammals > Digestive system > Large intestine >...
TCCGGCGGCTATGTATCCATGTATTTTTTGAAAAAGCAAGCTGTTGTGGTAATCCTTTGTTTTTGCCGTTTCAGCCATTTTGATACGCTCCTTTCATCCACTCAAAAAGAATATTATAATTGGGGTCAGGCCCAAAACGTTCCACTGTTTTTTCTAAAGACTCCATCGCCAGCCTTGCAGCGGGCAGCTCCAGGCCGAGCCGCCGGGCTTCTTCCATGGCAAGCCCCACATCCTTTTTCATCAGGGAGACCTTAAACCCGCCCTGGTACTGGCCGGAAAGGAGAAACTTTTCCCCGTTGTGGGCGGATACCCAGGAGCCGCCGCTGCTTTCCCCCAGAATTTCCAGAAAACGCCCCTTGTCCAACTCCAGCTGACCGGCCAGCAAAAGCGCTTCGCAGAGGGAGGCGGTGTTCATGGCGTTCAGCATCTGGTTGAGCATCTTAAACGCTTTCCCGTCTCCCAGCTTTCCCGCCCGCTTTAAGGTTGAGCCCAATACTGAGAGAACCGGCCACGCCCTTTCCGCATCTCTTTCCTCTCCGCCCACCATAATGGTAAGGGTCCCTGCTTCTGCCCCCGGAACGCCTCCGCTGACCGGAGCGTCCACAAACCTGGCAGGGCATTCCCGCCTTTTTGCCTCTTGGGCGACCTCCCGCAGGGTGGAGCCCATAGCCGAGGTCATCTCAATACAGAGCTTGGGAGCGGAGATGTGGTCCAGGATGCCGCCGGGGCCGGTGTATACCTCCATAATCTGCCTGTCGGCGGGCAGAATCGTTACAATTGAGTCCGCCTGTTCGGTAAGCTCCTTCAGGGAATGGGCGGGGTACGCCCCTGACGCCGCAAGCTTTTCCACGGCGGCGGGATTGAGGTCGTAAACCCAAAGCCAGTATCCCGCTTTGAGCAGATTCTCGGCCATTGGCCCGCCCATATTGCCCAAACCCACAAATCCGATTGTTCTTATGTCCGGCATGGGGACTCCTCCTTTCTCCCGCCGTTCAGTAGCGACGGGGAAACGCCGTACTCCTCCGCCAGCTTGAGCAAGTCCTGGTAAACGCCCTCCCCCAGTTCAACGCCTGCTGTCTGGGTCTGCCAGGTGTGCAGAGCTTCGATTTCACCGGGCAGATAGATTTCCTCCACGCCTGGGGCCTTTGGCAGCGCCTTAATCCGGTCAAACACCTCATCCACCCGGTCCAGGAATAGCTCCAGCGGCAGAAGTGCGGCGATGTCCATCACTCCCAGGAAGAACCCTAAATCCTGGGGACGCTCAAAATCATTCCAGAAGGACCTGGTGTCCTTGGAGATAGGCGCGCCGGAAAGGACGCTGCAAAGGACTTCAATCACCAGGGAGATTCCATATCCCTTTGCCCCTCCAAAGGGGAGCATGGCCCCTTGAAGCGCCGCTTTGGGATCGTCCGTTGGACTGCCGTCCGGGCCAACCGCCCAGCCGAGGGGAATCTTTTTCCCCTCCTTTTCCGCCAATATCACCTTGCCCTGCGCAACAGTGCAGGTGGCCATGTCCAGTACCAGCGCGCCGTATTTGCGGCTGGGAAATGCGATGGCCAGGGGATTGGTTCCCAGGAACGCGGTACGCGCTCCTGTAGGGGCAACGCAGGGGGAGGTGTTGGAGAGGGCGACAGTAATCATACTCCGCTCGGCCCCGTATAGAGCGTGAAAAGCGCCGGTTCCAAAGTGGTTTCCATGGCTGACCGCCGCAAAGCAGCTTCCGAACCGCCGGGCGCGTTCTATGCATAGGTCCAGTGTTTCCCGACAGATGATTACTCCCATGGCGTTGGCACCGTCTACCGCCAGGAAGGTATCGCTGTCATTGGTTACTTTGACATGGGCGTGTGAGTCTACCACGCCGCTGGCAATCCGCTTGGCGTAGGTCCGCAGGCGGGTGACGCCGTGGGAATCCACTCCACGCTCATTGGCAAACAGAAGACTGTCCGCAAAATACGCCGCGTCCTCGCCGGAGTATCCCGCCTTTTCCAGAATGGCCAGGGTAAAGGTTTTCAGCGTCGATATGGAAAAACGCACTGCTTATCCCTCCTGTTCCTCCGAAAGCCCCAGGGCGTCAAATGCCTTTTGAATCCCCAGCAGGTCCATGGTGCATTCTCCGGCGCGCACCTTTTCCATGATGGCGGCCTCCGCTGCCTCCTTTTGCCGGGCCGCCTTGAGAACCTCTTCCGCTTCTGCCAGGGGGACCACCACCACGCCGTCATTGTCCCCCAGAACGATGTCGCCGGGATGTACCGTAACGCCACAGACAATGACGGGATTGTTGATGGTACCGGGGGTCATTTTGGTGGTGCCCTTCATGGAAATACCGCGGCAGAACATGGGGAAGTCCAGCTCCCGAATGGGCATGGTATCCCGAACCGAGCCGTTGGTGACAATGCCGAGGATGCCCTTCATTTTGGCGGCAGTGGTGATGATCTCACCCCAGATGCCCCCCTCACAGAAGCCGTCCACATCCACCACCAGAATATCGCCGGGACGGGCCATGGACACCGCCTTGTGGAGCATCAGGTTGTCACCGGGGCGTGCTTTGACGGTCAGCGCAGAGCCAACAACAAAGCTTCCCGGCCAGACGGGACGGATATCATGGGTCATTGCCCCGCGCTTTCCCATGACCTCGTGGAGCGTTGCCGCCTGCATGGACTGATACTGCTTGAGAAGCTCCTCCGAAGGACGCGGGTAGGATTTTACGACCTGATACATAAAAGTTACCTCCTTAAAATATTTAGCAAAAATTGGTATGTTTTTTCATCAGCCCTTTACCGCCCCAATCATGACCCCTTTGACAAAGTATTTCTGCAAAAACGGGTACAGGACCAGAATGGGCAGGGTGGATATGATAATAGTGGCGTATTTGATGGTTTCTCCTATCATCTCCTGGTCGCCGACGCTTCCCCCGTCCATGGAGGAGGTGTCGTTCATAATCAGGATTTCCCGCAAGATTAACTGTAGGGGAAACAGCTCGCGCCTGCGCAGGTAGATAGAGGCCTGGAACCAGGAATTCCAATAGGCCACTCCGTAGTACAAACACATGACCGCCATGGTTGCCTTGCACAGGGGCAGGCAAATGCGGGCAAAAATCACCAAATCGTTGGCCCCGTCGATTTTGGCCGATTCCTCCAGGCTGACGGGCAGCTCCTGAAAGGAGGTGCGCATAATGGTCAGATTGGTGGCGTTGACCATCACCGGCAGGATGAGGGACCAACGGGTGTTGTACAGGCCAATGTCCCGAACGACAAGGAACAGGGGAATCAGTCCGCCGGAGAACATCATGGTAAAGATAATCAGCAGCATGAAAAAACGCCGAGTCGCCATACTTCTTCTGGACAGGGCATAGGCTGCCATAGCGGTGGTCATCAGGCTCAAAAAGGTCCCGATCAGAACAACAAACAGAGTATTGCCGTATCCCCTCCAGACATTTGGATTCTGCATCACCGCACGGTACGCCTCCAGGGAAAAGCCCTCCGGCTTGAGGAGGAGCCCGGTGTGTTTCATCATGAGTCCGGGATCGCTGAAGGATGCGAAGAGGACAAACAAAATAGGATAAAGGGTAATAATACAGAGAAAAACAAGAAAAATCGCGTTGCAGATGAGAAAAGCCTTTCGGGCTGGGGTCTTTTTTATCACAAATAATCACCTGACCTTTCGGAACCGGGATACCGTTGACGGGAATCGGGACCGGCATTGGCGGGGAACGGTTGTTCCGGCGGATGCGCAGGCCGTTTTACCACAGACTGTTTTCGCTCACCTTGCCGCTGATGTAATTGACCGCTACCACTAGGAACAAATTGATTACCGAGTTAAAAAGCCCTACTGCCGCACTAAAGCTGTATTCCGCGTTGAGAATGCCCCGGCGGTACACATAGGTGGAGATAATATCCGCCGTTTCATAAGTGCTCTCGTTATAGAGCAGCAGAACCTTCTCATATCCCAGGCTCATCAGCCGTCCAACCCGCAGGATCAGCAGTACAGTAATGGTTGGGGTGATGCCTGGCAGGGTAATATGAATGGTTTGCAGGATTCGCCCCGCCCCGTCCATCTCCGCCGCCTCATAGAGGTCCTGGGGAATACTGGAGATGGTGGAAAGATAGATGATGGAGCCCCATCCAATTTCCTGCCAGATGCTTGTGGAGATGTAAACGGTTCGGAACCACTGGGGAGAAAGCATAAAGGAGATCGGTTCTCCCCCAAAGAGGGCAATAAGCTGATTTACCACCCCGTCCAGCTTGGTAAAGTCCAAAATAATGCCGCAAATCACCACCAAAGAGATAAAGTGAGGAAGATAGGTGATGGTTTGGACTACACGCTTGAAGCCCTGGTGCGTTACCTCGTTGAGCAGCAGCGCCAGCAGAACCGGCGCGGGGAATCCCCACAATAGGTTAAAAACGCTCAGCTTGACGGTGTTGACAATCAACCGGCCGAAGTAGTAGGAGGTAAAAAACTGCTGGAAGTACTGGAAGCCCACCCAGGGGCTGGACAGGATACCCTTTGCCGGGGAGTAATCCCGGAAAGCGATCTGTGCCCCGTACATCGGCCAGTAGTGGAATAGGATATAATAGAGTAGAACTGGGGCCAGCAGCAGGAAGTTGTACCGGTTGACAACAAGCTCCCGGCGTATCCGCTGCATCAGGCTTTTTTTGGACGTGCGCGTCTCTTTGACCGGCATCTGCATCCCTCCTTTTCAGGGAATCAGGCTCTATTTCATCGAAGCCAGATACTGTTCGTAAGCCTTTTGCTTGAGGGAGATGACCTCCTCCGCGCCCATGGATTTGAGGGTTTCCACAAAGCTGTCATACTCGGAAAGAGGCTTGGTTCCCATGACAAAGGCATGGACGTTTTCGGTGTAATAGGTTCCCAGGTCGTTGAGCAGGCTGTCCAGCTTTGCCTGATCCTCCTGGGAGTACTTGAGGGCGTGCATCTTCCGCTCATCGGTAGAGGCGCTGACCGTGGGGTAGACCAGCCGCTGCTGCGGGTAGAGCATAACCGCGTTCCAATAGAATTCGTCGTTGACCAGCCTGGGGGCAATGCCGCCGGTGGTGTAATGGGCAATGGCGTTGGTCAGGGACCAGCCCTCGGTATTGTTGACAATCATATCAGAATACTGGGGAGCTCCGTCCACCATATTGTAGGTGATGCCTTCAATGCCAAAGGAGGAGTGAATCTGTCCCTCTGGGCTGTACCGGTAATCGAGCCAGCGCAGGGCTTCCACCGGATATTTGCAGGAGGCGGAAATGGCCGCGCCGCCTGCATCGGAGATATCCTGGCTGTAAAGGTCATAGCTCTTTCCGTCCGCGGTAATGGGATAGGGAACCGGGGAAACCTCAAAGCCCTCGGTTTTAGAGGAGCTCATGAAGGTGGCGATGCCGCCGTTCATCTTGCCGTAGAAGGCACCGCCCTGGTCGTTGAGGACCTTGGCGCTGAAACCTTTGGCGTCGGTGCTCAGATATTCGGGGTCGATCAATCCTTCGGTATACCACTGGTTCATAGTGGTCAGATAGTCTTTAAATTCCGGCTTAAAGGGGGCGAATACCACCTTTCCATCCTCAATGCCGGTGGCCTCCCATCGAAACCAGGTGGCATTTAGGCCATAGAAGCAGCCCAGACGCAGGATTCCCATTTCCTCAGTTGAGTTGGAAATAAAGGGCAGTTCATCCTGCTGCCCGTTGCCGTTGGGGTCCTTTTCCTTAAAGGCGGTCAGAACGGTGTACCAGGATTCCAAATCCGTGGGGACCTCCAGGCCCAGCTTGTCCAGCCAGTCCTTTCTGATGATAAGGGATTCAAAGTAATGGGTGGTATCCGCCAGACGGGCAGAGGGATAGTTGGCGATATTTCCCTCATAGGTCATCACCTGGGCCTTGAACTCAGGGTACTCCTGGAAGGTTTGGTTGAGGTAATAGCCGTACTCCTCAATCATCTCGTTGAGACGGAGAATCTGTCCGGATTTGACAATGCTGTCCAGACCGCCGGAAACACTGTTGATGTTGTAAATGATGTCGTCCAGGTCGTTGGAGGCAATCATGATGTTCAGGGCCTGAGAGGTGCTGGTGGCGCTGGAGGGGTGGTTATATTCCACATGAATGCCGGTAATCTTCTCATAATCCTGAAGACCGAGGTTTTCCGAAAGGTTGGTAAGTGTAAGTCCCGCCTTGCTGTCCATGGCGATAAAGCAGGTCAGAGTGATTGGCTTATCGGTCAAGGGTAAGGTATATGGTCCGCCTGTCCCCGCAGAACCGGCATCTTGGCTGACGGAAGCAGATGAGGCAACACTTCCGGAGGGTTGAGAGGGTTGAGAGGGTTGAGAAGCCGAGGACGTGTTGGATACGCTCTGGAACTGAGAGGGCTGCCCGGAACACGCGCACAACATGCACAGGGACAAAATGGCCGCCAATACGTTCCGTTTTTTCTTCATAATCGTTTGACACCTCTTTCTTGTATGACTGGGTGGTGATGGGCCGTTGGATGAACCGTTCGTCCATTGGAACTGATAGATACCTTTTCAATGCGTCCGCTTCTGGCGTTTGTGGAAATACGCCAGATTTTTTCCACGTTTTTGATTGTAAATGGTTTAAACTGAATGGTCAACGCTCAGTATTTCACCCAATATATCATTCTTTCACCCCTGTGCAATCACAATCCGCATCAGGAAGACGTTTTTGGGAAAAGGTATTTTGTAGAAATTTCCATTGTTTGTTATGTACAAATAACACTATTTTGTATTTGATAATATCAAAAAAATGTTTATTTCTTATAAAACGAAAGTCGAATATTAAATTATGGGAATAGCTTTTTTTCCTTGTTTTATGTATACTAAATTTAACAGGTAAGAAATCATATTGTCAGCCAACATTATCCGGCAGTGGATTCTGGATGGTGGATGGTAGATTTGTGAGGAATGATTATGTTCAAACGCTCTGATAAAACGATGTACCGCGGAAAATGGTTTTACCGGCAGTTCTTTACATATTTATGTATGCTTTTAATCCCTATTGTGGTCAGTCTTCAGGCATTGGGCTACGCCAACCAGCATTTGGATACCAATATTCAAAACCACAGCCAGATGATTTTGGAGCGGTATGCCAACGCAATCCAGGCGCAGCTACAGCAGGCATCCCTTTTTTCCTTTGAGATGGGGACTGCCTTAACCATCCAGGAATGCACCCTTGCGGACTCCTTTGACCCCTTTCTCCGCCTTGACATTTACCGCTTGCTTCAGAAAATCCCGGCAAAGCTGGCCCAGTATCCTTTGATCTCCGATTTCTACATCTTTTTTCCAAGGAGTGGGCAGATTTTGTCCGCCACAGGCACCTACTCCGCGGAGCAGTTTTATCAATGGGATTTGCAGGACCTGATAAGCTATGAGAGCTGGCTGTCCATGCTCCAGAACCACGGACAGTTCGGAACCTTTTATACCACCAACCCCGGTTTGGTGTCCTCCGCCGATTACCGAAAAAGCATCCTCTATGTCAATAAGCTTGCCGTTTCCCACAATGACGAACAGCCGGTTATGGTGCTTCTGATTTCCAGAGAAGCCCTTTCCTCCACATGCTTGTCCTCTTCCTTAGATGTGGACGGGGAGATCAGCATTTACAACAGCGAGGGAGCGCCGGTGATTGCGTCACAGGGCTCCATCCAAAATATTCGGTTTGATCCGGAGAAGCGCAGCTTCTACAGTCTCTCCTCCAACTCTATTACAACCGTCTATGAAATGCCCTCCCTGTCCGCAGCGCTGGTCTACCATGTGACAGGGGATTCGTTTATGGTACAGCTTTGGAATGTCTATCATCAATTCCGCAGCACATTGGTGATTATCATCCTGGTCGGTGTGGTTTTGGCAATTGTGTTTACATATATCGCCTACCGTCCGCTGGGGGAGCTGGTGGGTTGGCTGAGCCAAAAACAGGATATCCCCGTCAGCAAGGATGAGAGCGGCTATTCCTATATCCGTCACTCCCTGACACGCATTATGAGCCGGCAGCAGCAGTCCGATCAGGAGCTCATCATCAGCCGGAGAATCATGGGAGACGAGTACCTGCTCAGGCTTTTGGAGGGAAGAAGCGGGCAGGATGAAAAATATCGGGAAAGGCTGTCCTCCTATGGGCTGGAGCTCCCCTGTCCCCAGGCCATGGTGGTGCTGTGCAAAAGCGGCTTGGTGCGGATACAGGATCATCTGTTCTGGAACAGCTTTCGGACCGCTATTGAGCGGGCGTTAGAACTTCCGACGTATTCCCATCGAATCCAGGTCAATGAATCCCTAAGCGCGGTTGTCCTGAACTTTGCGGGAAGCATCACAAACGGGCAGAAGGAGACCCTGATGGTGGAGCTGAAAGCACTTGCAGAGAATCAGGAGCTAAAGAACTGTACCTTTGGCCTGGGCACACAGGTGGAGGCTGAAGAGCTTTCCCTCTCATACCGGCAGGCGCAGACGGCATTGGAAACCGCTTTTCTTCGGCCGGATCAAGTGGTTTTTGACGCTGCATCCATCCAAAACCTCAGCACAAAATATCACTATCCCCAGGAGACAGAAAATCAGCTGATGAAGGCGGTTTTAAAAGGTGAGGAGGAAACGGTAGCCAAGCTTTTAGAGCAGCTTTTTCAGACAAATATTGAAGGGCGGATGCTGACGGTTGAGGCCGCTAATACATTTTTAAGCGCCCTTATGAATACCGCTTATAAAATTGAGTATCAGCTACAGACAGACGGCGAACCTGTGTACCAGATACCCCCTATTGCAATGCTGACCTCCTGCCTCAATATCCGGGAGGCCCATGATCAGCTGGATTTTATCTTCCGCTCCCTATGTACATTCAGCCATATGAACGCCCAGGAGGATGGCGGCGTTCGGGAATACAGCTGGAGAATGGAGAAGATTATGGAGTATTTGGACGCACATTATTTGGATAATACCTTTTCCCTTGAGCAGGCTGCAGACCATTTTCACATTACACCTCAGTATTTAAGCTCTCTGTTCAAAAAAAGCTATGGGGAAAATTTCAGCGTCTGCGTCCAAAAAATGCGGCTTACGGAGGCAAAAAGGCTGATGGCCAACCCAGCCTTTACCCTCAGCGCTATCGCCCAGCGTTCCGGCTTTACAAACTATCTGGCATTGGCGAGAGCCTTTCAAAAATATGACGGCTCCACTCCGGGAGCCTATCGTCAAAAGCATTTTGAAAACGGTAAGCCGGAGCAGGATGTATCCGCCAGCCAAAAGAAAGGGGCAAAAAAATGAAAATAACAGTACTTGACGGCTATACCCTTAATCCCGGAGATTTAAGCTGGGATTCCTTTTCCCAGATGGGGGAACTGTCCGTATATCCCCGCACTCCCCTTGAGGACGATATTATCGTACAGCGAATCGGGGATTCAGAGGCTGTGCTCACCAACAAAACGCCGCTGACCTCCGCCATACTGGATCGCTGTCCCAAATTAAAGTACATCGGCGTACTAGCTACCGGTTATAATGTAGTAGACGTAAAGGCGGCGGCACGATGCGGTATCCCGGTCTGCAACATACCCACCTATGGAACGGCGGCAGTGGCCCAATATGTTTTCGCACTGCTGCTGGAGCTCTGTCACCATACCGCCCACCACAGTGAGGCGGTCCACAGTGGACGGTGGGAAAATAATGCCGATTGGTGCTTTTGGGACTACCCGCTGACAGAGCTGGCGGGGAAGACAATGGGGATCATCGGCTTCGGGCGCATCGGTCAAAGGACGGCGGAAATTGCCAAAGCCTTTGGGATGAAGGTTCTCGCCTTTGATGCGTACCCGTGCGAGGCGGGCAGGGAGCTGGCGGAGTATGTGCCGTTGGAACGGCTCCTTGAGGCATCGGACGTGGTAAGCCTTCACTGTCCCCTTCTCCCGGAAACAGAAGGGATTATGAACCGAGATACAATTTCGCGGATGAAAGACGGGGCTATGCTGATCAACACCTCCCGCGGTCCCCTGGTGGCGGAACAGGATTTGGCGGATGCGCTGGCATCCGCCAAGCTGGCGGGCGCGGCGCTGGATGTGGTTTCCACCGAGCCGATTCATGGAGACAATCCTCTGCTGAAGGCGCCAAACTGTATTATCACCCCTCACATCGCGTGGGCCCCAAGGGAGTCCCGGAAACGTCTGATGGATATCGCCGCAGAAAACCTCCGGCAGTGGATGAATGGAACTCCAGTCAACCGGATAAATTGAGAAGCCTGTAATAAACATGAAATTTGTCTATATCAACAATTAGCGCAAAAAACCGGTCTCGAAAACAAACCGATGAATAGGTTTGTTTCCGAGACCATAGCTTTTATAAAGTTTCACATACAAGGCATATTTTTCTGGATTGTTTTGCATTAGGGAAAACTGCCTGGACCACCAATCTAGCGGCTGACAGGTATAAATCGTGGTGGTGCAGGTACATTACCTCTGTTACAATAAAAATACGGTAAGAGGCACAGCGGCCAGCCGTGTCTTTTGTCGTCTTGTTGCCAAAACAGTTAGACTGAAGCCGGTAGTGGTTCAGTTGCAGGCCTTTTTCACGATGCGAATCCTGGAAAATTATGTCACGGAAATATGGAGGATATATAAATAACCGCAAAAAACGAACCGAAAGCAAAAGTGTTTTCGGTTCGTTTTTGGAAATACAGCCTATCTTTTCTATAGAATAATACAAATCAGTCCCGAACACCCGTCGTTGATAATCCGCTCTATGGTCTCCTGGAGCTTCACCCTAGCGTCCCCCGGCATCCGGTACAGCTTGTTGTGCAGGCCCTCGTTCACCAGCTCGTGGAGGGATTTTCCAAAGATGTTGGACTCCCATATCTTCTGGGGGCTCTCCTCAAACTCCTGCATCAGGTAGGCCACCAGCTCCTCCGACTGCTTTTCGCTGCCCACGATGGGGGAAACCTCGGTGGTGATATCCGCCCGCATCAGGTGGATGGACGGCGCGGAGGCCCGCAGCTTTACACCGTACCTTCCCCCCTGCTTGATGATCTCCGGCTCCTCCAGGTGCAGCTCCTCCAGGGCGGGCATGACGATGCCGTAGCCGGTGGCGTTTACCTCCTCCAAGGCGCCCTTTATCTTTTCGTACTGCCGCTTCATCTGGGCCAGCTCCACCAGGCAGGGCATCAGCTCCTCCTCTGACCGGATGTTCAGCCCCGTCTTCTCCTCCATCACCTGATAGAGCAGCTTGCTGGGAATGGTGATCAGCACCCTGGCGCTCCCCTTTCCGGGGTCCACTGCCGCCACCTGGGAGCGCTCTATATACTCACAGCCATCCATCTGTTCAAATTCCCGGCGGATGCTCCTGATATGGCTGAGCCTGGAGGCGCTCTGACCGATTGCCTCGTACACCGCGCTTTTCAGCCAGTGCTCCTTTTCCAGGGCCACCAGCCAGCGGGGAATGTCAAAGGAAATTTCCCGGACCGGGAACTGGTACAGGACATCGGTCAGGATATCCCGGATATCCCCTTCGTCCAGCTCCAGGCAGTTGACCGCCTTGACCGGAACCCCGTATTTCTCCTCCAGCGCCTGGGAAAGCTCCTGACTGGCCGCGCTTTTGGGGTCCACACAGTTGAGCAGCACCACATAAGGCTTTTGCAGCTCCCGCAGCTCCCCGATAACCCGCTCCTCCGCTTCCTCGTACTCGCTGCGGGGGATATCGCTGATGGAGCCGTCGGTGGTGATGACCAGGCCGATGGTGGAATGCTCGGTGATCACCTTCCGGGTGCCGATCTCCGCCGCCATATTAAAGGGAATCTCCTGGGTGAACCAGGGGGTCATTACCATGCGGGGCTGTTCGTTCTCCACATACCCGATGGAGCTGGGGACAATATACCCCACGCAGTCTATCAGCCGGACCGATGCGGAGGCACTTTCATCCACCGCTATCTTTACCGCTTCCTCCGGGATAAATTTGGGTTCGGTGGTCATAATGGTGCGCCCCGCCGCCGACTGGGGCAGCTCATCCACCATCCGCTCCCGCTGGATGGAATTTTCCATGTGGGGCAGCACCAGCGTCTGCATGAACCGCTTAATAAAGGTGGATTTTCCGGTCCGCACCGGTCCCACCACTCCAATATAGATATCGCCCCCCGTCCGGCTGGCGATGTCCCGATATACCGTTTCCCTCTGCTGTGTCGCTTGCTGCATGTCGATTCTCCTTCCATGTGCTTTTCCGAATCGGTTATGACGATTGCAATTCTCCTGGCCGGTTGATGCGACCGATTGGTCTGAACGCTGTTTCGCTGGGTCAAAAGGTCCGGATCGCTCCCCTTTTACGCCTCTTCCAGTTGGCTGTCCGTCCCCCTTCTTTGGGCGGCAACCATGGGGATCATCAGCATCCGGTTTTCTGTCAGCACATCCTCCGCCAAACTGTTCTCCTCCATAATCGCCTCCATAGAGGTGCTGTATTGCCTGGCAATCTCCCACAGGCTCTCGCCCTTCCGCGCAAAGAATATGGTGAGCGCCGCCGTTCTGGGCGGATTGGGCCGGCCCTCGTCTATATTGATCTCCTGTATCGCCGAGAAGATGTTTGAAATTACCCTCCGGCAGGTCACCCGCAGATCACAGCTCAGCTCCAGATGATCCCCCGACCTGGTGTAGCCAATCTCCTCCAACTGAATCGCCGGGTCCGCCATCTCCTCCCCCGGCTGCAACGGAACCGGCACGGGCAGCTCCAGCGAGCGCTCAAAGTATACCGGTGTCCCCTCGCTGTCACAGGCCAGCAGATGAAGGTCCAGCTGGGCCGCAAGCCCCTCCTCGGTCAGCGTCACCGTGGAAATGTCCCCCCAAAGGGAGATTACCTCCCCCGATACCTCCTCCGGCAGCTCTACGCTGGCCCGCTGCTGGCGGCGTTCATCCACCATGGCGGAAGTCTGCTCCAGGCGCATGGGGGCCGCGGCATAGGTACAGGCGTATTGGGTGGAGTAGCAGTCGTCAGCCAGGGATATCTCCATGTTGTCGTAAACCCGCGCCCTGGCAAACAGCAGCGCCGAAAGGGATATCTTTTCCTCCCCTGGAGCGCCCTCGTTCTTCAGGGTGACGACAATGTCCGCCGGTTCAAAGCTCACCTGGCAGCGGCTTCCCTCCTCCGCGCCGTCAACATCCAGAATCTGGCTTATCGGCAGGCGGTAATCCATGGTGACAGGGCCCTCCGTCGTCCCCTCTCCGTCCCCTTGGGAACGGCAGAGTATCTGAAGGCGCAGCTCCCCCTTGGCTACAATTTTACCGGAAATCACCTTGTATTCGGTGAGGGCCGCGCAGCCGCGGGCATGGAGAATGGAGTCAATGGGCGGATTGCCGGGCACAGGGTCCAGCTCCTCCCGGATGGAAAACTGGCGGGAAACGGCCCCGGTCAGACGGGTGACAGTGAAATCCCGGCTGTGCAGGCACACGCCGCCGCCCTGGGCAGAGCCCACGACACTCTGTTCCTTCTGGCCCTCTACCCGCAGATGTACGGTGACGGCCCCTCGGATGTCCACCCTTCTCTGACTCATGGCCCGGCAGTTAACATAATCCAGGGACGCGGACGCCTCCGCCACCGGGCGAAGGGGCGTTTCCTTGAGCTCGGCGCTCTTCTCAAAGGGATACTTCTGCTCATAGCAATGGAGCGCCCCGCCCTCCGAAAGATAATACAGCCGGATGGAGGCCGTACCCTCCGCCTCTATCCTGTCACCGCTGAGCTGGGTTGACAGGATGACAGGGGTGACGCTGCACTTGAGGATTTTCACCACATCCGGGCAGTAGTCCGGGAGGATCATATCGCACTCCACACCCTGTTCCAGGAAGGAGTCCAATATCACATCCGATACCGCGATGGTTTGCTTGGTCATTTGCAGATCCATAGTCTGTTCCTCTCCTTTAGACGCTATCGCAAAGCGGCGCCGCCTCGGCCCATCTGCGCCGTTTCCAATAGACCCTGTTAAATTTGTAATGAGAACCGTTCGGAAAATGGGGACAAAGATTGCCGTTCTAACAAACTATATGCGAACAGGCTGTGGGATATGTCCTGACCGGCGCTAAACCAGTGAGGCAATATGCCTTTCTGGACAAATGGCAGAAACAAGCCGAAAATATGGGAAAAAATCAAGAAAATCTGCCTTTAGGGGTTGTTAGGCGGGTTGTTTTATTGTATAATCTATACGAATGATTCATTATGGGACCGGCCTAGTATTGGAGGAAAAAAGAATGTCAGAAAAAAACCAGGTCATATTTAAGACGGTGCTGATGGGGTTTGAAAAGCAGTCAGTGCTCAATTACATAGACCAGATATGCACCATGTTTCACACGGAAAGCGAAAAGCAGGCTGCGGAAGCCGAAAATTTAAGGCAGGAAAACGAACGGCTGCTGGAGCAGGCGGAAAAGCTAAACGGCCAGCTTTCCCAGCAGGACGAGCTGCTTGGCCGGCAGGAGGAACAGCTCCGCGCCCAGTCGGAGGTACTGCGGAAGCAGGAGGAGCTTTTGGGCAAGGGCGACGCCGTTTCGGAGCAGCTTTCGGACAAGGACCAGGAGATCGCCCAGCTGAAGGCCCGCCTCAACGCCCTGACCAAGGACCTGGAAAAATCCCGTCAGCTTTTGGGGCAGAAGGAGGACGCCCTGACCTATCTGCGCGCCCAGAGTGAACAGATGGTCAACCGCCAGAAGGAAATGATGGAAAAGGGCCGCAAGTACGACATCATCTCCACCAACGTGGGGTCCATTGTGCTGGAGGCGGAGCACACCGCCAACCAGATTGTAAAAAACGCCAACGAAGAGGCGGAGCGGGTCCGTGGGGAAGCCAACGCGGCCGCCAACCAGATGGGAGAGCATCTCAGGGAATTCCGCAAGGAGCTTGAAAAGATGCAGGAATCTGTTTTCCTCACAGTGAAGAATCTGAAGGACAACTTTTCCAACATGACGGACACGCTGGATCAATCCGAACGCTTTCTGTTTTCCCACAGCGAGGTCCCTGTAGAGAAGACCACGACGGAAACAGAGGCCGGGGAACCGGCAGCCGTCACAGCGGAATAATACTTAAGCTATCCTCAATAAATGGCAAAAAAACGCACCGGAAAACCACTGTTTTAGGTTTTCAGGTGCGTTTTTTACATTTTATGGAGCTAAATCCGACATTCAAACGCCTTTACTGCGCGTTGGTGATATCCGGCGCGTTGTGCTCGATCATCTCCCCATCGGAGCGCTTGGAGGAAGCGCTGCACGCGGTAAACTCCACCGCCTCGGACTTGCCGACGCGGAAAGCGCTGCCCAGGTAGTTGCGGACAGAAACCCGGTTGAAGGAGAAGTTGCTGACATTGTTGATGTAGAAGCCCTGTCCCGCAACGGGCTGCATCCCTGCCAGCATATCGGGCTCACCGGGAACCAGCTCGTCGGACATGGTGACGGAAATGCTGTCAAAGGAAACATCGTCCACAAACATCTCAGCCAGCCCATAGAAGAACCCTGCGGAGGCCCGGACGTCTGTGGCGGTGATGTTGGAGAACTTCAGGTGCCGGACAGCAGGGGTGATTTCGGTGATAGGCTGGGGGTTCTTGTCCCATACCACCTTGTCCCCTCCCTTGGGTCCGCAGCCATAGTACATATTCACCACTGTGGGGCAGAGCACCCGGTCCATCATGATGTTGGAGACCAGCAGATTCTCTATCACGCCGCCCCGGCCCCTTCTGGTCTTGAGGCGGATGCCCCGGTCGGTATCCTGGAACACGCAGTTGGAGACAGTGACGTTGCGGATGTTGCCGCTCATCTCGGAGCCCAGCACCACGCCGCCGTGGCCGTGGGCCATGACACAGTTGGTGATGGTAATATTTTCGGTGGGGATGTTCTCCTTGGCCTGCTCGGTGCCCGCCTTGATGGCGATGCAGTCGTCGCCCACGTCGATGTGGCAGTTGGAGATGTGCATATTCCGGCAGCTATCGGGGTCAATGCCGTCGGTATTGGGGGAATCATAGGGGTTGACGATGGTCACGCCCTCCACATGGACATTGTGACAGCGGATGGGGTTAATGGTCCAGGAGGGAGAGTTGATAATCCTGACCTTTTCGATGTAAACATCCTCGCAGTTGTCAAAGCTGATAAACTTGGGACGGGGGTACTTGATGTGGGGCTTGGGAAAATCGGGGTATTCCCGGTCCTGCTTGAGGACGTCCCACCAGAACTTGCCCTGGCCGTCCAAGGTTCCCCGGCCAGTCACCGAGATATTGCGGCCATTTTCCGCGTAGACGCAGGACATATGGACCATCCGGTCAACGCCCTCCCACCGGGACATGACAGGGGGATACTCCTCCATGTCGTTGGAGAACAGGAGGGTCGCTCCGGTTTCCAGGTGCAGCTCCATGTTGCTGAAAAGCTGGATAGCGCCGGTGAGGAAGGTCCCCACCGGGACATAAATCATGCCGCCCCCGGCTTCCTTACAGGCCGCCACAGCGGCGGCGATGGCCTTGGTGGAGCTGGTTTTGCCGTCGCCCACCGCGCCGTAGGCAGTGATATCAAAGGTATACGAGCTCATCGTTTTGGACCCCTTTCAAATGTTTTCACAGCAAACGGCATCCCTCCTTCCCCGACCTGGGGAGAACGGATCACATCGTTTACTATATATAAAATCCTATGTATTAAGTGTAGTAGAATTTAGAGAATCTGTCAATCAAATCTTTTCCTTTTTTCTGTAAAAATCCATCTTAAAGGCCCAGACGGTAAATATACCTCCCGTTCTCCTCCCCTTCCGGGGCAAAGTGATTTTTCTGCGCAATATGCCTGCTTACCGTCTGCGCCTTGCCGCACTCAATCACGCAGCTTTTGATTCCTGTGGTTCTGGAATAATTTACCATTGCTTCGGTTGTCTCCTGTGCAATTCCCATTCCCCAGTAGGCCCTGCCGAGGACCCAGCCGATCTCCCAGCCGCTTTGGTCATAGGGGTGGAAAATAACATGTCCAATCACTTCACCAGTCTCCCTCCAGATTAGGGCATACACCAAAGGCGGCTCGCAGAGGCCCGCAGTCCTGATGAATTCCCTTGTCTGCTCCAGGTCAAAGGGTGGTTCTATATGCCTCATAACCTCCTTGTCGGAGAGAATTTTATATAAATCCGGGGCGTCGTCCATTGTAAAAGGGCGGACGGCACAGCGTTTTGTTGTCAGTTTCATTTTTCGATTGCTCCTTTCCCGGTCCAGTAGGGCTCCTTCTTCTATCCCCAGCGCCAAATCCATGATAGCATACATCGCCGCACCGGACAAGAAAAATCTGCCGCGGCCGGTCTGGCTTATGCGGCAGATTTCTTCCATACACATTTTCTTCTGTTTTAGGAGGCGACCACAACCCCGTCTATCACCTCTTCGCTGACCACTACATCCTCTTCATCCGTGCTGCCGGAGGAGCTGGACTCCTTTTCCGGCTTTGAGGACTTGGAGGAAGCGCTGGACGGCGTCAACGCCGGTTCAGATTGACTTTGGGAACGAGAATCTTTGCTGGACTCGGAGGAGCGGGAGGACGCGCTGCCCTTGGAATCTTTCCCGGAAGCGGTATCCTGCTGGAGATGCTGCCTCCCCGCGTGGTCCAGGGAGTAGTTATCCCGGTAGATTAGCTTGCCCACCGTCGTGAAAGTGTACCCGTCCTTTTGCAGCTTGGCTATCAGGTTGGGCAGCGCCGCGGCGGTGTTTTTCGCCCCGCAGTGGAGCAGGACAATGGAGCCGGGCTGGGCCTTTTTGGTCACGTTTTTCACAATCTGCCGGGCGGAAACGGATTTCCAGTCCAGAGAATCCGCATCCCACTGAATGGGGGTCATGCCCATCCGCTCAATTACCGCTATGGATGCGTCGCTGTAGGAGCCGGACGGCGGACGCATAAATTCCGGGACACGGCCTGTGATCTGCTCAATGGCGCTGCTGCACTTGGAAATTTCCTCCACAAGCTGTTTTTCCTCCAGGGTGGCAAAGTCGGCATGGGAATAAGAGTGATTGCCGATTTCATGCCCTGCCTGGGAGATTGCCTTAACGGAATCTGGGTATTTTTCCGCCCACTGGCCCACCAGGAAAAAGGTGGCGGTGATTTCATTTTGTTTTAAGATATCCAGAATGGTTTGCACATCCCCGTTGTCCCAGGCACAGTTAAAGGTAAGGGCGATTGGCTTGGCCTGGGAATCGGAAGGTTCTACGCTGTAGATAGGGATTCGGTCTGACTTCGCCTGGGCGGGGAGAGCGCTGCCCCCTCTGGCGAAAAAGACGATGCCCCCGGTACAGAGCAGCGCTGCTGCGGCCAAAGCGGCCAGACGCTTTTTCATTTTTCCAAATCCGATGATACGCACAGTTGACACCTGCCTTTTGTTTAGATGTAATATACCTATGCTTGTTTGTTTCGGAACATACATAGTGTCGGGGCAGGTAAATAAAAAAGTTTAGCGGCAATGGTACTTCAGCAGCGTAACGGGACTGTAAAAAAGGAACCCTCCTTCTCCACAGCCCCGATTTTGTCATTATGACAGCAAGCCCTTGATTTCTTTCTCAGTCAGACCTGTAAACAGCGTAATTTTACTGATAGGTTCACCAGCGGACAGCATTAGCCTAGCTACATCTTTTTTTCTTCCTTTCTGCCCACATCTTCCGCCGTGGCCAGATTGGAAATCA
>Ga0073906_1003307_pt1 | contig 18570 bp, 19 predicted proteins | sample Inofromicrocosms_FD_65485 | JGI IMG/M metagenome (GOLD analysis project Ga0073906, IMG submission 65485) | Mouse cecum microbial communities from Vienna, Austria - Inoculum for glucosamine and mucus D2O microcosms | ecosystem: Host-associated > Mammals > Digestive system > Large intestine >...
TGCTTGCGGGCCTGCTCCTGCATGGGCTTGCGGATATTCTCCATACTGTAGGTGTTAAAGCCCATCTCGTCGATGGCGGCCTGGACCTCCTCCACGTACTTCATGTCCGTCACTTTGACCTTGGCGGTGGTGTAATTGGCCTTCTCATCCTCCGAAACCTTGATGTTGTTGAGCTTGTTATACTTTTCCTCCAGCATCTTCAATTGCTTGACGCTGATAAAGACGCCGTAGCCGGTCTGATAATTCTGGCTGTCAAATTCCGTGATGCCGGTCCCCTTTACCTTCAGGTCAATGGTCTTGCCGTTCTCCTTGGTATTGTTAATCTGCAGGACCAGCTTGCTCTCCTTCATCACGTCGATAAAGGGGTCGGGCATGGAGCCGTCTTCCTTGGTATTCCAGTACTGGACGGTGTTGTTGCGCTTTTTTCGGGTGTCCTCAAAGTCATAGGGGGCATAGTAGCCGAAGAGAATCTCAATGGTGTCCCCCTGGCTGTCGCTGAGGAAGGAGCCCTTGTTGAGCTTGAAGCCCATCTTCTCCATCGCCTCCGGGTACACCCCGACGACGGTGTACATGCGGCTTCTGTACCGCTTTCCGTTGCCGCCGTAAAGGGTGAAGGAATTCCAGGAGTTTGGCTCGTAAAAGGGGGTGACAACATCCACATGGTCCATCTGCTGTATCTTATGCAGCACCTCGTCGTTGAGGATAAGCTTCTCCCCGTTTTCGTTGTACCCGCTGTAGTTGTTGATTTCAATCATGGTCAGGTCGCCCATCTCCGCCAGCATGGCGTCCTGGCTGGCCTGCATCCCCACACCCAGGGAAACCATGACCACAATGGCGCAGGTGCCGATGATGACGCCGAAGACAGTCAGCGCCGTCCGCACCTTGCGGCGGAACAGGTTTTGCAGGCACATGATGATCTGATCAGATATCTTCATCGTCTTCCTCCTGCTCCTTCTTGGCCTTGCGCTTTTTGCGGATGATTACGATGACAACCACCAGGACGGCCACGCCGCCCACACCGATGAGAATCCATCCCCAAATGGGCATCTTAAAGCCCTCGTCCATCGGCTCCATCATGCCGGGGTCCATCATCTCGCCGCCGCCCATGTTGTCGTCAAATTTGGGCATTTCCTGGGCCTCCACGGTGAATTCCTTCACCACCTCCCGCTGGATGTCGTTGGAATCCTCATAGGTGAGGGTAATAGCGGCCTTTACCATACCGGCTTCAACGGCGTTGAAGGTGAAGCTTACCGAACTCTCCTCCCCGGCGGGCAGGTTGCCGATATACTGGCTCTGCCCATCGTTCTGGATGTTGCCGCTGATGACCGCGGTGATGTTGCGCACGTCGGTGGTCCCCTTGTTGACAAAGGTCAGCTCAATGCTGCTCTCCTCCCCCACATACATCATCATGGGCGGTTCCGGCTCCCCCACCTCAAAGCGGTCCTTCTGAACCACGGGGATGGCCAGCTTTTCGTCCTTGGTGACGGTGTTATAGGTTTTATCGTTGACGTACTGGTAGTTAAACTTTACGGCGATGGTGTAGATATCCCCCGGCTGGGAGGAGGGGGTCGAGGTATTTGGCTTGGCACGAACGCTGATGTTCTGCTCCATGGTCTCCCCTGCCCCCAGGCGGTCCAGGTAGATGGAGTTGGAGGAATCGGTTAAGGTAAAGCCCAAGCCCTCCTCCAGGGTGACGACCGTGTTCACCACTGGGATATTGCTGGTGTTCTTGATTTTCAGGTTCAGGGAGAAGGTATCCCCAGCCATGATGTAGTCGTTGCCCGTTTCCGAGGCGTAGGAGTATTGGTCCACAATCAGCTGAGGGGTGGGTAGGTCCACCTTGGTGGTGTCGTCCGGTTTTTCCTCATCCTTGGTCCCTTCAATGTAGATGTTGAAGGAATTTTCGGAAGTATAGGTCTGGGTCTCGTCGTAATCCAGATACTCAACCTTGATATTTACGGGGTAATAGCCGGAGACCAGGTTATTTTTGGTCTGTAGCTGGTAGCGGACCGCCTTGGTAAAGTTTTCGCTGCCTTTATATTTATAGGATTCATATTGCAGGTTCCGGGAAACCATCCCGTTGATGACGCTGAAGTTGTCCCCTGTCACGCTGATAGAGCTGCTCTGGAGGGACACATTGTTTTTGGAATAGGTCAGCAGAATGATCAGGTCGATGGTATCCCCCTCCTTACAGCTGGTGGGGGTGGAGGAGGCCACCTTGATGTCCATGCGGGGCTTGGCGATGGAGCCTTCTATCTGGGTGGAATCTCCGGAGTCATCTACAGGAAATCTCGGCGCGGGCACCTCAATGCTACTCAGTGAAATTCTCCTGATTACAGGTTCATGCTCAATGTTTTCATCTTTATTATTACAGCTCATCTGCACCTCCAGCGCAGATTCCGCCGCTGTTTCCTGATCAATGGAAGCATCGATATCCATTTTAAAATTGATTCTAGCTCTTTCATTTGATTTCAGGGTTAAATCCGAGGTTTTGCTGACGTCATGCACTGTAATCAAATCTGTAGAAGGATAAATGCCAAGATCAGAAATGGATACTTCTTTTTCCCCGCCATTGCTCAAATACATGGATATTTTTCTGTTGGTCGTACCCGCTCGGAGCGCATTGGAAGCGATAACAGAGTCAATCTGCAATCCAGAAAAAGGACTTCTGTCAATTTCCAAGGCATACGCCGTCACCGCGCTGGACAGCGCTGAGACGATCACACTCAGCACCATAATCACCGCCATCACAATGGGTACGGCCCTCTTCACAGTTCTCCTAGTTTTTGCTTTCATTCTCTATCCCTCCACTTAATTCCGCTTCCGTGCTGTCCGCAGCTTTGGGAGCGGTTTCAACCTTTGTTGTTTCGGCAGCTTGGCTTTCCGCTTCTGTGGCTTCACCAGCTTGGGGCTGACGTTCCGCAGGCGGTTCCTCCGGCGTTTTCTTTTTATGGAAAAGGGAGGAGGATTTCTTCTTTGTGGGAGCTGCTTTTCTTTTTTTGCCCTTGACCTTTTTCTCCTCCGGCGTTTCGGGGGACGATTCCAGCTGAAAGACCGGCTCGGCGATGGACTGGTTTTCCACATCGCTGACAATGGCTCCGTCAATGAGTGTGACGATGCGGTCCGCGTACTTGGCAATGCTGGGGTCATGGGTTACCAAAACCAGGGTCATATGGTACTGGCGGCAGATGCCCACCATGATGTCCATAACCTCCTTGGTGGTCTTGGTGTCCAGGTTGCCGGTGGGCTCGTCTGCAAAGACAATCTGCGGCTTGCAGACAAAGGCCCTTGCAATCCCCACCCTTTGCTGCTGTCCGCCGGACATCTGGGTGGGCTTGTGCTTCAGCCGCTTTTCCAGCCCCACATGGATAAGCATCTCTTCGGCCTCCCGGTTTCTCTTTGCCTTTGAGACGCCCCGGAACATCAGGGGCAGGCCCACGTTTTCCTGTGCGGTCAGGGCAGGCAGCAGATTGTAGGATTGGAAGACAAAGCCAATCTGCTTCTGCCTCAGCTTGGCAAGCTGTTTTTCGTTCAGCTTGGGGATATCGTGTTTTCCTATGTAAATATGGCCCTTTGTAGGCTTTTCCAGCCCCGCCAGCATATTGAGCAGGGTGGACTTACCGGAACCGGAGGTACCTAAGATACAGCATATTTCCCCCCGGTGGATTTCCAGGTTGACGCACCCCAGGGCAACCACCTTTTCCGTACCCAGCTTATAGACCTTCCGTAAATTTTCTACCTTAATAACCGTCTCTAATGTTTCCAAATTCTCCCGCCTTCCTGTCCGGCGTTTTCGGCAGCAGCCGCCCACCTGGGGAAACACAGTATTGTTTCCTGTTTCCTTTCATCAAGTGGCGTTTTTTATCTCTTTTACTGCATCGAAAAAAATGTTAATAATATGAATACAAAAACTTCATGATATGGCGCTAAAAAACGCTTTAATCCTCCCAATTAAAGTTAAAAAAGCTCTTTCAAGGCTTTTACATTTTTAATGATAATCTTATTTTACCCCTCTGTCAATAAAAAGAAGGCGAATTCCCAAAAAGTTTACGATATCTTTGCTTTGGAAAATATCATGCTGCTAATGCAAAAGAGGAACGAAACAACAAATGTTTCGTTCCCCTTTTAAGGTGCGCCCGGAGGGACTCGAACCCGCGACCTTCTGATTCGTAGTCAGACACTCTATCCAGCTGAGCTACGAGCGCATTTCCGCCGCACTGGGATGTTCTATCCCCTGACGACGCTATCTATTATAGCCCGTCCGGATTTATTTGTCAACCCCTTTTTTCAAAAGATTTCCTCTGCCGCCCCTATCGGCTGAAATCAATATACTCCGGGTTCCATACCACCGCTGTTTTCAGCGGCGCGCCCTTGGCGTATATCCGGTTTTCATAGGCGGCAATGGGGTCCGCCGTAAACTCGTCCTTGTCGATGAGCTCCACAATCTCGTCGTACCTGCTCCCCGCCAGCAGCCGGATGGCGGTCTCCATGTGCTCCTTCCGGAAGTTGATAGAGCCGAAAATCAAATGATTCTCAAACCCAAAGGGCATGGTGTCAAAGGAAATCTTCGGCCCCAGGGAAAAGCTGTTGTACACGCCGTTGCATCCCAGCGCCCGGTGTTCAAAAGCAATCCTGTGCTCTGCCTCGCTGCCGCTGACGCCGATAAACAGCGTGGCCCTGCCCTCCAGCGCCCGGCAGATGGCCTCCGCTGTCTCCGCCTCGCTGGCAAAGGTATTTTGAAGGTACTCCCCGCCGCACTGCTCCAGGGCAAACCTTACCTTGGGGGAGTCGGAAGCACTCCTTGCCACGAACAAAATCTTAGCCTCCGGGAAGCTCCGGCGGATTAGGTCCCCCATAAACATTCCTGTGGTCCCCAGCCCGAAAATGACAGTGCGTCGGTACAGATTCTCCGACGCCATCCTGCGGGCCTCCTCCTCGCCGCAGCCCCGCCGGGCCATCTCCACCCGGAAGTTGTGGGCGCTGCCCAGGTCGGTGGTCCGCTCCAGCTGGAACACCATGCAGGCGTATGGGTCGGGGAAGACCATCTTTTTGGCAAAGGACAGGGGGAGCCTGCCGTCCCTGACAAAGCCCTCCGGGATTTCCAGCAGCATATCCGGGTGGAAATACCCCTCGTCACAGAAAAGGCCGTCGGCCTGGTCGCAGCCGTACTCAAAATAGCTCTCGTCCTCGGTATAGCGGGGGGGATCGAAGCTGTCCCCTCCCCGTATCAGCACAATGGCGAACCGCTTCTGGGAGGGCACCCAGACAATCCCCTCGTGGCCGTTAATCAGCCGGTTTTTCCCCTGGGGGAACTTGGGGCCCAGCTTCCCCTCCCGGCCCATGTTCATCAGGGTGTGATCGGTGCCGCAGAAGCCCACCATCACCGGCTGGGCCAGTATCCCCTCCTTGAGGGGCTCCCCCCGCAGGCGGCGGCGGGGCGGGTTGTCGATCTCCACCTCCCCGTACACCAGGGGACGGATGGAGTCGTTTTGAAAATAAGTACCCTTTACAGTCTTCATTCTCCGTCATCTCCTTTACAGGTCTCCTGTAAAATTTTGCGGAACAGCTCCTCCAGCCGCTCCCCCTCTCCGGCCAGGAACAGATAGCCGAACAGCGCCTCCACCCCTGTCGCCATGCGGTAGTCCATATAATCGGCGTTTTTAGGGCATTTGGCGGAGCTGTTGTTCCGCCCCCGGCGCAGCACGGCCTCCTCCTTCTCGTCCAGGATGCCGGACCCGGTGAGGTACCGGTAGGCCCTGGCCTGGGCGGAGCACCGCACCAGCTCCACCGCCCTGTTGTGGAGGGCGTGGGCGGGCATACTGCCGCTTTGGCAGATGAGCTCCCGCCGGACCAGCTGTTCATACACCGCATCCCCCATAAAGGCCAGGGTGAGGGGGCTCAGCCCCTCCGGGCGGGGAACAGAACATTTCTCGTCAGACACAGCCATCCCCTCCTAACGGACATATTCAAACTCGATATTGAGGATATTTACAGTGTCCCCCTCCTGGATACCGGCTTCCTCCAGCCGGTCAATGATTCCGGTGTCCCGGAGAACCCTTTGGAAATATTGGAGGGATTCCTCGTCCTCCAGGTCCACCATGCCGAAGGCCTCCATCAGCCAGGAACCCTCCACCATGTAGACCCCGTCCTCCACCCGGACGGTGAACTCCCGCCTGCCCTTCTTGATCAGCTGCTCCACCGGCACGGCCTCCGGCTCGTACTCCCGGATAGGAGGCAGCTCGGAGAGGCGCAGGGCCACATGGCGGATCAGCTCCTCCACCCCCTGGTGGGCGGCGGCGGTGATGGGGAAGAAGGTGTACCCCTCTTTCTCCACCTTCTCCCGGAAAGCGGCAATCTGCTCCGGGGCGGCCAGGTCGCACTTGTTCCCCGCCACAATCTGGGGCCGCTGGGAAAGCTCCTCGCTGAAATTGCCAAGCTCCCGGTTGATGGCCTCAAAGTCCTCGGCAGGGTCCCTTCCCTCGCTGCCGGAGACGTCCACCACATGGACCAGCAGCCTGCACCGGTCCACGTGCCGCAGGAACTCATGGCCCAGGCCAACCCCCTCGCTGGCTCCCTCGATCAGTCCGGGGATATCCGCCATGACAAAGGAGGTATCCGTGTCCAGGCGGACCACCCCCAGCACCGGGGTCAGGGTGGTAAAGGGGTAGTTGGCGATGATGGGCTTGGCAGCGCTGACCACTGAAATCAGGGTGGATTTCCCCACGTTGGGGAAGCCCACCAGTCCCACATCGGCCAGCAGCTTCAGCTCCAGCGTCACCTCATAGCTCTCACCCGCCGCCCCCGGCTTGGCGAAGCGGGGAATCTGGCGGGTGGCGGTGGCAAAGTGGGAATTGCCCCAGCCGCCGTTGCCGCCCCGTGCCAGCACCACCGGCTCCTCCCCGGAGATATCGGCCATAATCCGCCCTGTCTCCGCCTCCCGCACCAGGGTTCCCTTGGGCACCCTTAGCACCAGGTCCGGGGCGCTCTTCCCGGTACAGCGCTTGCCGCTGCCGTTCTGGCCGTTCTGGGCGATGTATTTCTTTTTATACTTAAAGTTAATCAGGGAGGAGAGGTTGGTATCCGCCTGAAAGACAATGTTGCCGCCTCTGCCCCCGTCGCCGCCGTCGGGACCGCCCGCGGCGACATACTTTTCCCTGTGGAAGGAGACCGCGCCGTTGCCGCCGTCCCCTGCTTTGATGCGTATTTTTGCCACATCTACAAACATATATCGATTCCTTTCTGAAAAAAAAGCATTCAAATTCCGGCAAAATGGAGCTGTTCCGGATACGGGAGCATTCCCCGCGTCACCGCCGCGCTGTGCGGAAGGGCCTCCAGTTCAGCCCCCGCTTGTTCCAGGCGGCAGGGGCAATCAGCATCAGGAAGGGCATGATTTCCAGCCTCCCCAGCAGCATGTCCACACAGAGCACCACCTTGGAAAGCGGGTTAAACTCCGCAAAGCTGCCCGCTGGCCCGCAGATGCCAAATCCCGGCCCGATGTTGTTCAGGCAGGAGACCACTGCCGAAAGGCTCACCTCCACCCCATAGCTGTTGGTGGAGACCACCAGCATTGACGCCAGCATGATGATGAGATAGTAGGTCAGGTACATCCAGATCCCCTGCATGGTATCGTCCCCCACCATCCGGCCGTCCATCCGTATCACCGTTACCTCGCGGGGGTTGACCGCCCTTTTCCGTTCCCGCTTTGCCGCCTTGGCCATCAGCAGGACGCGGGATACCTTCATCCCGCCCCCTGTGGAGCCTGCGGAGGCGCCGATAAACATCAGCAGCAGAATCACCCACTTGGAAAGCTCAGGCCAAAGGTCAAAATTGGCGGTGGCGAAGCCGGTAGTGGTCATAATGGAGGAGACCTGGAACGCCGCCTGCTGTACCGTCTGGCCCATGGTGGGGAAAAGGGAACGGATGTTAAAGGAAATCACCGCCGTGGCCGCCGCCTGGATAAACAGATAGAGCCACAGCTCCTCGTTGCGCAGGGCCTGTTTTATTTTGCCCATAACCAAAAGGTAATACACGCTGAAGTTCACCCCGAACAGGGTCATAAAGACGGTGACAACCACCTGGATATAGGTGGAATACCCGCCCATGCTGTCCCCGCGGATGGCAAAGCCGCCGGTGCCCGCAGTGCCGAATACGGTGGTGATATTGTCAAACCAGGGCATTCCCCCCAGGGCAAGCAGTACAAACTGGAGCACCGACAGGCCGATATACATACCGTAGAGGATTTTGGCGGAGGAATGGGTTTTGGGGACCAGCTTACTCACCTCCGGACCAGGGCTTTCCGCCCGGAGGAGGTAGACGCTCTGTCCGCCTCCCTTGCTCATGGGGTGTACCGCCAGGACGAACACCAGCACCCCCATTCCCCCCAGCCAGTGGGTAAAGCTGCGCCAGTAGAGCAGGCCCTTGGGCAGGGACTCCACATCGGAGAGGATGCTGGCCCCTGTGGTGGTAAAGCCGGAGACGGTTTCAAAAAAGCTGTCCAGGAAGCTGGGAATCGCGCCGCTTATGTAAAAGGGAAGGGCGCCGAAAACGGAGATCATCAGCCAGCTCAGCGCCACGGCGACAAAGCCCTCCCTGGCATAGTAAGGGGTCTGTCCTGGCTTGGGCTGGAGCAGAAGCATCCCCACGGCAGCGGTAAGCAGGGCGCTGATGACGATAGGCAGGATGACCGCCATCTCCCCATAGTACAGGGAGATAAGGCAGGCGGGAAGAATAAAGACAGCCTCAATGCAGAGAATACGTCCGATGACGTTTGCAATCATTTTGTAGTTCATGGAGAATCCTTTCAAGGTTTGCCGCCGGACCCCGCCCAGGCGGAGAGGAGGCGGCAGGCCTGTTGCGCTGTTTACTGTTTAAAAATCTCGTTCAGGCTGGAATACAGCTCGTCGGACTTGGCCACAACGATAACGCTGTCCCCTGACCGCAGGAAATCGCTGCCTCCGGGGATAATGATCTTCCCCTTGCGGTGGATGCAGGCAATCAGGATGCCCTGCTTGATGCGCAGGTCCTTGAGGGGAACCTCCAGGTATGGGGCGTTGGCGGGAACGGAAAATTCCAGCGCCTCCACCTTTTCGTTTACAATGCGGTGGAGGGTCAGCACCCCACCTTCGGAGGTGTTGTTCATGGCGCGAACATACCGGACAATCTCGTTGCAGGAGATGCTCTTGGGGCTTACAATGGAATTGACTCCCATCTTCAGCGCCAGGTCGTTGTATTCAATGCGGTTTATCTTGGTAATGACCTTATAAACCCCGAACCGGGTGGCATACATGGAGAGGACGATGTTCACCTCGTCGATATCCGTGAGCGTCACCACCGCGTCCGCCTCCGCCAGCCCCTCGCTGATCAGGGTTTCCGGCTGGGTGCCGTCGGCGTGGACCACACGGGCATGGGGCAGGGACGCGGCCAGCTCCTTACAGCGTTCCTCGTCGATCTCCAGTATCTTGACGGCGCACTCCCCCTTCAGGGCCATGGCCAGATAAAAGGCGATGCGGCTGCCGCCGATGAGGATGACACTGCGTATCTTCCGCTCTGCGATGCTCATCTTCTGCACCAGTGCGGCCAGATTCCGGGAAGCCCCGGTGACATAGATGTTGTCGTTGGCGCTGAGCTGGAAATCACCGGAGGGAATCATAACCGTTTCGCCCCGTTCCACGGCGCAGATAAGTACCTGTATCTTGGTAAGCTGCATCAGCTCATACAGCTTTCGGCCACACAGGAAGCTGTCCGGCGACAGCTTCAGCTCGATGATCTCCGCACGCCCCCTGGAAAATCTGTCCCGCTTCAGGGCAGCCGGGAAGCGCAGAAGATTGAGTATCTCCATGGCGGCGGTGTATTCCGGATTGATGGTCATGCTCAGCCCCAGGTCCTCCTTGAGGAAGGGGAGCTGCTCGGTGTATTCCGGACTGCGCACCCGCGCAATGGTACGGGGAACCCCCAGCTTGCGGGCAAGCAGGCAGCAGAGCAGATTGACTTCGTCGGCGGAGGTCGCCGCAATCATCAGGTCCGAGCGCCCCACGTCCGCCTCCCTCTGGGCGGTCATGGTTGCGCCGTTGCCGTGGACAGTCAGGACGTCGTACTGGTTGGCCGCCTCCTGGAGCACCCGTTTATTCTGGTCGATTACCACCAGGTCATGCCCCTCCTTGGAAAGCCGCTCGGTCAGGGTGACGCCCACCTTGCCGTCTCCTATGATGACAATTCGCATGTTTTGTCCCTCGTTTCAATTCCGGCCCTGTTCGGACCGTTGTCAGACGCGGGCTCAATGAAAATACAAGGAGGCCGCGTCTTCAAATATTTTGTCATATTTCTATGGACCCCTCTATCTTATCATGTTGACTTTAGAATTACAAGTGGCATTTTAAAGGACTCCCTGCCCAAGTCCCATGGGTATTCTTAAAAACCGTTTAAAACAGCCAAAGCCGGATACCCTGCAAGGTACCCGGCTTACCCCGCTGCCCTTCAGCGGTTATCTCGCCTGGCTGCTGGAGGAAGTAGAAGAAGCTCCCGAAGAAGACGTACCGGAGGACGCCCCTGAGGACGCCGCCGAAGAACCGGAAACACCGGAAGCATCGGAGGAGGAATCAGGCAGGCCGGAGGCGTCGGTATCCGGGGTGACTTCCTCGGAAATCACGCCGTCCGGCTGAGAGGAGGCGGACCCGGAGGCCGCGTCCGAGCTGCCGGAGCTGTCCGATCCGGCAGAGCTCCCCACGTCGGAAGAAGCGCTGTCAGAAACATCGGAGCCGGAGCTGCTGCCGCTCTCCACACTGCCGGAGCTGCTGGAAGTCCCGGAGGAGGATGTGCCGGAGGACCCTGCGGAGGGGCCTATAGAGGTGCTGGAGGAAGAAGAGGAGGAGGAAATCGAGGAGCTGCTTGTCCCCGGATTTCTCCCGCATCCTGCAAAGGCGACCGCCAAAATCGCCGCCACTGCAATCAACGTTTTTTTCATGTTCAAGTTACCTCGCTTTGAAGATGATTTGCCCTGGAAAGATAAATCAAAATGCGCCCGTAAGGCGCGTGGTAAAAAGGCGAAACCGCCTTTCAAAAATAGCGTTGCATTCTCTGACCATCCATAGCATTCCCCGCCGGCCGTCGTTTATCCCAAATTTTTTTGGGGACAGCGGCTCCTTATAAAACACGCAATCCCGCGCAAAATAAAAGGGACCAGGTTTCCCTGATCCCTCGCTTATCTCATCCAATAGGCTCCCGGTCCTTCTGCATCTGGGCAAAATCCGCAATCAGCTTCACCGCGTTGTCGATTCCCACCCGGCTGGTGTTCAGCGCAATGTCATAATTTTCCATCGAACCCCATTTCTTTCCGGTGTAATAGCTGTAATAGCTGGCCCTTCTCCGGTCGGTGCGGATGATTGTCTCCTCCGCCACCCGCGCGGGCTTCTCGTAAAGGTTGGATATCCTCCGGATGCGGTGGGGAAGATCGGCGTATACAAATACATTGACACAGTTGCTGAAGTCCCGCAGTGCATAGTCAGCACACCGCCCCACAATTACACAGGGGGATTCCCTGGCCACCAGCTGGATGGCCTCAAACTGGGCCAGAAACAGCTTGTGATTGATGGACATATCCGCCCCATAGCCCCCGGTGGAAAGGGAGAACAGCAGGCTCATGGGTTTTTCGTCGTTGATTTCCAGCAGGTCTCTGCTCAGGCCGCTGTGCTTGGCGGCCACCGTCAACAGCTCCTGGTCATAGAACTTAATTCCCAGATGGGCGGCGAGCTTCTCCCCAATCTCGTGCCCTCCGCTTCCGTATTGCCGTCCGATTGTAATAATGAGATTATCCATAATCAGGCTCCATTTCTCCGGCAGATCAAGGCCGGAAAGCATTTTGTCCCTTTGGTTTAGATAAGTTGTATAAAACCCGTTCCGGTTCCAAACTTACATCTATATTATCCTACAAAACCAAAGATTTGTCACCCCCTTTTCATGAAAATAGTTGCACAATTTTTTCCATGAAAATTTGGCAGGTTTTGGTCGGGGCCAGACTCAGAACAGCTCCTTCCGCTGTCCGGTCAGCTTGGCGACGTCGTCGTTATGCCCCATGATAATCAGGGTTTCTTTTTCCTGGAACACATGATCCGGCCGGGGCAGCGGCAGGATTTTTCCGTTTTCCTTGGTGGCCAAGATGCTGATATTGTATTTGGAGCGGACGTTTTTCTGTATAATGGTTTTTCCCACCCAGGAGGGGGGGACCTGTATCTCATAGATGGAGTAATCCGGCGTAAGCTCGATGTAATCGAACACGTTGTCCAACCCGTATTTCACCGCCAGCCGCTCCGCCATCTCCTTTTCGGAGTAAATCACCTGGTCCGCGCCGTTGCGCAGCAGAAATTTGGCGTGAACGTCGCTCCTTGCCCTGGAGAGGACCAGCTTGGCACCAAAGTCCTTGAGCAGGGCGGTGGTCTCCAAGGAGCTTTGGAAGTTATCCCCAATCACCACGGCGCACAGATCAAAGTTTCCCACCCCCAGGGAGGCGATAAACTGCTCGTTGGTGGCGTCCCCTATCTGCCCGTTGGACATGTAGGGCATGGCCTCGTTGACGCGGGACTCCACCACGTCCACCCCCATCACATCGTTGCCCTGTTTGTAAAAGTTATAGGCCAGGTTTTTCCCGAACCTCCCCAGGCCGATAATCAGAATGGATTTCACCATATATCACAACTCCTTTTCAGACGGAATCCCCCGTTACCCCACCGTGATGCGCTCCAGGGGCAGCCGGGAGGGCGAGGTATCATACAAATCGGAAAACACAACCAGAATGGACAGCCCGCCGACTCTGCCCAAAAACATCATGGCGGCGAGAATCAAATGGGAGCCGTCAGAGAGGGTAGGCGTGGCACCCAGGGAAAGGCCCACTGTCCCGACGGCGGAGACCGTTTCCACCAGCACCGCCCGCAGGCCAATCCCGTCCATAGCGGATATGGCAAGGGCCGCAGCCAATACCACCGAGAGATACAGCATCAGGATGCTGCACGCCTGCCGGAGCACCTCTCCGCCGATGCGGCGGCGGAAGCATTCCACCTCTTTTTTGTTTTTCAGTTCGGAGAGAATGGTCAAAAACAGCACGGCAAAGGTGGTGGTCTTGATTCCCCCTGCCGTGGAGCCGGGGGACCCGCCGATTAGCATCAGCGCACAGGTGAGGAGGATGCCCCCGTCGGAGAGCTGGGAGAGGTCTACGGTATTAAAGCCCGCCGTCCGCACCGTGACCGATTGGAACAGGGCAAAAAGGCATTTCTGCCAGGGCGTCCCGTGGGCAAAGGCATCCCCGTTCCATTCCAGCAGGGCAAACAGCACTGCGCCGCCCAGCAGCAGCACACCGGAGGTCACCAGCACCAGCTTGCTGTTGAGCTTGTACCGGCGGAAGGAAAGCTTGTTCTCCACAATATCCGCCCAAACGTAAAACCCCAGCCCTCCAATTACCACCAGCGCCATGATTACGCCTATGAAAAGCGGATCAGCCGCCACGGAGGTGAGGGAGGAAAAGGGCTCGGTCTGCCCCATCAGATCAAAGCCCGCATTGCAGAAGGCGGAGACAGAGTAGAACACCGATTCGGAAAGTCCTCTGACCATCCCCTTTTGGGGACAGAGCCGGACAGCCAGCAGCGCAGCCCCGATCCCCTCTATGAGTATGGTGCCGAAGAAGATAAAACGGGTCATCCGGACAATGCCGCCCACCTGGGGGGCGGAAACCGATTCCTGCATCATAAACCGGTGGCGCAGGCTGATTTTCCGCCGCATAAACATGACGCTGACAATGGAGAGGGTCATAAACCCAATGCCCCCTATCTGAATCAGCGTCAGAATCACCAGCTTCCCGAATAGGGACCAGTAGGTATAGGTGTCGTAAACCACCAGTCCCGTCACGCAGGTGGCGGAGGTGGCGGTGAAGAGCGCGTCCACCACCGGGGTGACGACCCGCACCCGGCTGGAAATTGGCAGCATCAGCAGCAGCGTCCCCACCGCCACAATGATCAAATACCCGAAGATGATGAAGCGGGTAGGAGAAATGCGGGACTGGGGCAGGCTTCTGAGCCTCTGCTCCGCCCTGGCGGAAAGCTTCAATGAGTCAGGAATGTGAAACATATCGTCATCTCCCGAAAATACAGTCGAATTCAGCGCAGGACATAACGGTCGGAAAAGGAGAAGCAGACAGAGAGACTGCCTCCCTCCCCCGCCAGGTCCGCGCCCTTTTCCTTTGCCTGACTGACCGCGTGGTACATGGCGCTGGCCGAGACAAGGGCGGAGAAAAGTCCGTTAGGGAAGTCCCCCTGGAGCGCCTCCCCCAGCGCCCAGCTAATCCAGTAGTAGCTGGCCAGCTGGGATTTATAAACGGTTGTCTGTGTTCCCCGGCAGGCAATACCGACGGTTTCCCCGCAATGAACCGCCGGAAAGGCGTTTTCAGCGCAAAGCTCCGGCAGGAAAGCGTGGAGCTCCTCCACAAGACTGGAGTCCTTCAGCTCCTCCTCCAATAGAGAAAGATAACGCCGGTCATCCGCCTGGGAAAGACACTGCTGGTACAGCCGGAGTGCCGTCTGCACCGCGCAGGCAACCTCCTCCTGGGTGTGGGGATAGGGGGTATAGGTCTCCTCCTGCTGGCAGAGGAAGAAAAACTGCTTCTGGGAGCCAAAGCTTTTGGTCTTCCAGCCCCTGGCATAGTCCTCTACCAGCTGTCCCAGCGCCGGGACAGCTACATCGTTGATCCGGCATTCCCCGGTGATATCCTCGCCGTTTTTGGCACAGTAAACCTTGATATAGCACAGCCGTTGATTGCCGAGGCGTTTGATAACCTCCTCCCGGAGAAGCTTCCATAGGACCTGGGCGTCGGTCTCCTCCGGCATCTCCCCCATGCCCACCAGATTGCTCTGATAAACGTCCCATTTATGGGTGCTTCCCGCAAACTCCGACTGAATTTCCCCGATGCGCTCCCCTTCGGACATGGCGCGCACCCCGTCCAGCATCCCGAACAGGAAGCTGCCCTGGGCCATCCCTATGGCCGATTCCTGGTCCTGTCCCAGACCGGCACTGCATTCAAAGAGCTCCCTGTCCCACTTGGGGGAATTCAGGAAATAGACCAGCACTGCGCTGCGGTCCTCCAGACCGGCCAGTTCCATCCGAAGAGACACATCCCATTCGGGGATTTCCAGGAGGTTGTCCCGGCAGCGGGTTTCCACATTTTCCAGCGAATCCCTAATCTGTTCCAAAAGCTCCTGTTCTTTTTTCTGTTTATCCTCAATCATGATAACTTCTTCCTTTCCGTGCAGATAAGCGGCGCGTTCCGGGGAGTAGAAACCTTTAACAATTGCTAACCATTCCCATACGCCAGCTCAATATCAATAAACTGCACCACCAACTGGCAGATATTCCCCTTGGCGTCATAGCCGAAATACATAGGATAAGCGCCATCCCCAAATCCGCTTTGAAAAATGGGGAGGGAGTATTCCGTGTTGGGAATCCTCCAGTTAATCCAGTCCCCTCCGTTGCGCTGGTACTTGGGATAAATGCGGGAGCTGAGCACAAACAGGGAGGAAAAATAATCGTCGAACATGCTGTCGCCGGGGGACTCCCGTTCCCATTCCTCCATAAAATCACAGAAGGCATCCCGAACCCTTACATCGCAGACACAGGCCATACCCGCGTCCACATTAAAGCCGAAATACTCTCCCTCCCGCAGATGCACCAGGTCCTCCTCGCCGGTCAGGGCCTCCTCGTGGTAAACGGCGGCACGGCGGTTAAAGCGAACCCGCACGGCGGCATAACGGGCGCAGTCCCCGTTTTCCGGGAGAATGACGCAGGCCTCCGCCTGGTACTCCCCTGCCGGAACCTTCTGAAAATAGGGCTGCTGATCCCTGCTCATATATGTGAACGGGTCCCTTGCCAGCACCTCTCCCGTGGGGAAGGAGATGCTGCCCAGCGAAATCTGGTCAATGGCCTTGCCGCACACTTCCTTTTTGGAAAAATAGGCGTTCAGGTCATTTGGGCAGCGGGTCCAGGTTCTCTTTTTATGGTAAAGCTCCAGCCATTCTGCGGTTGGCGGCACGGAGCATTCCCCCTCTCATGATAATCTAAAAACCATATCTATTCAAATTATATTATAAAGCAATCCTGCGGCTTGTCAATTTAAAAATTGGTTTTTGAAACAAAGCAGTTGTTTTTTTGCATTTTCTGACACCAAATGGGATAAAACGTCATACACTGATACTGAACCTTGTTAAAATTGCAATCAATACAGGCCATTGGGGAGCGAGGGGCTCGACGCTCATGTTTTCCGGCAGTTTATCAAGGTATCAATCAGCGGCGGAGCTCATATCTCCGCCGCAAACCAAACGAAAGGATGAAGGCAATGGAACAGATGAATTCCATGGACCTGGGCAGCAGCCAGATGAATCTGAACAATCTGGCGGACCAGTTTGACAGCTGCTCCGATCCCTTTCCCATGGCTCTGGCAATGGCTTATGTGCGGTATCAGCAATGGGGATCAACCTACGACCCCACAACCGCCCTGCACAGAGGAACCATGTTCCCCGATCTCGACAAACCCTTCCTTGGAGAGGAGGCGCTGAGCTGTGGCAGAAAATAACGAGAGCAAAGAGGTCCTTCTGCACCGTTTACAGGTATGCGGATTTATTTTGGTAGAGCTGAACGAATATCTGGACTCCCATCCGGAGGACCAGGACGCCCTGCGGTGCTTTGAAAAGCACCGCGCCATGTACGAGGAAGCCGCTGAGGCGTACACCAAACGATACGGCCCGGTTACCATCCTGGACCACGCGGCAACACAGGGAAACAAGTGGCGCTGGGTAGAAGGCCCATGGCCCTGGGAGACGGAAAAGGAGGGAATGTAGTCATGTGGGTATATCAGAAGAAGCTGCAATATCCGGTCAAGGTAGCGCGTCCAAATCCCGCGCTGGCCAGGGTGATTATCAGCCAGTTTGGGGGGCCTGACGGCGAAATGGGCGCGGCGACACGCTACCTGAGCCAGCGCTTTTCCGCCCCAAACGATGAGATGAAAGGGATTTTAACCGATATAGGAACTGAAGAACTCGCCCACATTGAGATGGTCTGCTCCCTGATTTATCAGCTGACCCGCAACCTGAGCATAGACGAAATTAAAAAGAGCGGATTCGACACTTACTTTGTCGATCACACAACCGGCCTTTACCCTGCGGATGCCTCCGGCAATCCCTTTACCGCTGCAACGCTCCAGTCTACCGGGGATCCCATCACAGACCTCAACGAGGACCTTGCTGCGGAACAGAAAGCCCGTTTGACCTATGACAACATTCTCCGCCTGGCCGACGACCCCGATGTCCGCGATGTGATCAAGTTCCTTCGCGCCAGAGAAATCGTGCATTACCAGCGGTTTGGCGAAGCAAACCATACTGATTTAAGCAGATTTTATCCCCTGTGGGCGGCGGCCTACAGGGGATATTTGCGTCATAATTCTGTATTTCAAAACGCAGGCATGACTGCAAATCCAGAAAAGTCAAACACTTTTTTCGGTATCTTCCAGAACACTTAATTCTGTAAAATCGTCCCTTGAACAGGTGAAACTGCGCCTTAAATAATCCAAACCGCCATCAATGCTGCAACAGCCACATTTACAAGTAACAAAGTCATGTCTATAAGTTGATTCGATAATATCCCCACACAGATTACATTGCACAGCGTTCCTTATGATCCTTTGCATCGCTGTCTCCTCACCCAATAATTCTTTTGAGCAGGTCTTTAATAGCCATATCTGCCCTCGCCTATTTCGTTGTATTGATTCTACCACAAAACCATGAAGTTATCAACAGTCAGCATACAGAAAACCGCCAGGGCGCTGTGGCCCTGGCGGTCTGCTATATATTCCAAAGCACCTTCGTGCTACCGTCCTCGCTGATAACGATTTTATGTATCATAATCATAGCGACAGCTTTTTTACGCTTATAATCAGCGGTTTTCCAGGACTTCGCCAGATTGACAACAACATCGGTTTCATCCTCCCGGCTTTTCAAGTCCTCTATCCGCTCATGCAGAGCCAGACGGTCCCGCTTGAGCTGGGTGGCCTTCTGGTTCGCCAGGGCCAGCAGATCATCGTTGAACCCACCTGCCAGCATGGTATCCAGAAGCTGCTTCTCTGACTTTTCAATGGCTTTGATCTTCAGCTTCAGCTCGTTGACCTCTGCCGTGTCCCCCTTTCTGGTGGTGTGGTTCATCTCCTTCAGGTCTGCCAGCTTTGCGGAGATACACTCGTAGACCATGTTCTCCAAATCCTCGGCGTAAATCGTCACCTTCGGCCCGGTACAGGTTTTCTTATGTGATCTGCCTGTACAGTTGAAGTACCTCCGTATCTCACCGCTCTTGTTGATCTTCCCCTTGATGGTGGTCATAGTATGGCCGCACTTCTCGCAGACCACCTTCCCTGCCAACCAGCTGGTAGGGTTGCTGACGCTGTTCCCGATTTGCCGGTTCTTCTCCAGCTTTCGTTGGCACCGAAGCCAGATGTCGGAATCCACGATGCCGGGATGGGTCAGGAGTACCAGCTTCATATCTGACCAATCC
>Ga0073906_1003313_pt1 | contig 18546 bp, 9 predicted proteins | sample Inofromicrocosms_FD_65485 | JGI IMG/M metagenome (GOLD analysis project Ga0073906, IMG submission 65485) | Mouse cecum microbial communities from Vienna, Austria - Inoculum for glucosamine and mucus D2O microcosms | ecosystem: Host-associated > Mammals > Digestive system > Large intestine > Cecum...
CAGGTCCGCCGGGGAGTGGACCGCCCCGATTCCCACCAGCGCCGTCAGCACCGCCGGACCCAGTCCATCAATATCCATGGCGTCGCGGGAGGCAAAGTGAATCAGGTTGCGCAGCAGCTGGGCCGGACAGTCCACATTGGTACACCGCAGCACCGCCTCCCCCTCATCCCGGACCACCGGGCTGCCGCAGGAGGGGCAGATTAGCGGTATCTGAAAGACCTCTTTATCGGGGTCATGGCTCACCGAGGCGATAACCTCCGGGATAATCTCTCCGGCCTTACGCACCAGTATCCGGTCCCCGACGGCAATCTGCTTTTCGTTGATAAAGTCCTGGTTGTGGAGCACCGCCCGGCTGACGGTGGTCCCAGCCAGCTGGATGGGGTCAAAGACGGCGGTGGGGGTCAGCGCCCCGGTGCGGCCCACCTGTATCTCAATCTCCCGCAGGGTGGTCTCCTTGACCTCCGGCGGATACTTGAAGGCGGCGGCCCACTTGGGGAATTTGGAGGTAGCGCCCAAAATAACCCTTTGGGAGAGGTCGTCCACCTTGACCACCGCGCCGTCGATGGCATAGTCGTATTCGCTGCGCCGGTCCCCTATCTCCCTTATCTCGCCGATGACCTTGTCGATATCCTCACAGGCACGGTAGGCGGGGATCACATGAAATCCCAGCTTCTTCAGATAATCCAGGGACTGCTTGTGGCCGGTGATGGTTTCGCCGCCCTCCTTTTGCTGGATGTTGAACACAAAGATGTCCAGTTTTCTGGAGGCGGTAATCTTGGGGTTCTTCTGCCGCAGGGAGCCCGCCGCCGCGTTGCGGGGGTTCTTAAAGGGCTGTTCGCCGTTGAGTTCCTGCTGCTCGGAAAGCTTTTCAAAGACAGACCTGGGCATGAACACCTCTCCCCGGACCTCCAGAAAGGGTAGCGCCTCGGTGAGCTTCAGGGGGATGGAGCGGATGGTCCGCAGGTTTTCGGTGATGTCCTCCCCCGTCAGGCCGTCGCCGCGGGTGGAGCCCCTGGTAAATATCCCGCCGGTGTACTCCAGCGAAACGGAAAGGCCATCTATCTTGGGCTCGCAGATATAGAGGGGATGCTCGACCGTCTCCCGCAGGCGCTGGTCAAACTCCCGCAGCTCCTCCTCACTGAACACGTCAGACAGGCTCCCCATCTGCACCTGATGGACCACAGGGGTAAACTGGGTTGTGGTGGATTCTCCCACCCGGCTGGTGGGAGAATCGGGAGTTTTGAACTGGGGATATTGTTCTTCCAGTTCCTCCAGCTCCCGGAGCATCTTGTCAAATTCAAAATCCTCTATCTCTGGGTCGTTGAGAACGTAATAGCGGTGGTTGTGGTAGTGGAGCTTTTCCCGCAGGTCCTCCATGCGGGAACGGATTTCCTCCTGTTGGTCAAAACCCGCTTCCATGGCAAATTTCTCCTTTTTTCAACACGTTTTATAGGAAAATGGATGACATTTCATAATACCTTTATTGTAGCATATCCACCGGTGGATTATCAATATTGAAAGCTGATTTTTTTCAGATAATCGCACCAAAAACGGCGGGATATGCGCCGCATATCCCGCCGAAAGCCAATCAACGCCGCCGTCCCGCATAAAGCTTGAACCCTATGGCAACCAACGCCGCAGCGGCAACAATCAGGCAAAGCACCAAAATGGAATTAAACCTGTTTCCATTGTCGGATTTCTCCGGCTGGGAAACCGCTGCTTCCACTGTCTCTGGCGCAGTAATGGTTTCTCCGCTTTCCTCTCCGGCAGCGCTCTGTTCTTCCCCGCCGCCCGTGTCCTGGCCGTCGTTTACAATATGCTCACGCTCCTCCACCTGGTCTTCCGGAAGGACCGTGACATTGGCGGCGGTCTGGTTTCCGCCGGACACCACCTGCGTCCCAGTCCCAGCTGCCGCGCCTGCTCCCCCGACTGTTCCGGATGCGGCAAGATGTGTAAGCTCATCCTTCTGGGTGGTTTCCCACATGTTTTTTGTGGAAATAACGTACTTGGAGGCGTGGGTAAGCGAAAAGGTTATCATGCCGTCAGCGCTGGCCTTTGCACTCTCCCGGAATTCCAGCGTCGCTTCCTTTTCATTGTAATAGGACAGGTGCAGCGTTTTTTCCGCGGCACTCTCCCCTGCTAGATAAGAGAGAGTTGCGTTGCAGGGAAGGGCACCGCTGTAGGAAATTTCAAACTGTACCAGGTCGGTGTTTTCCACTGCGGCGGAAAGATTCTTATAGCGGATTGTCTCAATGGAGAAATCAAAGAACAGCCGGTTGGCGGGGATGGACACGCCCTTGGACGTGTCGAATATCCAGATAAAATCCCCGTAGTTGAGCTTGAGCAGCGCCTTCTCCTTGGCCGCCTGGAGGAAGATATCCCGGCTGATAACCTCGCCCTCCCGGACGCGGATGGTCAGCGTCTTCTGCCCGCCGCTCTGGGTCAGGCGGCCGGAGACGTCCTCCCAGCTCAGCGACGTTCGGGTGCTGGTGCTGGTGTAGGACGGCGAATCGTCAGAGTCGTTCTCCCCCTCCAGCCAGGAGCCCCCGGAGGTCGAGCTTCCCCCTCCGGAGCCGGTATTGCCGCCCCCTGTCTGGATGGCAGAAACGATAAGCTTGGGATTGGAAAAGACGGTTTTTTCGTGATGCTCATCCAAGGCAATCATCTCGCTGCCCGGCGAAAAGCCGGAGGCGGGAATCGCCTGGGAAAAGGTCAGCGTTGCCAATTCCCGGCTTCCGCTGTTGGCAATGGGCCGAAGCTGGTCGATATAAACCGTCAGCACCGTTTTCCCCTCTGACTGCTCAGCGTTAATCAACTGAAAGTGATCGGCAGAATCATCTGTCCAAACCTCCTCCGGCTTTTCCACCTGGCCGTCAATGACAATCTGGAACTGCACCGATTCAAATTTGCTGCTGAACTGGTCCAGCCGTAAAATGTACTGATTTTGGACGCCGCTCTCTTTGAGGACGATCCGGGGCTGCTCCCCCTCGGCAAAGGCTGTCAGCATACAGCAGAACAGCGCCGCCGCCACGGTAAGCACAACCCCTATCCGTTTTCCAAGGTGTTTCATCGGCAATTAATCCTCCAATATGATTGTGGGCATGGATTCATAGGTGGGCGACGGAATCCAGCGGGTATCGCTGGTAATCCGCCCTGCTCCGCCTTCCGGCACATCCGTGCGGTGGAGCTCCGCCATAATCCGCGTGGGCAGTAAACTGTTGGCACAGCCTTGGTCAGAATCGGACATTGTGTCCTCCTGCTGGTCGGGAACGAAAATCCACAGCCCGTTGTCGATCTCCGCCATATCTCCGGTTTCGGGAATTGCGGCAAAGAGGTAAACCTCACCCGCTATGGGGATACGCTCGTTCTCGTTCAGCTCACCATCGGCAGCCATGTCGCCGTTCTGGGTACACCCGTACACGCGAACGGTGTTGAACACCGGATTTCCCCGGAAATTGCCGGTAACAACCAGCGTTCCCGCCTGAATATCTCCGTAAGCCTCGCCCAGGATGCCGATTCCGTTTTCGCCGAATTCGATGAAGTCGCCGGGGTAGGCCGCAAAATCCAGGTCCTCTGTTGTGATTCCGGCGGGCAGGCCGCTTATCCTGACGAGCTTGGCGTCAACAGGACAGATGCTGCCGTCCGCATCCTTCCGGGTAAACAGCCGCAGCTTGCCGGGATTGGAGCGGATATCCTGATAATCCAGCTCCAGCACAGTTGTGAAGCTGCTGCCGTCGGTGCTCGCCTCCACCAGGACCTTACCCTCTGTATTGTCATTGGTCTGCGTTTCCTGCGGCGCGGTTTCCTCTGTCACCGGCGCAGGCTGCTCTGGCTGTTCTGATTCTGTGGGGGTATCGGATGCTGTCGGCTCAGCGGGAATGTCAGGGTTCTCTGTATCCTCGCCGTCTGCTGGCGGCTCCTCTGGTGTTTCGGAAGACTGCTGCTCATCAGAGGTCTGTCCGTCCTCCTCCGTTGTGGGCTGACTGGAGATAGGCGCTTCACTGCTTTCAGAGGACTCCTCATCCCCTGTTTCCGCATGGGGCACAATCGGACTTTCGTCTTGCGGGAGCTGGCCATCCGCTTTACTGTCCCTGTTATCCGTCTGCGGAGGCTGCGGCTCTTGCCCCTGTTCCTTCGGAGGAATCTCCTCGTCCTGCTCCAGCTCAAATTCAGGAGCCCCCACATGGGGAACAGGCTCGTCATCAATGGTTTCCTCCGACTCTGAAGCATCTGCGGTATCTTGGGTACCCGAAGAATTTGTGGGTTCAGAGGATTCTGTTGGTTCTGTTGGTTCTGTTGGTTCTACAGGTTCTGTAGATTCACTATCTGCTTGTGGTTCAGTAGGTTCTGCGGGCTCTGTAGGCTGTTCCGTCTGTCCAAAGCCGCTGAATTTGATTCCGGCGACCGAGGTCTGTCCGTCAAAGGTCGCGGTGAGAACCCCTTCCTCCAATTTGGAGGTATCCCAGGTGTACGCTGTCCTGTCTATCAGGTTGTCGTGGGAAATATCAATCTGTCCGGAGGTATCCTCGGCAATGACATATCCCAGAATATCCACAGCCTTCACGGAATAGGTGACGGCCTTGTTGTTGACCGAACCGAGGGCATCCTCCCAGGTGGTTACGCCGGAGGCCGCCGAAAGGAAGGCCACCGTTTCCGTCTTGCTGTTAAGGGTGCGGCTGATTTCATAGCCCTGCATCTTCGCGCCGGATGTGGGGGTAATGGTAACGGTTGCCTTACGGGTGTCCCTGTTGTAATCCGCCTGAATCCCCACAGTACCCGATTGCCTCAGAATACCGGCCAGACGTTCCCGGCGGGATTCGTCAGTGAGATACTGGAGCTTCCGCTCCTCCTTAGAACCGCCCTGCCCGCTGGAGTCAAAGCCCCAGCTCTCAAAGAACTCGGATAGGTCATGACCGGATACGGTGCTTGCGGCCGCCATAAAACGCTCGTCTATGGAACCGGAATAGCCTCCGCTTCTCAGCTCCTGGTTCACCCTATAATAGAAGTTGTCATCCGCACCGTCATAGGCCAGGTGCAGCTGCCAGTACATTCCAAGGCTGACGAATACATCGTTGGACATACCCTTCTGCCCGGAGGTCACCTTTTCAAATATCTTTTCGTATTTGTTGGAATTTTCCAGGCGGGATCTGCCTGTATTCTGCCCCGCATCATAGGTCTGGGCAAACAGGGCGTAGATGTTGTTGGTGATTTCGGCCTTACCCAGGGTATCCATGACATGGCCTATCTCATGGTGGATGCCCCATCCAAAAAGATAGCCGGAGCTCCCTGTGCCAAACGGTCTTCCCGCAATCATTCCGGAGCAGGAACCGTATCCAATGCCGATATGATTTCCGCTGGCGTACATAAACGCCTTGCCGAACATCCGCATATAACGGATGTTGTGGCGGGAGCGGGATATCTCCAGGTCATCTTCATCAATGCCATGGGTGCGGTACATTAGCTGCATCAGTTCTTCCCACGCAAGGCCGTCGTTATAGAGGGTCTCCACGCCGTTGGAGCCCAGGGCGCTGCGCACCTGGGTAGCGGGCAGGGAAAGGAGCACATGGGGGAAGGCGATTTCAGTGGCGTTCAGGTAATGGGTTTCCAGGGTGCCGCTGTTCATACCGCTTAGCCGCGCCGTGTAATAGCTGTTCAGTTCATCGATATAAGCAGTAATTTTTGATTTTACCTGCTCTTCGCTCATTTTATGCCAGTCGGAGAGCTCCAGCAGGGGTATCTGAACCCCGCCGCGCACATGAAGCTTGATGCTGTCCGCCTCTGTCCCGGCATATTGCAGGTAGAGAGAACCGCCCTTTTGGGGAGACACATTGTTGATTTGCGGAATGGTGATGATGTTGCGCCCGCTTTTCAGCTTGATGGCGCTTCCGCTCCATTTGGCCGCTTCGGCAAAGTGCTGGGTGGGAATCAGGTTGACCGTCTCTCCCTCCGGAATCTCGGCATAGACGACAATCTGGGTTCCGGCCTGGGCGGTCACGCCTATGGGCTGGAAGGTGTTGATCGTCTTTTTATCGCCGGAGGTGTCACGGGACTGGACATCGTCTATGATTCTTCCCAGCTTGGAGGAATCGTTGTTCAGCAGGGCCTGGGCCAGATCCAGCTCATCCTTGAGAATATCTTTGTTGACATAGTACCCTTCGGTATTTTCCAGGCGGGCATAGAGCTGATCGATCTGCCCCTGGGTCGTTGCGGGGTTGATCTGGGTATAGGTACGGTCGGTGAACAGCGCCTCAATGCTGTCGTCGATGTCGTCATAGGTATAGAAGGCAATTTCCGCAAGGGATGGACTTGGCTTGGGCGCGCCATTCCACTGGCGGACCATTACCGAAATCTTTTTGATGTGGTCGTTGCGCTCAAAGGGCAGGATGGCGTATCCGGTTTCCTTGGGGTTGTTGCGCACGGTGGGCGCTGCGACGTCCCCATCGTTGTTGTTGCCCAGCTTCCCTTGGTCGGAGGTCAGGTGGGTCATATTTCCGTCCTTATCCCAGACAGTGACTGAGTACTTGGCGAAGGATTCCGGGTACCCCTTGTTGAGCCGGGGCACATAGACCAGATAATCCATGCTCTTTTCTTCATTGAACTCAAAAGTAAACCTGCTGCTTCTCCACCAGCTTTGACCGGTCCAATGGGTTTCAAAGTCCTCGTCATAAACCCACGATATGTCAAATTTTCCGCCGTATTCCGAGGAAACGTTGCCAGGGTCGTCCATGGTCACGCTGATAATATCGGAATTGGGAATCCGGTTGAGGGTAGGCAGTGTCGGGAAGTTCAGGATTTCCTTTTCCGGCGCGCCGGTGGCCACCAGGGAGGGGCGGCTGAAGCCGATCTTGTTCCCCGCCGTGACATAGAAGTCATAGGAGACGTCGTTGGTCAGTCCGGAAACCGTATAAGAAACAGCCGCGGTCTTTTCTGCCGCCAGCTTGTACTGGCTGGCAGCGGATTCCTTATAGTAGAGGTTGTAGAACTCCGCGTCCTCCGCTTTCTTCCAGTTCACGACAATGGCGCTGTCTTCTGGGGTCAGTGAGAGGTTGTCCGGCGGCAAGGGCTTGCTGCTGGGCTGGGGGATGCAGCTCGCCGGTACGGAGGGGCTGCTGGTCCAGTCGCCGCTATAGGCGGAGACGGTGAAATAATAGGTCTTGAGGTTTTCCAGCCCGGTGACAACGGCCTGATTGCTTCCCACCCGCAGCTGCAAGGTAAGCGCTCCGGGAGCGGTCCCGTATCTCACGATATATCCGTCCACGTTGTCAACCTTGCGCCAGGTCAGCGTCGCCTGCTTGCTCCCCGCCTCCGCGTAGAGGTTTTTGGGAATAGACGCGCCCAGGTCCAGGTTTTCTGGGATAATGTCCTTTAAAAATTCAATCTTTTCGATAACGGCAAAGGAGACCTTTCCGTCCTCCCCCACCACCTTTTCCACCTTGATGGTGATCTTCTTGACCGGAACCCGTCCGTTCAGGGGGATGACGACCGTGCTTTGCCCTGCCGTCCTCTCGGTGGCGTGGGTGTCCTCCGGAGGCGTTATATCAAAGGGAATCTCATCGGACTCTCCCGATGCGTATTCGACCACCACGCTGCCCTTTTCCAGCGCCCCCTTTACGGCGGGGGAAATGATGCTGATTTCGCTCATTTCCTTTGGCTCGTGGAAGACGATGGGAATTTCGCATTCCTTGTCATTGGTTTTAATAGTCACAGGCTTGCCGTTATCCAGGAAAAGGTTTTCCAGCCGTTCCTTGGCGGTTCCCTTTTCGGCCCCGTCCACCAGGATTTGCAGGCCATTGTGTTCCAACTCATTGGCCATGGTCCCTGTTTCCAGGACACCTGCCGTTACCAGCTCGCCCTCGTACACCTCGGCGGGGCGGGGGGAGACCATATTGTGATGAACCAGGGCAATATCGGTGATATCCACCACGCCGTCCAGGTTCAGGTCCGCGGCCTTGGAGGACTGGCCCAGGGCTTTGCTCACCTCGTCCAGGTCCTTCTGATTGATCTGCTTATCTGACGTGACGTCCCCCAGGGCAAAGCCTCCGCTTTCCGCGCTTATGTACACTCTGGGAACATATTCATCGATGGAGGCGGCGGTTTCCGGCACGGTGACGGTGCGGTAGCCCTCCCCTTCAAACCTGAACTGATATTTGGAGCTGGCGGGCAGACCGGAAAATTCCACCAGATAAAAGCCCACCTTGTCGTTTGGGGCAAGGGGTGCGTCCTGGGGATTGAGCAGGGTGATTTGAGCACGGATTCTGTTTTTGCCTATGGTGAAATCCTTTTCCTGGTCCGAAGCGCCGAGCACAATCTTGCTCTCTGCCTTATTGTCCTGAATCAGTGTAAGGGACAGTTTCCGGTTTTTCAGAGTTTCGGCGGATTCCCGGTAATCCATCCGCAGCACGACCTCCAGCCGTCCCGCGTTTGCCGCCGTTTCCGGCATGACATCGACGGTTTCGAGCGTGTCCTGGGCGTATACCGGGAGCTGGACCCCGGAAAGGACCAGCATGACAGATAAAAGACAACTCAATGCTCGTTTCATGATTTTTTCTCCTCTATAATAAAGATACATCGGGTTGGCAGCATTTGCCGATTATCAGTATAGCATAAAAAAGGATAGAACGCCAGATATCTTTTTTCATTTTGGAAATAATTTTCCTAAAGCTGTCCAATCGCCCCTATAAACCGTGCAACTTGCATATTGTCGGATTCTCTGTTCTGATGTATAATAGAATTTAACGGTTTTTCTCTGTACTTCGGTTTGCAAAGTAATTGAAGCTGACTTTAACCTGGTATTTTTAGAAAGAGGGCTGAATATGACCAATGATCGAAAGCTGAATCTGTTTGAAAGCGCCCCCATTGCAAGGGCGGTGCTTCTTCTGTCCGCACCGACAGTGGCAAGCTGTTTGGTGTCAATCCTGTACAGTCTGGCGGACACGTATTTTGTGGGGATGCTCAACGACCCCATTCAAACGGCGGCGGTGACGCTGGCCGCTCCGGTTCTCCTGGCTTTCAACGCTGTAAACAATCTTTTCGGTGTGGGAAGCTCCAGTATGATGAGCCGCGCCCTGGGCCGCAAGGACTTCAAAACCCTCCGCCAAAGCTCCTCCTTTGGCTTTTACGGCTCCGTCTTCTGCGGGATTCTGTATTCTTTGGCGTGTATAGCCTTTATGGGGCCCCTGCTGAGCATACTGGGGGCGGATGCCACCACCGCGGAACCCACCCGGCGGTATCTGATCTGGACCGTCTGCTGCGGGGCGGTGCCCTCCATTCTGAATGTCGTCATGGCCTATCTGATCCGCTCGGAGGGCGCAACCTTCCACGCCAGCATGGGAACCATGTGCGGCTGCCTGCTCAACATTGTACTGGACCCCCTCTTCATCCTTCCCGGCGGCCTGGGAATGGGGGCGGAGGGCGCTGCCCTGGCCACCTTTATTTCCAACTGCATCGCCACCCTGTACTTTTTCTGCTACCTGATTATCAAACGGAAGTCCACCTATGTCTGCATCTCCCCTAAGGAGTTCACCCTGCGCAGGGTAATTTCCGGCGGCGTGTGTACTGTCGGCATTCCAGCCTCCATCCAGAATCTGCTCAATGTGGTCAGCCACATGCTTCTCAACAATCTTGCCGCCCCTTACGGTGCCGCGGCCCTTGCCGCCATGGGGATTGCCTCCAAAATTTGCATGGTCCCCTTCTTTGTCTCCAACGGCATCTCCCAGGGAGTCATGCCCCTGGTGGGGTATACATATGCTGCCAGGGATATCAAGCGGATGAAAAAAGCCCTCTGGTTTTCCGCCAAGCTGTCCCTGTCCATTCTGACGGTCTGCGCGCTGTGCTTCTGCGTCTTTTCCAACCCCCTTACCCGCTCCTTTATCGAGGACGCCCAGACAGTGGCCTTCGGCTCCGTCTTTTTAAAGGGAATGTCCCTGTCAGTGCCCTTCCTGGCATTGGATTTTCTGGCGGTGGGCGTGTTCCAGGCGGTGGGAAAGGGCTCCAATTCCCTGCTGATGGCCGCCCTGCGCAAGGGGGTATTTGAAATTCCCGCCCTCTACCTTTTAAACTTCCTGTTCCCCCTTTACGGCCTGGCCTTCGCCCAGCTTCTGGCGGAGGTCTGCATGTCTGTCATCGGGACGATTCTGCTGCTGAAGCTGCTCCGGCAGATTGAGGCGCAGTATGCGAAATAGATAAGGAGGTACCCCCCATGCCCCTTCCCAACGCCCCCTATTACGCCTGGCAAATCAATGCCAGCTTTGAAAACAACGTCAAGCTCCCGCCGGGCCTGAAGAAACACACCAATTCCTACGGCCAGCTGAAGCTCCTGGGCAAGGACGTCGCGCCCCGAACCGTGGAGCCCCTCCTCACCCTTGTCCTCCAGAAAAAGGTGCGGCTCCTGTACATCAGCCCCTTTGCCCCCGCGGGAGAGGACGAGTCCCTCCAAAGGGAGCTGAACAACCAGCTGCTCTGTGAAACCTACACCCACGGCTGCGGCGTCATGGGCTTTAACCGGGAAAAATCCATCGCCTGCCTGCGCAGGCTGGATGCCTCCTCCCTGAATCTCCGCAGAACCAAAGCCGCCGGCGATGCGCCTCTCCCCTGTCCTCTGGTGGTCTTTGATTCCTACCAGGACATGGCCGAAGCCGCCAAAAACATAATTCTCACCGGGTCCATAGACGGAAGCCGGGGCCTCCCGCCCACGGCCTCCGATACCCGGCGGGGTGTCGATCCAGGGCTTCTGTACTGGATTGAAAACGTCCTGCGCACCATTCCCGAAACGCCGGAGGACCTGGCAAAGGTCACAGGGCTGGTTGCCAACTACTACCTCCCCGCCTACCCGGTGTTTCCCGATTGGCTGGCCCCCGAACCGGGGAACTGGTCCCTTTTGGGGGAGCTGCCAAACCTGAAGGTTCTCTTTATGCCCAAGGTAAAGCCGGACAGCCTTGACTTTCTCCTCAACTGCCCTTCCCTGGAACGACTCGGACTGGCACAGACCGAGCTTTCCAATCCGGATGTACTAAAAAATCTCCCCCGCGTCACCTATCTTGACCTGCCTCCTGCGGATTTTGACGATTTTTCCTTTCTGCTGGGCTGCCGCAGCCTGGAAATTCTCGACCTGAGCCGGACAAACTTCCGGGACTGCTCCATTCTCACCTGGATGCCGGAGCTGAAAAGGGTCCTTCTCCCCGCCCAGCGCCAGCTCCTCCGCCGGGAGCTGCTGGATCCCCTTCCCATCCAGGTCAAGCCCAATCCCAAACGGGTACGGGGAAAAGATGTCCCTCTCTACGAGCTGATACCGCCCCGCCCGACGGAGCCCTTAGATACCCGTCCGCCCTACAAGGTTCTGCACATCGAAGGGGGCGGCCTGAGCTGTGAGGGCCGGGGTATCACCGAAAAGGTGGTCAGGGACCTGATAAAGGACATCCAAAAGGGCGAGGCAGCAGATGAATTGTATCTTTCCCTGGAATACTGGGGAGAGGATGAAAATATGATCCTGGCAATGGGAGAGGACGGAATTGAGCTGTGCTTTGAGGATCAGGAGCAACCGGTTTTCTACGCCCTATATGACCCCGAAACCCCCTGTGACAGCGCAAAAAACGATCCCTACCGGAGACCGGCCACAAAAAACCGGCAGCTTGCGGCGGACTGCGCCGCTTATTTCATCAAAACCGGGGAGCTGTACCCCGGCGCTTACTGGGCAAAATACTATAAATAGCTGAAGGTGAATTTTATCCACAAAAAATACCGGCGCGGCCCCCCCTGCTATTGAGGGGCCCGCGCCGTTTCTTCATTTCAGCCCGGACTGCATTTCCGCGAACAGCCCCGGCACCGCGCCGACGATGACCGTTTCCGCCAGCGGAAAATCCACCTCTGCCACGCTGGAAGTGGAATATCCCGGCGAAACCACCGCCACATCCACCGTAATATGCAGCAAAATCTGATGGACTGTCTGGTTGATCCCCGCCGAAAGGAACTGCTGCCGCAGCTCTGTCTTTACATATCCCACGGGGATCAGCTTAAAGGTGAGCTCCGGCCCCCTGCCGGAGAGAAAATTCCCGCCGAACAGCGTTCCCAGGGGGATGCTGGCCTCCTGCTCCTGGCGGAGGAGCAGCCTTTTGTCTATGGCGCGGGTCAGCTTGGTCCGCAGCAGGTTCATCTCAATGGTCTTGGTCTCAATGGCGAGGACCCTCCCCTCCCCGTCCTCCCGCAGGACAGCCAGGTCCTGGTAAGTGACCGGCTCGGCGGCCAACACCTCCATAACCGCCTCGTCGATCACCCGGACGGCGGCGGCCTGGGCCTGCCGCCCGGCGAACAGCTGAATCACAGGCCGCAGCTTTATCTCAACCACAATCGACGCTGTCAGCACCATTATCAGAAAAATAAAAATCCGCACCGAAAGCTTCAGCCGCCTGCGTCCGCCCCGATATCCGGCCTTTCTCAATCCGCCTCTCCCCTTTTCGCCTGATAAAACAGTATATTCCAAAAGGGGGAAAGGGTTTCATACAAGTCAAACAAACATGGAGCTCTCCTCCGAATCAATGGCCTCCTGAAACAGCGCCAGCGCCGACTGATAGATACGCACCGGGTCCTTCATAAACGCCTTGCGGATGGCCTCGCACTGCTTTTCCTTTGGAATGAACAGCGACAGCCGCATCAGGTCGCTGCCTATGTCCGACACCACCAGCGTAATCTGGTAGCCGTCCTGCACCTTGATGATCTCCGCGTAATTTTCCTCCATCATCCGCTGCTGGGCAAAGTAGGAGGCCGACACCTCCAGTCCGCGCTCCCGGATGGAGAGGGGGACCAGATGCTCAAAGGAGTCCGCAGTCAGCTTGCCCTTCTGGGTCAGGGTATAGGCCTCCTCCCCGCTGTCGTTGTGGGTGACGCTGAGCTGACCGCCCTGCTTCAGCTGGCTGACGGCGGCAACGAACTCAAAGTAATTAACCATCCCGTCTGTCTGTATGATCTCGCTCAGCTGGTCAAAGGTCGCGGGGATTCCGATATGCTTGAGAAGATAGCAGACAAAGACCTGCACCTCTAAATCAGTTGTCAGACCACCCGGCTGCAGGCCGGCGGTAAAGGCGTTGGGGAATTCCATACGGAACCTCCACCTCCTTGCTTCCGGCGCGCCGAAGGAGGCCGGACGCGCCTGTATACTTATTCTCCTTTTATTCTACATGAAAACCGCGGAAAAAGGAAGTATCAATTTACGGTTTTGCATAAAAAACGTTGCTCCGCCCTATGACACATAAACCAGGGCCTGTTCACATAATCATAGAGTTGAAAGAAAATCTCAGGGAGAAAGAAAGGAATGGTTGATGTGACAGCGGTACAGGAGCGCACAGCCCCCCAGCCTGTCCTCCGGATGAAGGCGGGGCTGACAGAGGCCCAGGCGGAGGAGCGGCTGGCAAAGCATGGAAAAAACCGTCTGACAACGGGGAAGAAGAAAAACGCCTGCCTGCTATTCTTCTCACAATTTAAGGATTTATTGATTATCATCCTCCTGGTGTCCACGGGGATATCGGTGCTGATGGGAGAAATCACCGAGGCGATTGCGATTATCACCATCGTATTTCTCAACGCGGTGCTGGGATTTTTACAGGAGTACCGGACGGAGCGGACACTGGAAGCCATGAAGCAGCTGGCCGCGCCGGAGGCTCAGGTGATCCGAGAGGGCCGCGTCCGTTCCGTTCCGGCGGATGAGCTGGTCCCCGGAGACATCGTCGTATTAAAGGCAGGCTGCCGCATCCCCGCCGACGGATTGCTGCTGGAGGCGGAGGGCCTGGCGGCGGACGAGTCGCTCATTACCGGCGAATCTGCCCCTGTGTCCAAGCGTGCCGCGGAGTCCGCGGCGCTTCAGAATCCCCCCTCCGGTCCCAACCGTCCCGACATGGTGTACATGGGCACCACATTGACCAAGGGCCGCGGCCTGGCATATATCACCGTGACAGGGATGGAAACGGAGATGGGCAAAATCGCCGGAATGCTCCACTCCATTGAGGCAGAGACCACCCCTCTGCAAAAAAAGCTGGACCAGCTGGGCCGGTATATGGCGGTGGGCTGTCTTGGCGTCTGCGCCATCGTCTCCCTGGCCGGAATCCTCCGGGGGGAACCGGTGCTGGATATGGTCATCACCGGACTGTCGCTGTCGGTGGCCGCCATTCCGGAGGGCCTCCCGGCCATTGTCACCATCACTCTGGCCCTGGCCATGGGCAGGATACTGAAAAAGAACGCCCTGATCCGCCAGCTCCACGCGGTGGAAACCCTGGGCTGCGCCGATGTCATCTGCTCCGACAAGACGGGCACCCTCACGGAAAACCGCATGACCGTGAAAGAAATCCAGCTTTGTGACCGCCTGTATACCATCGAGGAGGGGAAGCTCCAGGGCCCGGACTCCTCCGGCTGCGAACCCCTGCGGCAGCTGCTCCAGGCGGCGGTGCTCTGCAACGACGCGGAGATGTTCCCGGAGCCGGGAAAGGGAACTCCCCGCCAGCCTGTCTACACCTATACCGGCGACCCCACCGAAACGGCCCTGCTGGCCGCCGGGGCCGCCGCCGGACTGGTCCGCCCGGCGCTGACGCGGCAGTGGAGCCGCTGCGGGGAAATCCCCTTTGATTCCCAGCGAAAGATGATGTCGGTGACAGTAAAGAATGCCGCCGGACAGCGGGTCACCTATGTCAAGGGCGCGCCGGACTATCTTCTCAACCGCTGCGTCAAATGCTGGACCCTCTCCGGGATACAGCCCATGACCCCTCTGCTCAAAAAGCGCATCTTGGAGCAGAATCTGGGACTCGGCAAACGGGCCATGCGGGTGCTGGGCTTCGCCGTCCGGGAAAGCTCCGGCGACAAGCCGGAGGAAACCGGCCTGACCTTTCTGGGCCTCAGCGGAATGATCGATCCGCCCCGTCGGGAGGCATATCAGGCAGTCAAGCTCTGCCGCCAGGCGGGAATCCGCCCGGTGATGATCTCCGGCGACCACAAAAACACCGCCTGTGCCGTTGCCAAGCAGTTGGATATCCTCCGGGAGGGGGACAAAGTGTACACCGGCGCGGAGCTGGACGCCATGACCGATGAAGCCCTCCGGGAGGCGGTAAAGACGGCCAGCGTATTTGCCCGCGTCAATCCGGGGCACAAGCTGCGCATTGTCCGCGCCCTCAAGCAGAACGGCCGGGTTGTGGCCATGACCGGCGACGGTGTCAACGACGCCCCCGCCGTCAAGGAGGCAAACATCGGGGTGGCCATGGGCAAAAACGGAACCGACGTCACGCGGGAGGCCGCCGCCCTCATTCTGCTGGACGACAACTTCGCCACCCTGGTAAGCGCGGTGGAGGAGGGCCGGGTGATCTACCGGAATATCCGCAAATCCATCCGCTATCTGCTCTCCTGCAACATTGGGGAGGTGCTGACCATGTTCGCCGGGATGCTCATGGGCCTGCCGGTGGCCCTGCTGCCCATACAGATTCTGCTGGTGAACCTGGCAACCGACGGTCTCCCCGCCATCGCCCTGGGCCTGGAGCCCCCCGGAAAGGACATCATGAAGGAAAAGCCCCGCAACACCAATGATTCCGTTTTCTCCGACGGCCTGCTGTCCACCATTCTGTTCCGGGGATGCCTGATTGGGCTGACAACTTTGTGGGTATTTGTATCCATTCTCCAAAGCGCCGGGCTGGAATATGCCCGCACCGCCGCCCTGCTGACCCTGGTGATGACCCAGCTGTTCTACCTGTTCGAGTGCAAGGAGGAGCACAAGAACATCTTTCAAATTCACTTCTTCTCCAATCCCCAGCTGATACTGGCGGCGTGCAGCTCGGTGGTCATTATGGCCCTGGTGATATTCTTCCCGCCCCTGCAGGCGGTTTTCCGCACAGTGGCCCTGACGGGACAGCAGCTTGGCTTCATCTTCCTTTCCAGTTGTGCTGCGCCGGTGCTGTCGGCCATATTCTCCGGCGGAAGGGTTTTTTCGGGGAGGAGGAAAAGCGCCTCCTAATTTAAATTCCTTTCCCTCAATAGATTGATTTATAATATTTAAATAAAGGCTGCTGTCATAAAGTGTAATTTTTGACAGCAGCTTTTATCACTATATTACTACTTTGATATATGAAAAGCAATAGATTTCCCGAAAAAAAACTCAAAAAATATGCTGGATGCGCATAGGAGCAGGGACTGTCAAAAGGTACACCTTTTGACAGTCCGGCAAACATATGCAACGAGAGACGAGGGAGCGGGAATGTATATCATTTTATTTTTTGGTATGGCGGCTTTGGCTGGGGGCATTTATCTCATTACCGTCGCCGCAGCGGCACGGAGGAAAGGACGGAAGGCCGTCCATAGCTTCAATCAGGCGGTTCAAAGCCTCAGAAGCGCACAGGGCAGCCTGGACGAATACATCTCAAAGTCCAACGAACTCCTGAGGGCTGTAAAACGGGCCGACGTCAAGGACCCGGTGCTGTTGGAAAAGTTTGATTCCCTTCTGCGGTCTGCCCAGGACCTGGTCCGCTTCAGTCCCCCGGAGATGAAAAAGCGCAGAGAGGAGATACGCGCCCAGGCCCGAAATATCCGGGAACAGAACCGCGCCGCCTGGAGGCTGTATGCGGAGCTTGTTGATGTATTCTTTCTGGTGGAGCAGATACGCCGACAAATCGCCGGTACAGGGCGGCTGATTGTATCCCTTTCCGCTGTAGCCTCCCCGGCGGGGAGCTTTCCCGTTTACGCCCTCCATCCCGAAACCGGGGAAGCCGCCCTGGTGTCCTCCTTTCCCATTTCGGACGGTTCCTATAACAGCGTCCAAACTCCCTCTACCCTTTTTCTTCCCGCTGCGGCAGAACCCCGCCGGGAATGGTATTCCGCTGATTTCAGTAAACTGGCGGCCACAAGGATATGCAACCGGACCGGAGAAAGCCACGCGGGATGGATTGACACCCGCGGCAATTTTTTTGACGTTACGGAGGCCCTTGGATTTTCCTCCATGGCCTCCTCTAGGCCGCCTGACCGCTGGCACGCGGCGGGCTTTGTGGGGGATATCTTTGGATTTTACCGGGAAGAGCAGGGAGAAAAAAGCTATTTCTACATATCCACGGACAGCGTCTCCCCTCTTGCCGTACAGCGGGGGAATATTCTCGCCTCCAGCCGTCCGCTTCCCACCGGGGAGGACTCAGGGAGCCGATGGAACGCCGTCGTCAGTCCCAACAAGGAGAGAATCGCTTTCATGTCCCTGCGCCCCGGCGCAAAGGTGAAGACCCAGGAGAACATCGACATCTATATTGCCCCCGCAGACGGTGAAGGCCCGATGAGGTTTGACGGGTATGCGGCATTTGTAAACGGCATAGGAGGCCGTTATTTTTCCAATGGAGACAATGACGGACTGCTGTACTGGACCCTGATTGACTGGTGCTGACATCAATCAAAAAAGCTTCACCCGCCTTTTTTACAGGCCAGTGAAGCTTTCTTACTTTATAAGCAGTCAACCTGCCGGAAACCCGTCTTGGGATGCTTCCGCTTAATCGTCGTCCTCGTCATCCTCCGGCATATTCCAGTTGTGCCACACATTCTGGACGTCGTCGTTGTCCTCCAGCATCTCCAGCAGACGCTCCATCTTCACCGTCAGTTCCTCGTCGGTGATATCGGTCATGGTGGAGGGCAGATACTCTATTTCGGCGGACTCAAAGGTGTATCCCTTCTCCTCCAACGCTATCCGGACGTTTCTCAGCTCGTTGGGCTCGGTGGTGATCTCCACCACGTCCTCCTCCACGGTAAAATCATCCGCCCCGGCGTCCATGCAATCCTCCATAATCTTGTCCTCGTCCAGGCCCTCGTTGGCGATGACGATAACGCCCTTGCGCTCAAACAGGAAGGAAACGCAGCCGCTCTGTCCCAGATTCCCGCCGCACTTGTCAAAGTAATGGCGCAGGTCCCCTGCCGTGCGGTTGCGGTTGTCGGTGAGGGTCTCCACAATCACCGCCACGCCGGAGGGGCCGTATCCCTCATAGAAAATATTTTCGTAATTATTTTTATCTCCATCGCCCACCGCTTTTTTGATAATGCGGTCGATGTTGTCGTTGGGGACGTTGTTGGCCTTTGCCTTGGCAATGCAGTCCTTCAGCTTGGAGTTGACGTTGGGGTCGCCGCTGCCGCCCTCCCGGACCGCCACGGCTATCTCACGGCCAATTTTGGTAAAGATACGCGCCTTTGCGCCGTCGGTCTTTTCCTTTTTCCGCTTAATATTGTTCCACTTAGAATGTCCTGACATTGGAATCTCCCTTTCCTGTTATTTGTATTATGTTCCGCCCCTGTGCGGGGAACGGCAGAATTCTAACCATATTATTTTACCATATCTTTGGCCTGATGGCAATAGGCCGGATGGGAGCTTTTTTTGCTCTGCGTGCTATGCGTTAAGGAATTTTACAGCCGTTCCGGTCAGGAGCTTCATCCCGTTTTTCATGGCCCGCTCATCCCAGTCAAACCTGGAATGGTGGTTGCTGTAAATCTCCCTGCCGTCGTCATACGCCGCCCCGACGATTGCGAACACCCCCGGAACCCTTTCGGCAAAAAAGCTGA
>Ga0073906_1003336_pt1 | contig 18426 bp, 16 predicted proteins | sample Inofromicrocosms_FD_65485 | JGI IMG/M metagenome (GOLD analysis project Ga0073906, IMG submission 65485) | Mouse cecum microbial communities from Vienna, Austria - Inoculum for glucosamine and mucus D2O microcosms | ecosystem: Host-associated > Mammals > Digestive system > Large intestine >...
AAAGGGTGACGCACTCCCCACCTAGAATCACATTCCCTTTATTCCGGTTTACATTCAGCACAATGCTGGAAACCATGGGGAACCTGTCCTTCAGCAGGGAGATAAACTCCTGGCTGTGGGGCAGCGTCCTGCCGTTTATCGCCAGGCACACCATGATTTCCCCGGAAATCTGCCCAATCCGCAGATAGAGATGCCGCACCAGTCCCTCGCCGGTTTCCTCCCTGTAGGCGGGGATTCGGTGCTTCTCCAGGAAACGGCGCACCTCCTGGGCAATCTCCGTAAACACCGGCGGGTGTAACCGGCATTCTCCGCCGTCCACCAGCCGGTGGGAGCGCTTGGCGTAAAAGCCAATCCGGATGCTGCCCTCCTCATCCTGCCCGACGGGATACTGTGCCTTGTTCCGGTAGTGGTCCGGGGAAGGAGAGGGCTGAAAGGGCTCCAGGTTGGGCTGAATTCCGGCCAGCCGCCTTAGGCTGTCCTCAATCCAGCCGTTTTTGGCCCGGCATTCCGCCTCATAGGAGATATGCCGCAGGGAACACCCGCCGCACACCCTGGAGACCGGGCAGTCCGGCTCCATCCGGTCCCGCGACGGTCTATTGAGCTTTTCCAGCCGTCCATAGGCATAGCTTTTCAGTACCTTGACCAGCCGCACCTGGGCGCGGTCTCCCGGCGCGGTGTCGGGCACAAATACCGCAAAGCGGTTCGGTCCAAAGTGGCCTGCACCGTTTCCCTCATTGGTTAAACCCGTTATCTCCAGGGATATCACTTGATTTTTTTCCAACTGCCGGTCCATGAAAAGTCCTTTCTGCATATGAGCATTCACTGTCTGGGATAAGCCCTTATTCCCCTGCCGCACCGGGCAGAGAAGAGGTGTTGGCACTGGTATTGTGGAACTCCATCCCCTCCAGCCGCTCCATATTCCGGATGGCGGTGATATAGTAGTATTTTCTCTCCCGGTTGTACTTCATATCGTATATCATATACTTGTCCGGGTCGTTGTCGGAGCTGTTCAGCGAAACGGTCACACCGTTTCCCGGTGCCACATATCCCACCGTCACAGCCAATGTGTCGCTTTCCTCCCCCTTCTGCACGCTCTCAATCCGCGGCACATATACCCCCACTTGCGTATACAGAGGGATGGAGTAAGAACGGCTGGACTCGTTATAGTAGTAGCTCAGGTCCAGCTCACCGAAGGTCTGATGGTTGAGCTTGACGTCCGGCCCGAACAGCCGGATGGCGGCGGCGTCCACGTCGGTTTCCGCCACATTCAGGGACTGCCCCAGCTCAATGGTGTACTTTCCGCTGGTATCGCTCAGCACTGCCGACCAGATGGAGGATTGCAGCAACATGAGGGGGTCGGCAGACTCCAGGGAATCAAAGGGTGCGGGATCAAACATGAGAATGGGCAGAAGAGTGTTCTCCATTTCCTCCTGTTCGCTGGAGTTGCTCAGGGCATTCTGCACCGCCCGGACGGCAGTGGAAATCAGAAAGATAGCGCCCACAGCGGCCAGTATCAGAATAATGCTTCCAAGGACTGCTGTCCAGATTTCTTTTTTTGTCTTTGCCATGCAAATGATTCCGCCTTTCAGATATAAAAGGGAAGCGGTTCGCCATTCATTCAGCGAATCTGTCCATTCCCTTCCAGGATGTATTTGTAAGAGGTGAGCTCCTCCAGGCCCATTGGGCCCCTGGCGTGGAGCTTTTGGGTGGAGATGCCAATCTCGGCCCCCAGCCCGAATTCTCCCCCGTCGGTAAAGCGGGTGGAAGCATTGACGTAAACCGCCGCCGCGTCCACCTCCAGGGTGAACCTGCGGCTGTTTTCATAGCTTTCCGTCACAATGCATTCACTGTGGCGGGTGCCGTGGGCGTTGATGTGGTCGATGGCCTCCTCCAACGAACCCACTACCTTAACCGCAAGGATGTAATCCAAAAACTCTGTGTCGAAATCCTCCGGAGAGGCCGGAACAACACAATCCCCCAGAATGCGGACCGTTTCCGGACACCCCCGCAGCTGGACCTGATGCTGGTCCAGAGCCTCCTTCATCCGGGGAAGGAGCATCTCCGCAACGTCCCGATGAACCAGGACATTCTCAATGGCGTTGCAGACTGAGGGGCGGGAGGTCTTGGCGTTGTCTACAATCCGGCAGGCCATCTCCAGATTGGCGGAGGCGTCCACATAGACATGACAGTTGCCCACTCCTGTTTCAATCACCGGAACAGTAGCGTTTTCCACCACCGAGCGGATCAGCCCCGCCCCGCCGCGGGGAATCAGCACATCCAGATATCTGTTCAGCTTCATCAGCTCCAGGGCGGATTCACGAGAGGTATCCTTCACCAACTGGATACAGCCGTCAGGAAAGCCGGATTCCTCCAGCGCCTCCCGCATCACCCTTTCCAGTGCAGAGGCAGAGTGAATCGCCTCCTTGCCTCCCCGGAGGATACAGGCATTGGAGGACTTCAGGCAGAGGACCGCCGCGTCCACCGTGACATTGGGGCGGGCCTCATAAATCATACCGGCTACCCCCAGGGGCACGGACACCTTCTGCATTCGCAGACCATTTGGCAGGGTTTGTCCGCCCAGCACCTTCCCTACAGGATCGGGGAGGGCGGCGACCTCCTCCACAGAACGGGCCATGTCCTGTATCCGCTTTGGCGTCAGGGTCAGGCGGTCCAGCAGAGAGGAGGTCATCCCGGAGACCTTGGTGGCCTCAATATCCAGCCCGTTGGCCTTTAAAATATCGGCTTCACTTTTTTCCAGATGGGCGGCAATGGAGAGCAGCGCGCCGTTCTTTTCCTTTGCCGAAACGGTACGGAGAAACCGTGCCGCCTCCTGTGCCCGCTGGCCCATCTGCTGTAATACTGTCATGGCAATTCCTCCTTTTTCACCGGATGGGCGGCAAAGTGGGTGCCCACCGCCTCACCGTCAAATAACCGATAGAGCTGTTCCGGCTGCTCGCCGTTGATGATGGCCATATCAATCCCGGCCCCGCAGGCAATTTCGGCCGCGTGGATTTTGGTGATCATGCCACCCGTCCCGCGGGAGCTGCCTGCCCCCTGGGCGATGGCCTTAATATGGCTGTCTATTGTATCCACGCGGGGAATCAGGCGGGCGGAGGAATCGGTTCTGGGGTTGCCGGAATACAGCCCGTTGATATCCGACATCAGCACCAGAACGTCAGCCTGGGTCAGTTGAGCGACCACAGCAGAGAGGGTGTCGTTATCGCCGAACTCGATCTCCTCCACCGCGACGGTGTCGTTTTCGTTTACAATGGGGATGGTGTGAAAGGTAAGAAGCCGATCAAAGGCGTTTTCAGCGTTTTGCTTTCGCTGTTTGTTTTCCACAATGTCCCTGGTCATGAGCACCTGAGAGACGTTGTGGTTGTATTCCGCAAACATTTTATCATAGAGGTACATCAACTCACACTGTCCAACAGCTGCTGCGGCCTGCTTGGAGGCGGTATCAGCGGGCCGTTCCGGCAGGCCCAGCTTGCCCACCCCTACCGCGATAGCCCCGGAGGAGACCAAAATAATCTCCTTGCCGGAATTGCGGATATCAGAGAGTATCTTTACAATCTGCTCCATGCGGCGGATGTTGATATGTCCGGATTTATGGGTCAGGGTAGAGCTGCCAATTTTAATTACAACCCGCCGGGCTTGTTCAAAGCAATTCATTGTCATAGCCGTCCTTCCTGAGACGAAACATTCTGATAACGGCGCCTAGCTTTCACGGGAGCGATTTTATTCCCCCGCAGGAAACACGCCCCCCCCTTGCGCCAATCTCCATTATAGCAGACAACCTTCCAATTCTCAACCAAAAACCTGTAAACTATCTGAAAACCCGTCCCTTTTGCCATTATCAGTGATAGTTTCCCACAGCGCCGCAATTTTTTCAAATTATGGTATTGACATTTGTCAAGAGATTCGGTATAATTAATCTTGTTGACAGACAGTGATGCTGTTTCCTGAAATGCGGGTGTAGTTTAGTGGTAAAACATCAGCTTCCCAAGCTGAGGTTACGGGTTCGATTCCCGTTATCCGCTCCAGAAAACGGGGTTTAGAAAATCGCTTTGAAGGTGGTTTTCTAAACCTCTTTTTTTGTCCAATACAGAGTCATGTCCCATATTCTGAATAATCGCCTGTATAGGATAAAATACCTGAATTTATGAGGTATACCTCATAGGAGAAACGACTAAAAATTGGTAAAATTTTCTTGAATTCAGTCGAATTTAAGGAGGTTTTTCCAATGCATATGTATAACGACTTTGTCAAAAATTTTTTAAGCAGCTATGTCAAAAATATGAGAAAGGCAAAGGGTCTTTCTAAAACCGAAATGTCGGCCCATCTTCGCATTGATCCACGTTCCTATGCCGATCTGGAGTCAGGGAAATATTGTTTTTCCGCAGCCTCACTTCTCTTTCTGATATCGACCATGGAGGACAAGGAGATTATCCGGATGATCCAGAGCTTCCGGACGGAGACAGCGTCTCTGGACGAGCAGGAGCTAGTTAGGGTTTGAGAATTTACCCCTGACGTATCCAATGCATAAAACCAAGTTGGAGATAACCCTCCGACTTGGTTTTTGTTTCTCCTAAAACGATTGATTGATAATAAAACAGCGATATGGTATTCTAGGGTTAGAGAAAGCGGGAAATGGAAAAGTGGAGCAGAAAGTAAACACCAACCGCGAATATTGTGTGATTACAGCCGCTTTATTGACCTGGTACAAACGTATTCAAGGGAAGGCAGCGAACTAAAGGACGCAATTAGAGAAGCTTCAAAGGAATGTGAGAAGCGCAGGATCATGCAGCTGTTTTTAAAAGAGCATATTTCGGAGGTGGAGAATATGTTGAATGTAGAATGGAACCTAGAGGATGCGTTACAGGTGGAGCGCGAAGAGGGGCGGAAGGAGGGCATCGATATTGGAATCAAACAATCGGTGCAGTCTCTGTCCAGATTCTTCCCTGCGGACCAGATAGCGCAAATGCTGGAAATCCCTCTTAACCAGGTCAATCTGTCCCTTGAAAATCCGAGATAGATGCAGTTCCAAACATGATAAAACGCCATGGGGAAATTCCCATGGCGTTTTTGCAACCAAAATTAGTTTTCCTCAGTGCTGGCAGGAACAGCTGCAAATCTGGCAGGATTGATCTTGATGCCAGGCCCCATTGTCGTCGCAATGACGCAGGAGCGGACATACTGGCCCTTTGCCGCGGCGGGCTTGGCCTTAACGATTGCAGTCATCAGAGTATCAAAGTTCTGCTGAAGCTTCTCAACACCAAAGGAGGCCTTCCCGATAGGGCAGTGGATGATGTTGGTCTTGTCCAGCCTGTATTCAATCTTACCGGCCTTGGCTTCCTTGACCGCACGGGCCACATCAGGGGTAACAGTGCCGGCCTTGGGGTTAGGCATCAGACCGCGCGGACCGAGGATGCGGCCCAAACGACCCACAACGCCCATCATGTCCGGTGTGGCGATGACCACATCGAAATCCATCCAGCCTTCGGTCTGGATCTTGGTCATCATATCTTCGCCGCCAACGTAATCGGCTCCAGCTTCCTTGGCCTGGTCCAGCTTTTCGTTCTTCGCGAAGACCAGAACGCGGACTGTTTTACCGGTTCCGTTGGGCAGTACGACCGCGCCGCGGACCTGTTGATCCGCGTGACGGGAGTCAACGCCCAGACGCACATGGACCTCTACGGTCTCATCGAATTTGGCTTTGGCGGTTTTGGTGCAAACATCCAACGCCTCAGCAGTCTCGTAGAGCTTCGCACGGTCTACCATTTTACTGCTGTCTACATATTTTTTACCGTGTTTCATTCTTGTTCTCCTCCAATTTGAGTGGTATATAACGGATTTTTTCCTCCCACCCGAACGTAGTGCGTGGCGTTAGTCCTCCACGACTACGCCCATGCTGCGTGCGGTGCCCGCGATCATGCTCATCGCGCTTTCGATATTGGCTGCATTGAGGTCAGGCATTTTATGCTCTGCAATCTCCTTGACCTGCGCCTTGGTGATTGTCGCAACCTTGGTCTTGTTCGGCACGCCTGAACCGCTCTCGATCTTGCAGGCCTTCTTGATGAGGACAGCCGCCGGAGGGGTCTTTGTAATAAAGGTGAAGGAACGGTCCGCGTATACGGTGATGACCACAGGGATAATCATTCCCGCTTCACCCTTAGTGCGCTCGTTGAATTCCTTGGTAAAGGCCATGATGTTTACGCCATGCTGGCCCAGCGCAGGTCCTACGGGCGGGGCGGGGGTCGCCTTGCCTGCTGGAATCTGCAATTTGATATAACCGGTAACTTTCTGTGCCATTATATGCACCTCCCAATAATGTGTGGTTCTGCGGAAGACACACCTTTCCCCTCCAGCCAAAGCCGGAACCTGAAAAATCGGACCGCCATCAGGCAGCCCTCTCTGTGCCGTTCCTCCCACCTGCACGGTTGGCCTGAGCCTCCCGCTGTTTGCTGTCTTGCCTTTTTGGAAAAATCCCAATTTTCGCTCCCGCTGTGGGAACGGGGCGCCCCCGGCCAGTTATGCTCCATCTAAAAGGGTAGCCGGTCCGCTCCTTGTAATCCGCGGCGTCAAAGGCGGAATGGGATACTGCTTCCACACTTAATAGGTTTCCACCTTATCTATGGAAACCTCCAGGACCGTTTCACTGCCATACATGCCTACAACGCCAACCTTGACAGTTTTGTTTTCGCGGTCAATGCTTTTAACAACGCCTGTCCACATGCCGCCGCCCGGAGCCGTGAAGCCCTCGTCGTTGATCTGCACGTAATCCCCGACCTTGACTCCCTCTTCCTCCTGACGCTCGATATGCTCCACGCTGAGGGATTCCACCTCCGCGTCCGTCAGGGGAATCGGGTCCGTCGCGGAACCGACAAATCCCGTTACGCCCCGTACATTGCGCACAATATAGCGGGTGTTGTCGTCCATCAGCATTTTCACCATGACGTATCCTGGGAAAATCTTCCGTTCCACTTCCCGCTCCTTGTTGTTTTTGATCTCCATGACCTTTTCCACCGGTATTTTGATGTCAAGTATGACCTCCTGGAGCTTGCGGTTCTGTACGATCCTCTCCAGATTGGCTGCTACCTTGTTTTCATATCCGGAATAGGTATGGACAACATACCACCTGGGCACCTTCTTCTCGGTTTCAGACATTCGTTTTTCCCTCCACACGGCGCATTGTGTCCATGGGTTACGCGCCTCTTAAAAACAGATTCACCAACAGCATCAGCACATAATCCAACCCGCCCACCACAGCGGCCGAAAGCAGCATCACTGCAATGACAACCACAGTGTTGTTGAGAACTGTCTTCCTGCTGGGCCAGACAATCTTCTTGATCTCGCCCTTCATGTCCTTGACGGACTGTACCATTCTGGCTGTCAGCTTTTTCTTCTGTTCCTTTTTCGCCAGCGCTTTTTTGGCGTCGTCCTTGTTGGCGTTCTTTGCGTCTTTCGCTTTGTTATCCGCCACCTACAACCCGCCTTTCACTACTTCGTCTCTTTGTGGACTGTGTGCTTCCGACAGAAGCGGCAGTACTTGTTCATCTCCAGCCTGTCAGGGTCGTTCTTCTTGTTCTTCATTGTGTCGTAGTTGCGCTGCTTGCACTCTGTGCAGGACAAGGTCACTTTTACTCTCATGAATCGGCACCTCCTAATTCGGTTTTTTGCCTCCCTCACTGAAAAGGGCTGTCAGTTTTTGATTTTGCCAATAAAAAAATCCCCTTTTAGAGGTATTATCATAGTAACACAAACTTTTCCTTTCGTCAATCGTTTTTTTGCATAAAAATCCCCTTCTTCCAAACTTTTTTCTGCACGCCGGAAAGAGGCCGGCTGCAGCCCCGCTTTTCCATTTCTTCGTTCCCTTTCCCGGCGTTTCGTGATATAATAACCTGGAAACCGGATCCTTCGGATGAGCTTCCTGCGGGAAGGTCTGCCCAGAGGTGCCGCACCGCTAATGGAGGGAAGAAATTTTGAAACGTATCTTATCAAGAAAGCTCACCATCCGGGAAATGGTGCTGTTTCTCTTTATGCCCGCTGTCCTTGCCGCGGTTCTGATCTGCGGCGGCGTTTCCTATCTTCTGGTCAGCCGTCAGCTCCGAGACAATACCTTTTCCAACGCCGTCGATATCGTCTCCCAGCTCCAGATGAACCTAAACTACCGTCTGGATGACATCTATGAAAAATACGAGGGTTTTCTCCGCGGTTCCGCAATGGAACGCCTTTTCGCTGGCAGCGCCGATGTTGATCAGCTCCAGGGGGAATTGGACGCTCTCTATGCCTCCCGCTCTCAGATGCTGGATTCCGTGCTCCTGGCGGTAACGATGCCTGAGCAAAGCTTTTCCGTCTTCAGCGGGCCGGATGGCTGCTCTCCCTCCCCGGATATCTCCGAAAAGACGCTGATCAGCGCCCGCACCATTGATTCCCTGACGCCGGGGCGGGTCTACTGGTCCAACCTCCACGAGGACGCCCTGCTCACCCGAACGCAGCCCGCCCGGACTGCTCTGCTCTATTCCCTTGTCCGGGAAAACGGCGTTTCTGCGCTGCTTGTTTTCCAGATACGGGAGGACTTTTTCCGTGAACTTCTCTCCCAGGCGCGCATCACCGAGCACGGCTATCTCTCCCTCCTGAGCGCCGATGGGGAAATGGTATTCAAAGAGGTTGTCCCGGACAACACCCTGACCCAGGAGGATATGGACCGTATTCTCTCTGCCTCCTCCCGCGCCAGCTTCCGCACCAGGAGTGCCAGCGGCAAACGGCTGCTGGTGATTAGCGAGCCCCTCCCTCCCACCGATTGGCAGATTCTGGCCGTCTTCCCCGAAAAGGAAATTCTTGGGGCGGCACGGTTGATTAAATATGTCTATTTTTACGGGGCAGTCCTGCTGGTACTGCTCACCATTGCCGTGTCCAATCTCTTTTCCCGCATCTTCTCCCTCCCCATCCAGGAGTGGATCAAAAATGTTCAATCTGCTGAAAGGGGATGCCCGGACGTGACCTTTCCCAACACCAACTGCGAGGAAATTGCCGTCCTCAACGACGGCCTTCAGGCCCTTTTCCAGAAGATGAGCGAAATGGTACAGCACATCGAAAGGGAGCACCAGCACAAGCGGGAACTGGAAATGGCAATTCTTCAAGCCCAGATCAATCCTCACTTTCTCTACAACACCCTTTACAGCATCCAGCAGCTCTACGGCATGGGTGAGAACCAGACAGCCTCCAAAATGGTGGGCGATCTCTCCAACTTTTTCCGCCTGAGTCTGAGCAAGGGCAGGGAGCTAATCCCCATCCGGGACGAAATCGAGCACCTGAAAAGCTATATGTCCATTCAGCAGATACGGTACGACCAGATTTCCTACGAGCTCTCCATTGACGAACGGATCATGGATCTGAATATCATCAAGCTTACCCTCCAGCCCCTGCTGGAAAACGCCATTTCCCATGGGCTTTTCACTGCCCGGCGGGGACATATCCAGGTAAAGGGGCGCATGACGGAGGAGGGAATCGTATTCAAGGTGCGGGACAACGGGTCCGGAATGGCGCCGGAGGCCCTGGAGCAGCTCAATCACGCCCTGCAAAACGGAGACTGGGCCGCTCTGCCCTCCGCTTATGGCATCAAAAACGTCCACCAGAGGATACAGCTTTACTGCGGTCCCTCCTATGGTCTGAGCTATGAAAGCGAATCTGACAAAGGGACAACCGTCACCATCCATATTTCCTCTGATTTATAAGGAACAAAAAAAGAATTTGCTTTTTTAAGGAAATTAGCACTTATATTTATAGAGTGCTAATTATTTACAAATAATTCATATCAACAGAGAATCTTTGTAACAAAAGCAGGGTATACTCATAATTGTTCCAGGGGAAAGCGTAAGAGACGCGGACCGAGGGACGGCTTAAAAAGGCAAAACAGCGTAAGAACTGCGCAACCCCGCTGTGACGCCGTAACCATCATTGGGGCGCAGAGAATAGGAGTACAATATGTTTGGACTTATTCCTTTTGCTCATGAAGATAATCTATTCCGCTATCTGGACAACATGGAGAAGAACTTTTTCACCGGCTTCAGCGATGTCAGCCAGTTCCGATGTGACATTCAGGACAAGGGCGATAACTTCCTTCTGGAGGCGGAACTTCCCGGCTTCAACAAAGAGGATATCAGCCTTGACCTGAAGGAGAACACCCTGACCATCTCTGCGGTACACAAAGACCAGTCGGAGGAGAAGGACGAGAAGAACGGCTACGTCCGCCGGGAGAGAAAGATTGGTTCCTTCAGCCGCAGCTTTGATGTTTCGGGGATTGATGTGTCCAAAATCGACGCAGAATATACCAACGGCATTCTGTTACTGCACCTGCCCAAAAAGCTGCCGGAACCCCCTGCATCCACCACAATCACTATCCGGTAATTATCTTGCCATAATATCTGCAACGCGCCGCCTTCCGGAAAGTCCGGGGGACGGCGCTTTTTTTGGATAAAAGCATAAGCGCTCCCCATCGCGGGCATACTGCCCGGTGGGGAGCGCTGCTGCGCTCACTTCGATTTGGCGCTATTTTTCCAGGGTCCGGTATCCTGTTCCCCGGTCGATTACATTTTTCAGTGGCTCGCCCCGCAGGTACCGCCCCAGGTTCTCCGCGGAAATCCGGACAATCCGTTCAAAGGTCTCCGCCAGGGACCATCCTCCGGAGACATGGGGGGTAATGATCAAATTGGGCAGTTCCCACAGGGGGTGCTCCGGCGGAAGGGGCTCCGGGTCGGTCACGTCCACCGCCGCCCCGGAAAGCTTCCCGCTCTTCAGGGCGTCGTACAGGGCCATGGATTCAATGGCCGTTCCCCGACCCACATTGAGCACCACCGCTCCGTCCTTCATCCGTTCCATTCGCTGGCGGTTCAGTATCCCGGCGGTCCCGCTGCCTCCTGGAAGGCTGAGGGCAACCACATCCGCGCGGGGCAGCAGGGAATCCAGCTCTTCAATGAGATGCACCTCGTCGGCATACTCCGGCTTGACGGTATCGGTGCGGCGCACCCCTATCACATACGCGCCCATCCCCTTTACCAGCCGGGCAAAGCTGCCTCCAATGTCCCCCATGCCAACGACCAGAACCGTGGAACCCCACACGGATTTTACACTCCCCAGCTTCACCCATTCCCGGAGAATTTGGCTGTCCCGATACAGATTCAGCTTTTTGTACAGGGAAAGCAGCGTCCCCAGCATATACTCCGATATGGCCAGCCCATAGGCCCCGGTGGCGTTGGTGATGACGGCCTGGGGGGAGATAACCCCCTCCTTCAGATATGGGTCCGGTCCGGCAGTGTTGCTCTGGAACCACCTCAGGTTGGATGACCCCGCCACATATTCCACCGGCGGATTCCCGATGATAACCTGGGCCTGCTGGACCTGTTCCCTGGTCACAGTATCCGCCGCGGCGTAGGTCAGCTGGATTCCGGGGGCCGCCGTCTCCAGGACGGCTTTATGGCGCTCCTCCAGCGGAAGCAAAACAAGGATTCGCTGTTGTTCCATGGTGTTTCCCTCTTTCTGTTTTTATCATATAGCTCTATTCTAACATATATACGTTTCCCTGAAAAGCCGAAAAAACACTTTTTCATCCAATCCCTTGGAAAGGAGGCTTTCGCCGTGGCCCGTCCCCGCTCTAAATTCAATTTTTCCGGCTGCGGCTGTCTCCTCCTTCTGCTGGCGGCGACAGCCTGCGCCGCCTTTGGCGGAACGCTGTTTTGGCTCAACCGCTCCCGTTCTCCGGAGAATATTTCCTCCTATGCTCCATCTATTTCATCCCACAGCACATATGTCCCTGAAAAAACCGTCTCTATTTCCTCCAATCCCTCCTATCCTGTCCGCCCTCTGGACATTGCCGGACAGGTTTCCGACGCCGCCCCTGCCGCTTCGGACGCCGCCTATACGGTCTTCATGGTCCTCAACGGCTCAGACCTGGAGACCCAAAACGGATTTGCCACCGGCGACCTGATGGAAATTCTCTCCAGCGGCCTGGACAGCGGCAGGGTCAATTTTCTCATCCTGGCCGGGGGAACCCTGGAGTGGCAGAACGACTTCATGCCTGACCGGGAGTACGCTGTCTACCGGGTCATTGATGGCGCTTTGGAAACTCTGTGCCTTTTGGGCAGGCAGGACCTGGCGGACCCCGCCCTTCTCGCCGGATTCCTGGAGCTGGGATACAGCCTCTACCCTGCCCGACAGTATGGCCTTATCTTCTGGGACCACGGCGGCGGGGCGGTGATTGGGTGCGGATATGACGAAATCACCGAGCACTCCCTCCGTCTTCACCAGTTGGAAGCAGCTCTCGCCAGCAGCCGGGCGGCAGAATCCCCCCTGGAGTTCATTGGCTTTGACGCCTGCATCATGGCAAACCTGGAGACCGCCTGTATATGCAGCCGGTACGCCAACTATCTGATTGCCTCAGAGGAGCTGGAGCCAGGAAGCGGCTGGGATTACGGCTTTCTGTCCCGTCTTTCCCAGGACGGTCCTCAAACCGGTGCGGAGATCGGGCGGAGGATCGGAGAGGATTACATCTCCTATTACAACACCCTTGCCGGGCAGCTTCTAGGGGTACGGGCCGCTATCTCCGTCACAGACCTGCGCCGTATTCCGGCTGTTACACAGGCGGTGGAGGATTTGGCGGAAGCGGTAAATCAACGCCTGGTTTCCGGCGGCTACAACCGCATTGCCCGGCTTCGGGGCCGGACCATGGGCTTTGCCGGGACCGGGGATGAGGACGACTATGACCTGGTGGATCTGGCCGCCCTCTGTGAACAGCTTGGGGAGGACTATCCCCTCCAGGCCGGGGCCGTGGTCTCGGCGCTGGAGGAGGCAGTGGTCTTTTGCGACAGCACCCAGACCGTGGAAAACGCCAACGGACTCACCGTATATTTCCCCTTTTTTGCCAAGCTCAGCTCCTATGAGTACATTCCCCTTTATGAGGAGCTGGATGTCCTGCCCCGCTACACCGAGATGATTGTAAACTTCGCTCGGATTCTCAACGGGGACAGCGTCGCGGTGGGCTCCGGCTTCGACGCCTTTCCCATCACCCCGGAGCAGGGGACGGAGGGAACATACTTCTTCCGTCTCACGCCGGAGGAGCTGGACCGGCTCTATGGAGTCCGCTTCACCCTGTGGCAGGTATTGGAGCGGCGGGAGGACGGCCTGATCTGCTGTATCCAGCGGGAACAGACCCGGCAGGGAGAAATTGGCGGGGACGGGACCATCCTCACCCGCTTCGACGGCCTTCAAACCACACTGGACGGACGTCCCTGCTGCCTTTACGAGACGGACAACAGCCCCCAGGGGACGCGGTACTATATCCCGGCGGTGCTCAACGGTCAGAATGTCCGGTTGATGGTACAGGCGGAGGAGGGGGACGGAACGGTCATAGGAGCGTCACCGGAGCGGGAGCCAGGACACGCCCCTGCCCCCCAAAGGGGGTTAACGGCCATCAAGCCGGGGGACCGCCTGCGGCTGCGCTATCCCGCTGCCCTGTTCTCCATAGACGGAGGGGATATTCCGGGGGAGACGGATTTTCCGGAGCAGTACGAGGGCGAGGAGTGGATGATAACGCGGACCTTAAAGGTAAAGCGGACCGCGGCGGATGAGGGCGAATATCTGTACGGCTTTGTCCTGGTGGATACCCAGAGGCGGGAACACGCCACGGACTTTATCCGGGTGATGCTTTCCCATGAGAAAAGCGCCCAGTCCTAACGGCAAAACGGGCGGGAAATCCCGTCCGGATTTCCCGCCCGCAAAAGGCGCTGTTATCTGAAATACTCCACTGCCCCTCTGAACAGCTTCATATCCTTCTCCCCGTCCACATTCAGGTACACCCTATCCCCTATGCGCTCCGAGTGGCCCATCTTGCCGAAAACCCTGCCGTCCGGGGAGGTGATTCCCTCAATGGCGGCGGCGGATTCGTTGGGGTTAAAGCGGATGTCCAGGGAGGGCCTGCCCTCCAGGTCCACATACTGGGTGGCAATCTGTCCGCCCGCCGCAAGGCGGGCAATGCACCCGTCGTCCGCCACAAACCTGCCCTCCCCGTGGGAAATGGGAACCGTGTACACATCCCCCACATTGGAGAACATCAGCCAGGGCGACTTGTTGGAGGCCACCCGCAGCCGCACCAGATTGGACTGGTGCCGCCCAATGCGGTTAAAGGTCAGGGTCGGGCAGCTCTCGTCCATGGCCCGTATCTCCCCGTAGGGAACCAGCCCCAGCTTGATCAGCGCCTGGAACCCGTTGCAGATGCCGCACATCAGCCCGTCCCGCTGCCGGAGCAGCCCGTGTACCGCCTGGACGATACGGGGGTTGCGGAAGAACGCCGTAATGAACTTGCCAGAGCCGTCCGGTTCATCGCCGCCGGAGAACCCGCCGGGGATGGCGATGATCTGGCTTTCGCCTATCTTCTTTTCAAAGGCGGCAACCGATTCCTCCAGGTCCCCGCTGGTCAGGTTGCGGACCACAAAGATTTCCGCCTTTGCGCCCGCCAGCTCAAAGGCCCTGGCAGTGTCGTATTCGCAGTTGGTCCCTGGGAAAACTGGGATCAGCACCCTGGGCTGAGGATGTTTCGTTCCTGCCTTCAGAATCTCCCCCCGCTCATAGGAGAAGGTGGGAACCGCTATGCGGGGTGTAGGCAGCAGGTATGGGAACACCGGCTGGAGCTTTGCCTCCCAGGCCTTCTGGATTTCATCCATGGAGACAGTTTCTCCGCCCATGGAGATGCTGTATTCCTCGACGGTGTGCCCCAGCAGACTGCCGGTGGTCTCCACCGGCTCCTCCGTTTCAAAGACAAACCCGCCGTAGGATTGGTCGGAGCAGTACAGCTCGTTTTCGGAAATGGCTTGGCCAAACCGGAAGCCAATCCGGTTGCCGAAGCCCATCTTGGTCACAGCCTCCATCACGCCGCCCATGGAAAGGGTCCAGACCGCCTTTACCCTGCCGGAGGCAATCAGCTTTTCCATCTCGTCGAACACGGCGCGGACGCTCTCGAAGCAGGGAAGGCCGTCCTGATTGTAGTGGGGCTTTATGAGGTAAACCGGGTGTCCGGCCCTTTTAAATTCAGTGGAGATGATATTTCCGGTCTTGGCCGCCGAAACCGCAAAGGAGACCAGGGTCGGCGGGACGTCGATGTCCTCAAAGGTGCCGGACATGGAGTCCTTTCCGCCGATGGCCCCGCACTTTAAGGCGAGCTGGGCCTCCAGCGCCCCCAGCAGTGCGGAAAGGGGTTTGCCCCAGCGCTCCGGACGATTGTTGGTGCGCTCAAAGTATTCCTGGAAAGTCAGCCAGCACTTGTGATAGCTGCCCCCCGCCGCCACAATCTTGGCCACCGATTCCACCACTGCCAGCATCGCCCCGTGGTAGGGGCTGTACTGGGACAGGAAGGGATTAAAGCCCCAGCCCATCAGAGAGCAGGTAGTGGTGTCGCCCTGGAGCATGGGGATTTTCGCCGCCATGGCCTGGGCGGGGGTGAGCTGATGCCTTCCGCCGAAGGGCATCAAAAGGGTGTTGGCCCCGATGGTGGAGTCAAACCGCTCCACCAGCCCCTTCTGGGAGCAGAGGTTCAAATCTGAGAGGTGCTCCAGCAGCTTCTTTTTCAGGGACTTGGGTTTCCCCTCCTCCGGAATCTGCTGGACAGGGGCGGGGATGGAAGCGGTGGTGTGCTTTTCCGCGCCGTTGGAGTTGAGGAACTCACGGGAAAGGTTGACGATGGATTTCCCGTTCCAGTTGAGCACCAGCCGGGGCTTCTCGGTGACAACCGCCACCCTTGTGGCCTCCAGGTTTTCCCGGTTGGCCGCCTGGATAAAGGCTGCCGCGTCCTTTTCGGCCACCACCACCGCCATCCGCTCCTGGGATTCGGAGATGGCGAGCTCGGTGCCGTCCAGTCCCTCGTACTTTTTGGGGACGGCGTTGAGGTCAATTTCCAGCCCATCGGCCAGCTCGCCGATGGCCACCGACACGCCGCCCGCGCCGAAATCGTTGCAGCGTTTGATCATTCGGGTGACATTTCCGTCCCGGAACAGCCGCTGGAGCTTGCGCTCCTCCGGGGCGTTGCCCTTCTGGACCTCTGCGCCGCAGGTCTCCAGGGATTCCAGGGTGTGGCTCTTGGAGGAGCCGGTTGCCCCGCCGCAGCCGTCGCGGCCGGTGCGCCCACCCAGCAGGATCACCACGTCGGAGGTTTCAGGGCGCTGGCGCACCACATTCTCCACCGGGGCGGCGGCGATAACCGCGCCGATCTCCAGCCGCTTTGCCGCATATCCGGGGTGATACAGCTCCGCCACATGTCCGGTGGCCAGGCCGATCTGGTTGCCGTAGGAGCTGTAGCCCCCCGCGGCGGTTGTGACCAGCTTCCTCTGGGGCAGCTTGCCCTTCATGGTCTGCTCCACCGGCAGCAGGGGATCTGCCGCCCCGGTGACACGCATGGCCTGGTACACATAGCTTCTCCCGGAGAGGGGGTCACGGATGGCCCCACCCAGGCAGGTGGCCGCGCCGCCGAAGGGCTCGATTTCGGTGGGGTGGTTGTGGGTCTCGTTTTTGAACATCAGCAGCCACTGGCTCTCCCTGCCGTCGTTGTCCACGGTGATGCGCACCGAGCAGGCGTTAATCTCCTCCGACTCGTCCAGGTCCTGGAGATACCCCTCCGCCTTCAGGGCCTTTGCCCCGATGGTGGCCAGGTCCATCAGGCAGATAGGCTTGCCCTCCCGGCCCAGCTTGGCGCGGAGGGCAAGGTATTTCTGATAGCTGTCCCGGATATAGGGGGGCTCAATCTCCACCTGGTCGATGATGGTGCCGAAGGTGGTGTGGCGGCAGTGGTCGGACCAGTAGGTGTCTATCATGCGGATTTCGGTGATGGTGGGGTCGCGGCGCTCCTCGTCCCGGAAGTAGCTCTGGCAGAAGGCAATGTCGTCCTCGTCCATGGCAAGGCCATAAGAGGCGATGAACTCCCGCAGCTCCTCCCTGGAGTAGGCGGTAAAGCCGTCGAGGGTCTTCACCTCTGTGGGGATGGAGTAGCTGGCCTCCAGGGTTTCGGGCAGCTCCAGGGAGGCCTCCCGGCTCTCCACCGGGTTGATGAGGTAGTGTTTGACGGCCTCAAACTGCTGATTAGTCATTTCTCCGTATACATAATAAACGCGGGCGGTGCGGATAAGGGGCTTGTCCTTCAGGGTGGATATCTGGATACACTGGGCGCAGGAATCCGCCCGCTGGTCAAACTGCCCCGGCAGATATTCGCTGGCAAAGACCCTTGCCCCCTCCGGGTCGGGCAGAACGTCATAGGTGACGTCCACCGGCGGCTCCGAAAAGACGGTATCCCGGACCTGGGCGAAGTCCTCGTCGCTGAGGCCCTGGGCGTCGTACCGGTTAAACAGGCGCAGCCTGGTGACGCCGCCGAGCATCAGGGCGGTTTGGATATCGGACAGAATTCCGTTTGCTTCCACTGCGAAATCGGGCTTTTTTTCCACGTAGATACGTTTTACTGCCATGTTCCACACTCCTATTTTGCAGATTACCGGGATGATTTTCTCTATACTATCATCATAACACAAAAACCGCCGTGAAAACAGCGGGCTTTGGGGAGAAATTCCGGATAACCTCCCCTCTCCTTTTGTGAGTTGTGTCCATATCAGGCGGGGCATTATTCAAAAAGGGGACAAAATTTTCAGAAACAGTTTTAAAAGATTTCATTTATTCGTCATCCGAAACATACAATTTTGAAATAAAAGAACTTTATACTATAAGCAATCAAACTCCTAACAGAAGAGAGGTTTTCAGCATGAAGAGTAAAGCCAAAAAAACAGCCGTACTGCTGGCTGCGGCCATGATACCAACGGCGATATTCACCGGATGCTCCGGGAATAACGAGGAGGAGGGCAGCGGAGGACCCTATCTGGTGGTCAGCTCCAGCCTGGTAAACGAGGAAAAGGCGAAGGAACTGGTTTCCACGCTGAACGAATCACTGCCCGGCGTGGAAATCCAGCTCAACGCCATATCCGTGGGGGACACCAGCAAGGACCCCACGTCGGCCATGGCGGGGATTATGAAGCTGACCATGGTCATGGCGGGGCAGGAGGCGGATGTCCTGATTGCCGACTATGATTCCGCCTGGCGCAACGCCGGGAGCGAGGCGTTCTATCCCCTGACCGAGCTGTTCTCGGAGGAGGAGCTGAATCCCTACCTGGACAAGATCGTCTCCTTTGAGCTCACCGACGACCAGGGGAACCCCACTGGGGAGAAGGTGGAAAACTGCGGAATCGATGTTTCGGACAATGCGGAGCTCACCGCCATCTGTCCCGGCGCGGATTCGGTGGGGGTATATATCATCAGCAATTCCCCCAATCTGGATACGGCGAAGGAGATTTTCCGCCAGCTTGCGTTTACGGAATGACCATCTCCATAGAAAGAATAAAA
>Ga0073906_1003341_pt1 | contig 18401 bp, 17 predicted proteins | sample Inofromicrocosms_FD_65485 | JGI IMG/M metagenome (GOLD analysis project Ga0073906, IMG submission 65485) | Mouse cecum microbial communities from Vienna, Austria - Inoculum for glucosamine and mucus D2O microcosms | ecosystem: Host-associated > Mammals > Digestive system > Large intestine >...
GCAAGCGATTCAAACAAGAGCATTACGGGCGTTTGCGGAACAAAGAAGTAGAGCAAAAGGAAAACGCAACCGTAAATAAGGTTGAAAATCGCGCCGCCGAGAGCGAAAACGATCAGTTTTCCGCGCACGCCCCTCTCTTTTTTGGGAAGCATGACCGTTTTTCCCGCAAAATCGGGGTTATGTTTCAAACAAACCTTTCCGCCGCGCCCAATTTGAAGAAATCGAATCGAAAAGGAATAAAACCTTAATCCTACGACCGATCCGAAAACGAGATGCCCCGTTTCATGCAAGAGAACGGTTGCAACGGGGTACAAGACCAAGAAGCCGACAACGCAAATGGAAATCGATAAGGGATCTCGTAAAACGTCAGCTTTAAACGCAGTATAAAACATGAAAAAAACGCCCGCCGCGGCGAAAAGCACGAGCAGGAGCTCTACGATCCGATATGCGATTTTCTTTGCCCGACCGCTCATGCCAACCCCTTGTAAGCGAGATAACCTTCCAAATTGTCGCAGTCGGAAAAAATAATTTCCGAACAGGACAGCTCCTGCAATATTTTTCCGAGAAGATAGGCGCCGCCCGCCAAGATATCCGCTCGGGAGCGATCCATTCCCGCAACGGAAAGACGCTCGCCCACCGTCATGCCGAGCAGTTTGTCCGCCGTATCGGCAACCCACTTCTTGGAAAGCGCAAGATTTTGCAGGCGCACAGGATCGTAAACGCCGCTACCGAGCTTGATTTGCGCAAGCGCGGAAGCCGTTCCCCCCACAGCGTACAATTTCATACCCGATGCCTTACTTCCTTTTAACGGCGTCAACACGGCATCCAAAAATTCGTTAAGGCGGGCGCGCTCATCGCGACAGGCGTCGTACAAACGTACCGCGCCGACCTCCAAGCTTTTGGAAAGCGTGATTTTTCCCCCTTCCCGAAAGCAAACTTCCGTGCTGGCGCCGCCGATATCGACGATGCCTCCGTCACGTTCGCCGAGCGCACCGTAAAGCCCCAAGAGCGCCTCATGCTCGCCGGACACGACGTCTACTTTTAATCCGCAAGCGCGCTCGATTTGCTCGCAAAACACACCGCCGTTTTTCGCCGTGCGCACCGCCGCCGTCGCAAACGCGCAAAGAAAATCCGCACCCCCCTGTTCCGCTTCCCTGCAAAATTTGCAAATCGCCGCGACGGAACGCGCCATAGACTGCTCGGACAGCATTCCGCTCTCCAAGCCCGCGCCCAAACGGGTGGTTTCAAGACGCTTATATAAAGCTTTTCCGTCCGCCCACAGCATGAGGCGAACGGAATTTGAACCGATATCGATAACTGCTATTTTCATGTTAATTTCTCGGGCTGACCCAACCCTGATGAATTGCGAGCCAATATAGCCCTTCTTCGCTCTCGTAATAGTCGATATTTTTCTCTAATTTCTCATTTTCCGTCTTGTAATACTGCTCCTGCTTCTCATACTCTCTCGTCTGCGCCCGCGCTACGCCGATCTGCACGAACTGAATAATGAGAATGATAAGCAAAAACAAAACGAGAAGAACGCCGGCAACCGTCATTCCGACCGCAACCCGCTTTAACTTTTCTTCATTTGCGCTCTGTGCGTTTTTCTGGGACATACGTTCCTATCCTTTCTTCGTTTGGTAACACCATTATACACCTTTCGCGCAAAAAAAGCAACGATTTTATGGAAACTTTTCAAATAGAGAAATAATCCGCCGATGCAACCCAAAAAGGTAAAGAAGCGCAGCGAAGGCATTCCCGTCATAACGGCAACGAAAAGATAAATTCCCGCGAACAATACCCAAAATAAGGCGTCAAAAACATACCGCACCCACTTCGCCTGAAACGGATAGCGAATGCAATAGAGAAAATCGTAGAGAAACCCGCCCGCGATCCCGCAGGTCACGCAGACAAGAAAAACAAAAAACTCGTTTGCTCCGTTCATTGAAACAGCCTTTTTAACGTTTTCACGGCGGCAAATTTGACAGAGGAAACCTCTCCGCTCGCGGAAAAACCGCCGCTGCCCTGATTAAATGCAAGCACCTTTAATCCGTTGCCCGCAATCTGTACCTTTTTCCCCGCAACCCGCAGAACAATCAGCGTAGGCGAAAAGGATTCGACGCTCTCGACGCCCGTCATGGTCAGCTTTTTTTGTTGTTCTAAGGTAAATACGCTCGGAATCGTTTCGTTTTGCATAGTCTATACTTATTGTCACGCATACGGAATTATGACGGATTTTCTCCAAAAGAAAACCGCCCAAACGGGATATTTTCCCGTAAGAGCGGTTATTATGTCTGACATAGTACTTATTTTATGCGTTATATGTGCAATTTATGCCTGCAATTTTGCTTTTGCACGCTCCTTTGCACGCAGTTCGCCGTCCAAGATCTGTTTACGGATCCGAATATTGAGCGGAGTGACCTCCAAAAGCTCGTCGTCACCGATAAACTCCAACGATTCTTCCAGACTGAGTTTTTTGGGCGGAATCAGACGAAGCGCATCGTCCGAAGAAGAAGAACGGGTGTTCGTGAGATGTTTGGTTTTACATACGTTCACGTTGATATCCCCTTCCTTGGGAGAAACGCCGACCACCATGCCTTCGTAGACCGCGGTGCCCGCGGTGATGAACAGAATCCCTCTCGCCTGCGCGTTGAATAAGCCATAGGTAACTGCCTCGCCCGTTTCAAACGCAACCAGCGAACCCGACTCCCGACGTTGAATTTCACCTTTGTGAGGCTGATATTCAAAGAATACGGAGCTCATGACTCCTTCGCCCTTCGTATCCGTTAGAAATTCGCTCTTATACCCGAACAGTCCGCGCGCGGGCACCAAAAACTCCAAGCGCATACGCGACCCCATAGCCGTCATGTGCAGGAGCTCGCCCTTACGCTGTCCCATGCTTTGGAATACCGGCCCCGTCATGTCGCCGGGAACGTCGGCAATCAAGCGCTCCACAGGCTCGTGCAGCACGCCGTCGATTTCCTTATATAAGACCTTGGGGGCGCTCACTTGGAATTCATAACCCTCTCTGCGCATGGTTTCTATAAGAATGGAAAGGTGCATCTCTCCCCGTCCGCTCACACGGAATGCGTCGGCGGAATCGGTATCCTCTACGCGCAGGGATACGTCGCGCAAAAGTTCGCGGTACAATCTGTCGCGAAGATGACGGGTCGTTACCATTTTTCCCTCTTTTCCCGCAAAAGGAGAATCGTTTACCGAGAAAATCATTTCTACGGTGGGGTCGGTAATTTTTACAAAGGGAACGGGCTCAACCGCCTCGCTCGCGCAAACGGTATCGCCGATATTGATTTTTTCAAGCCCCGAGAAGCAGACGATGTCCCCCGCCCGCGCACTCTCGCAGGAAACGCGCTCCAATCCCTCGATTTCGTACAGGTTGACGAGCTTCCCGCGCACGCGTACTTCGGGACGGTTATAATTGCAAGCGGTAACGTCAGCCGACTGCCGTGCAACACCCCGTTCAATCCTGCCGATTCCGATGCGCCCCACGTATTCGTTATAATCGATTGAAGAAACGAGAATTTGAAGCGCACCCGTTTCATCCAAATCCAAGGGAGGGAAATGCGACAAAATCGTATCGAACAAGGGCGTAAGATCGGTTCCCGCAGTATTCTCGTCCAAAGAAGCCGTTCCGTCCCTTCCCGAGCAGAACACGAACGGACTTTCCAGCTGGTCGTCGGTGGCGTTTAAATCCATTAAGAGTTCCAACACCTCGTCGATGACCTCTTTGATCCGCGCATCGGGACGGTCGATTTTATTTACAACGATGATCAAACGCAAGCCGAGTTCCAACGCCTTTTGGGTAACAAATCGGGTCTGCGGCATGGGCCCTTCCGCCGAATCCACCAAAATCAGCACACCCGAAACCATTTTGAGCGAGCGTTCCACTTCGCCCGAAAAATCCGCGTGCCCCGGTGTATCGACGATATTGATTTTAACGCCGTTATAGCGCATGGATGTGTTTTTCGCCAAAATGGTAATACCGCGCTCCCGTTCGAGCGTTCCGCTATCCATGACGCGATCCTCCACAACCTGATTTTCGCGGAAAGTACCGCCCTGTTTTAGCATTTGATCGACGAGCGTTGTTTTACCGTGGTCGACGTGCGCAATAATCGCAATGTTTCTTAAATCTTCACGAACCAAAATCTTCACCTCATGTATTTATCCCGAATATTGTAAACCAAACGGGAAAATTTCACAACAAAAAATGATTCCCTTTTGAAAAATATCAAAAAAAACGCCGCCGAGGCGGGTTTTTGTTTGAAACTAACAGGAATAATGCGCTACACGGCGGTTGCGGTAGGTGCAAAAGCGGATCGTGTAGCCGTTGTCCTCTTCGGGCGCGCTCTCGTAGGCAAGTTCGAAGCCGTCGTCCGCGTCGAGATCGGGCGCAAAAACCTCCGCTCCCCCGTCCGCATCCACTTTCGTTACCAGCACCTCCGTGCAGTACGGAATGAGCGTACGGTAGACGCTTGCCCCCCCGATCACGAACACATCGTCGTCGGGATATTTTTTGACTTCCGCAAAAAGCTCGTCAAGCCCGTGGACGGTAATCACGTCTTTGTCGACGTCCTCGGGCGACAAAACAATATTGACGCGGTTTTTGAGCGGTTTGCCGTTTGGAAAAGAGCGCAAGGTATTCAGCCCCATTACGACGGTTTTGCCCTTCGTCGTTTCGCGGAAAAACTTCATATCCTTGGGCAGCGAAAACATCAAATCGTTTGCTTTCCCGATGCCCCAGTTTCTATCTGCGTGAAAAATTGCTTTCATATTACCTCATTAAATGGCAACGGGAATTTTAATTTCCAGTTTGCTGAACTCGTAATCCTCCAAACGGAAGCTGTCAACCGTGAAATCGTAAAAATTCTTGACCGAAGGATCTACGACAAGGCGGGGCGCTTTCTTCTGCGGGTTGTTTAAAATCTCGTTCACAATGGGGATATGCCTATCGTACAAATGCGCGTCGGCAATCACGTGAACAAGTTCGCCCGCCTTAAACCCGCTCACCTGCGCAAACATGATAAGAAGCACCGCATATTGCACGACGTTCCAATTATTTGCCGTAAGCATATCGTTGGAACGTTGGTTTAAAATGCCGTTGAGTACGTCTCCCGAAACGTTGAAGGTCATGGAATAAGCGCAAGGGTATAGATTCATCTCGTGTAGATCGCTGAAATTGTAGATATTCGTCATGATCCTGCGGGAAGCGGGATTGTGCTTTAAATCATACAAAACGCGGTCAACTTGATCGAACTCCCCTTCCTTGTAAATATGCTTTTGTGCAAGCTGATAGCCGTAAGCCTTCCCGATAGAGCCGTTTTCATCCGCCCAACTGTCCCAAATATGGGAATTCAAATCCTTGACGTTGTTGCTCTTTTTCTGCCAGATCCACAGGAGCTCGTCCACGCATGATTTGAACGCCGTGCGGCGAATAGTAAGAATGGGAAATTCCTCCTGCAAGTTGTAGCGGTTTACAATGCCGAATTTTTTCACCGTATGAGCGGGCGTGCCGTCCTCCCAATGCGGGCGAACCTGCAAATCCGTGTCCCATACGCCGTTTTGCATAATGTCGTTACAGTTGGCAATAAACAGCTCGTCTGCCCTGCTCATCTTTACTCCTTTGCGGCGTCGATGCGCGCCCTTGTTTCTTTTTCGCCTAAAATCTGCATGATCGACCACAAGTCGGGCGTATTGGCTTTTCCCGTCACCGCAATGCGCAGCACTTCGGCAACGTCGGCAACGCTTCCCTTGTAAGCTTCGGGATTTTGCTTATAATCCTTCATTTCCGCCGCAAAGCCGTGCGCGCCCGCTACCGCTTTTACCTTGGAAAACCAAACCTGCGCATCATCCGAATTGTTGTAAGAGGCAAGAAAATCTTGTAAAATCGCAGTTCTGTCCGCATTATTTACCCGATATTCGTCAATGCGGGCGGTTTTTTCAAAAAAGTATGCGATAAACTCTACCGCCTGCTTTGCCGTGGTGAAATCCTTTCTGCGCTTTTTTCCCGAAGTGCCCATGCACAAATCGAGCACGCGGGTGAGATACGTTTCGTCTTTAAAATATGCCTGTTGCGCTTCGCTTCCGTACTCTTCCGCCCAAGCTTTAAGGAAAACGAGCATTTCCGGCGCGGAAAGCTTTGCAAGCTCGTTTTTGGAAATGTCGTTGAGCTTGTCCAAATCGAACAGCGCGCCGCTTTTGCCCATTTTCTCCACGCTGAACTTGAAATTTTCAAGAGGCGCGTCGGGGTTTTTCAGATACCACTCTTCGAAATTGGAGTTAAGGAGCGTGAGCATATAAACCTTGACCGCTCGGGGATAATAGCCCTCCATGCGGTAAAACTCCAAGGAAAGTTCGGGATCTTTGCGCTTGGAAAGCTTGCGTCGGGTTTCTCCGTCCTGCTTCATGAGCGAACAGTTGTGCCCGTAGCGGGGACGCTCGAAACCAAGCGCGTCGAAAAGCTCTATGTGAATGGGAAGAGAAGCAAGCCACTCCTCACCGCGCAGAACGAGCGTCGTGCGCATGAAATGGTCGTCGATCGCGTGAGCGAAATGGTAAGTTGGAATGCCGTCGCTCTTTAAAATCACTACATCCTGATCGTTTTCGGTAACGGTGATCTCCCCTTTGATCCTGTCGCGGAATTTCAGCTTATTTTCGGGATTGCCGAGCGAACGCAGACGAATGACGAAAGGTTTGCCCTCGGCAAGCTTTCGATCGATTTCCTCCTCCGTCAAATCACGGCACTTCGCATACTTACCGTAGTATCCCGTAATTTCCTTTTTTGCGGTTTGTTCTTCGCGGAGCGCAGTTAACTCTTCCTCCGTGCAAAAACAAGGATACGCTCTGCCGCGCGCAATCAAATCTTTTGCAAACGCCCTGTAAATCTCCGCCCGCTGACGCTGATAATAGGGCGCGTATGCATTCTCAGCCCCCTCGATTTCCGCTCCCTCGTCGAATTTGATATCGAAATAGCGGAGCGCGTTTTTTACCGCCTCCACCGCGCCGTCCACTTTGCGCTTTAAATCGGTATCCTCGATGCGAAGATACAAAACTCCACCGCTCTGGTGGGCAATACGCTCGTTGGCGATCGCCACAAATAAATTTCCGAGATGAATGAATCCCGTAGGCGAAGGCGCAAGCCGAGTGACCTCCGCACCCTTTTCAAGCGCGCGGGGCGGATACTTTTCCTCGTAAAAAGCAAGGGCGGGATACTCCCCCGGAAGCAGTTTTTCGGCAAGTTTTTTGTAATTCATAACGCTTTTTTACCTCCTATGTCTGACATAGTACTGTTTAAACTCAAATATTCAGCAATTTTAACGTATCGGGTGCAATTTCCGCAAGCCCGTTTTCGATATCGTGAACAAGCTCCACCGCCCGTTCCAAATAAGGCGTTTCCACTCCTTTGCGCTTCGCGGCCTTTACCGCCGCGCCTGCAACAAAGTCGATATCGCACCGCTTTCCCGACTCCAAATCGCGGAGCATTCCCGAATAGGTATGGCGGTAGCGTTTTAATGCAACAGGCAATAAAATCCCTCCGCAAAAAGGGAAGACTTTAAATAAATCGTGTCCGTTGAGAGGCAGCTTCTTTGCCCCGTACGCCCTTGCGACGGCAAACAATTCACGGATAAGACGCATACATATGCGTCTGTATTTTTTGGCGAGTACACCGAAAGGCAAGCCCGAAATGACGGAAAGCGTAGAAAAACAGGCGTTCGTGGCGAGCTTTGCAAAACGGAGTTCGTATAAATTACCCGTCGTAACGTTGAAAGCATCGGAAAGCAGATCGACAATTTCTCCGAGCCGTTCTCCCGCGCCGAGCGCGCCGACTCCGACGTGAAAACCTGCATCGCTCGAAATTCTTACTTCGCCTCCCTTTACGAGCTCCGCACCCCAAGAGAGTACTCCGCCGTAAACGGCATTCGCGCCGAAAACCTCCGCCAACCCTTCTTCGGGCAAGCCGTTTTGCACGGTAAGAAGCGCGCCGTCCCGTTTGAGATAGGGCTTGATTTGCTCCGCAATAGAGCGGTTTTCCCTCTGCTTGGTCGCAAGCACGATCAAATCGTACTCCCCTTCCATTTCCTCGGGTAAAAGCGCGTTGACGTTTTGGCAGACCGTTTTTTCATCGGGCAGGAGAATGGTCGCCCCCTCGCCCTTCAATGCCGAAACGTGCTCGCGGTTTCGGCTCACAAGGTCGCACGTAATTCCCGCACGGGTCAGCATCACGCCGAAGGACGTACCCATCGCGCCCGCGCCGAAGATACACACACGCATCATATCAACCCTATCGCGCGAACGATCGCGTCGGCGGTTTCCTCCACCGTCTGTCCGTTGCAGTCCACCGTGATTTGAGCGTACTTTTCATAAAGAGGAATGCGCTCCGCAAACAATCCTTTTAAATCGGTAATATTTCCGCGCATAACAACGCCCCTTTTTCGGAAGCTCGGAATCCGACGCGCAATCGCGTTTTCGTCGAGCTTTAAATAGACGATTTTTCCGATTCCCGCGAGGTGTTCCATTGCGCGCGGCAAATAGCAAACGCTTCCGCCCGTTGCAATCACGCAACGGGAAGCGTGCAAACCCGCATTTACCCGCTCCTCGATTTTCAGAAAACCATTCGCGCCCTTTTTTTCGATAATATCGGAAAGCAACATATTTTCTTCGCCCTGAATGAGCAAATCGCAATCGATAAAGCCGTAGCCGATTTTTTTTGCGAGCAGCACCCCCGCCGTACTTTTGCCCGACGAAGGCATACCGATAAGCACGATGTTTTCCATACTTTTTTCATTATAGCGCATCTGAGAAAAATTGTCAATCGTAGCGGGCGCCTGAATGAGGGAAAGCGCAAAAAAAATGCAAGTCGTTTTTCCGCTTTGTTTTGATATTTTTTTATAAAAACGGTAAAAAAAGGTTGTAATTCTTTTGCGGATATGGTATAATGAAAAACGTATTTTGCAATATAAAAGGAAAGGTCACTATGAATCTTTTGGCAATGCTCAATAACCTGTTGATTGCGGAGGAAGCTTTCGGCTCTCCCGAATCTTATACGGCATACCGTGCCGTAAGCCTTACGCTTATCGTTTGCATGGGCGTTGCGGCGCTTGCGGCAATCGTGCTCGTTATGTTACAACCCGGTAATTCGCAAGGGATCGACGCGCTCGGCGGTTCCAGCGAAACGTTCTATGGAAAAAACAAGGGAAAATCTCTTGAAGCCAAGCTTAAACTTTGGACGGTTATTTGTCTTGTGGTACTCGCTTTATTTGCCATTGCGTTCTTTATCGTGCAAATTCCCGGTATTTGGGGCTTGGCATTCTAACGACAAAGCAAAATTCGCATTACCAAAGGGGCGGCTTCGGGCTTGCCCCTTTTATTTCAAAACAATTTCGGAAGAATTTCCTTTCGAAAACAGTTATCATTAAGGAGTCAAATCAGTTTGAACGCAAAAAAATCTCTGCTCGAACTCATACAATGCGGGAAGTTTGCCCTTCTCACCGACGAGCAGATCGCAAAAAAATTACGCCTCGGAAAGCGCGAGCTCGGCGGACTTCGGGATATTCTGCATTCGCTCTGCCGTGAGGGAGAGTTGTTGCGCGATTCCCGTTACCGCTTCGGCACGGCAGAACAATTCGGAGCGATCCGCGGCGTCCTTTCGGGAAACGAACGCGGATTCGGATTTTTTATCCCCAACAACACCGCCCTTCCCGACCTATTTATCCCCCACCGCGCGCTCGGAGGCGCCTTGCACGGGGATACCGTGCTTGCGATTGCCGTAGGCGGAAGGCAGGGCGACGAAGGCGAAATACTCGCCGTTTTGGAGCGTGGAAAAAAGGAGCTTGTAGGTACGTTCCATACCGACAAACGAGGCGGATACCTTGTTCCCGACGAAAGAAAATTTTCGCAGGACGTCGTGATTCCCTCAAACAAAACGAAAGGTTGCACGAACGGCTCGAAAGCGGTTGCAAAACTGCTTACTTACCGCGAAAATTTCGTAACGGGTGAAATTATTGAAGTATTAGGCAAGAGCGGCGACTTTTTCACCGAAGAAACCGCCTTGATCCGCGCGCATTCTCTGCGTGAAGAATTTCCCGCCGAAGTGGTCGCCGAAGCCGAGCGGCAGGCGAAACGTTCCCCTTTGGATGAGCTTGCGGACAGACTCGATCTTCGGGACGAACTGATCGTCACCGTAGACGGCGAGGACACGCGGGACATCGACGACGCAATCTCCATCAAAAAGGAGGGCGACCGTTATTTGCTCGGCGTACACATTGCCGACGTTTCCCACTATGTAAAACGAGGAAGCGTGATCGAGGCAGAAGCGTTTAAACGCGGAACGAGCGTATATTTTCCCGATCGGGTACTGCCTATGCTCCCTACCGCCCTTTCCAACGACATTTGTTCGCTCAACGAGGGCGTACCCCGCCTTACCCTGTCCTGCCTGATGACAGTTGACAAAAACGGCAAAGTGCTGAATAAACGCATCCAACCGAGCGTGATCCGCTCCCGTCACCGCATGACCTACAAGGAAATCACTGCGATCATGAACGGCGACACGGCAACTGTGCAAAAATATCCCGACCTTTCGGAGTTTGTTCGTTTCGCCGCCGAGCTCACTGAAATTTTAAAAACTGCACGGGAAAAACGCGGCGGGATCGATCTCGACGTAAAGGAAGCGAAAATCCTGTACCGCGACGGAAAAATTACCATTCCAGACTATGAGCGCACCCTTTCGCACGAGATGATCGAGCAATTTATGGTGCTCGCCAACGAGAGCGTGGCAACGATCATGACAGAAAAAGGTATGCCCTTCGTGTACCGCATCCACGAAAAACCGAGCGAAGAAAAAGCGCGGGATTTCAGTGAATTTTTACACGGAGCGGGTCTTAGCGCAAAATTCGACCCTGAAAACGTGACCCCCGCGGACTATCGCACGCTTTTGCACGCGGTCGAGGGATCTTCGCTCTATCCGCTTGTCAATCGCGTCATGTTGCGTTCCATGATGAAGGCAATCTATTCTCCCGAGAACGTCGGACACTTCGGTCTCGCCTCAGATTGCTACTGTCACTTTACTTCCCCTATTCGCCGCTATCCCGATTTATGCATTCATCGCATTATTAAGGAATGTCTTATAAACGCCGAACAAACAAAAGAAAAGTATAAAACGGCGGTTGCAAGCGCAGCGGCACAGTCCTCCGCTTGCGAGCGAAACGCCGTAGAAGCGGAGCGGGACGTGGACGCGCTCTACACCGTCGCCTATATGCAGGACAAGCTTGGTGAAGAGTACGACGCCGTTATTTCGGGCGTGACCTCCTTCGGGGTGTTCGCTGAACTGAAAAACACCGTCGAGGGGCTGATCCCTTTGGAAACCCTTCCCGACGACAATTACGAATTTTTGGAAAACCGCTATGTCCTTCGCGGAATGCGCAACTCCTTCCACTTGGGAGAAGAGATCCGCATTCGCGTGGCGGGCGTGGATTGGGGACTGAGGCGCGTACAGTTCGCTTTCCTCAACAAGCTTGCTCGGGGAGGAAAACCATGAAGCTCATCGCAGTGAACAAATCCGCCTCTTTCGAGTATTTTATCGAGGAAAAATACGAGGCGGGCGTCGTGCTCGAAGGAAGCGAGGTAAAGTCGCTTCGGGCGGGGAAAGCATCGCTCGGGGAGAGCTTTTGCGAGATCCGCGGCGGAGAGGTCTTCCTCAAAAATATGCATATCGCGATTTACGACAAGAGCGGTGCGTTCAGCACCCGCGATTCCCGCAAGGATCGGAAATTGCTCTTGCACAAAATGGAAATTTCGAAGATCGTTGGACGGGTCAATGAAAAAGGCTATACCCTCGTCCCTTTGAAAATTTACTTCAAGGACGCGCTTGTGAAGGTCGAGGTTGCGCTGTGCAAGGGAAAACACACCTACGATAAAAAGCGCACGCTCATGGAACGGGACGCAAAACGCGCCGTAGACCGCGAAGTGAAAGAATTATTCCGCTAAAAAATCACACATATAGAGGTATCTATGAAAAACTACAAGCAAGAAACGCTCTGCGTACAGGCGGGCTACCGCCCCAAAACGGGTGAGAGCCGTATTCCGCAGATTTGTCAAAGCACCACCTTTTTTTACGGCGACACGCAAAACATGGCGGATCTGTTCGACCTGAAAGCCGAAGGATTTTTCTATTCGCGCCTTGCCAACCCCACCGTGGAAGCGCTTGAAAAGAAGATCGCCGCGCTCGAAGGCGGCGTATACGGTATCGGTTGCGCTTCGGGAATGTCCGCGATTCTGCTCACCGTGATGACCCTTTGCGAAGCGGGCGACAACGTGGTATGCGCAAGCGAGATTTACGGCGGTACATACAACCTTTTCTCGGTTACACTGCCCAAATTCGGCGTGGAATGCCGTTTCTTCGACGCGAACGATCCCGCCGAAAAAATCGAAGCGCTGATCGACGAAAAGACGAAAATGATCTTTGCGGAAACGATCGCAAACCCCGCGATCGTCGTATTGGACTTTGACAAGCTCGCTAAAATCTGCAAGAAGCACGGCGTCGTGTTTGCGGTAGACAATACTTTGGCAACCCCCGTTCTCTGCCGTCCCGTCGACTACGGCACGGATATCGTCATTCACTCTACGACAAAATATATGGACGGACACGCGGCTGCGCTCGGCGGCATGATTGTGGACGGCGGAACCTTTAAATTTAAAGGTAACAAACGTTATCCCGCTTTCAACACACCCGACGAGAGCTATCATGGGCTTGTCTACGGCGAACTGCCCGTAGCCTTCGGCACGAAGTGCCGCGCTCAGATGATGCGCGACACGGGCGCGATCATGAGTCCCCAAAACGCGTTTATCACCTATCTCGGAAGCGACACGCTTGCTCTGCGCATGGAACGCACGAGCAAGAATGCGGAAGAAGTCGCCCTATTCCTTTCAAAGCATCCTAAGATAGAATGGGTGCGCCACCCCTCTCTGCCCGACAACCCCTACCGTGCGCTCGCACAAAAATATTTGCACGGCGGTGCGGGCGGCATGATGAGCTTCGGCGTTCGCGGTACGGCGAAGGAATGTGCGCGCTTCATGGAAAAATTAGAACTAATCACGCAGGAAACGCACGTTGCGGACGTGAGGAGCTGTGTTTTACATCCCGCTTCCACCACGCACCGTCAGCTTTCCGAAGACCAGCTCCGCGACGCGGGAATTTCTGCAAATCTTGTTCGGCTCTCGGTTGGGATTGAAAACGTTAAGGATATTATAGCGGATTTAGAGCAGGCGCTCGCAGTCGTTTAAGAGGTTTATATGCCTATCGTCATCGACAAAAACATTCCCGCATATTCCATTCTCGGAAGCGAACACATCTTTGTAATGGATAAAGAGCGAGCGGGCACGCAGGATATCCGCCCTATCGAAATTGCTATACTCAATTTAATGCCCACCAAAAAGGAAACGGAAACCCAGCTCATGCGGCTATTATCCAACTCCCCTTTGCAGGTGAACGTAACGCTGATCCACACGGAAAGCTACCGCTCTAAAAATACCGAAGCAGAATATCTCGACCGCTTTTACAAGCCGTTCGAGACCGTAAAGGACAAACATTTCGACGGCATGATCGTGACGGGCGCACCCGTGGAGGAACTGGATTTTGAACAGGTCGCCTATTGGAACGAGCTGACAAAAATGTTTGAGTTCACCAAAACCAACGTGACCTCCGCCATATTTATTTGTTGGGGAGCAATGGCGGCGCTCAATTACTTTTATTCCGTGCCGAAATATGCGCTGAAAAACAAGCTGTTCGGCGTGTTTGCACACCGAAAATCCGAGGAGCAAAACCCGCTCATGCGGGGCATTTCCGACGAGTTCCATATGTGCCATTCCCGCCACTCCACCGTGCGGGAAAGCGACGTTAAAAAACACAAGGAGCTTAAAGTTTTGGCTTCCTCCCGCCGTGCGGGCGTTTCCGTCGTGAGCGATCGGGATTATCGGCAGGTGTTCGTGCTCGGACATATGGAATACGATCGGGACACCTTAAAAAAGGAATACGAACGCGATTTAAACAAGGGCTTGCCCGTTCCCCGACCGCACCGCTATTTTGCAGATAAATCGGGCGAGAAAATCGATATGAATTGGTCGTCTACCGCGAATCTATTCTATAACAATTGGCTCAACTTCGTCTATCAAACGACGCCCTACCGCTTCTAAACATCTCTGATACGAAAAACACCGCTTGGGTTCCCAAGCGGTGTTTTGATTGTAATCAATAAAGTCGATCAAAGCTTATCCAACTCTTCGTTGAGCTTACGCAGATTTGCGCGTTCCAACTCGATAAGCGAGGTATAGACGCGGAAATATTCCGCATCGGATTCGTTCGGCGTATCCTTGTTGATGTAAGATTCCAAAATCGAGGATTGGGAACGCATACGTTTTTTCTCCAACGCCTCGATCTCTTTTTCGCTTTGGGCAATCGCTTTTTTCAAATCTCTCTTCTTGGACATATCAGCTTTTACCTCTCCCTTGTTCTTTTGAAAAATTTTATAACAGCGATATTATATCATATGTACTGTATTTTTGCAAGTATTTTTAAAAATTTTACGAAAATTTTGTTTCGGTTGCTTTTTGATAATGGTTGTTGTGGGCTCGCTCAGTACGAAAGAACGGAAGGGCGAAAGCCCTTCCGTTCTTTGGTGCGGACGACAAGATTTGAACTTGCACGGTTGCCCATTGGATTCTAAGTCCAACGCGTCTGCCGGTTCCGCCACGTCCGCTTAACGGCAAACCGTTCTTTTCAAAAAAGAAAACCCCACACATCGGCGCTCGGCACAATACACAGGGTCTCATGGTGGGGACGACAGAACTCGAATCTGTGACCTCTTGCATGTCAAGCAAGCGCTCTAACCAACTGAGCTACGCCCCCATGGAAAACGCTATTATCATACCCGAAATTGCAGGGTTTGTCAAGCGTTTCCGTACGGTATCCGTCTAAAAAATGATATTTTCGTGAAAATATCTTTAAATCAGCCCTGCGTCGCATGCATCATCGCTGCATAGTGTCCGCCGAGCGCTAAAAGCTCGCTATGCGTACCGCGTTCGACGATCTCACCGTTTTGCAAAAACAATATGATATCTGCGCCCCGTATGGTAGATAGCCGATGCGCGATCACGAAACTCGTGCGCCCCGAAAGTAATGCTTTTAAGCTCTTTTGCACTTCGAGCTCCGTTTGCGTGTCAATATGGCTGGTCGCCTCGTCAAGCACGACGATCTTGGGATCGGCAAGAATGAGCCGAGCAAAGCTCAACAACTGCCGTTCCCCGCCCGATAAATTATATTTTTCGGAAATCTCCGTGTTATAGCCCTCGGGCAAACGGGAAATAAACCCGTGCGCGCACGCCGCTTTCGCCGCTTCAACACACTCCTCCTCCGTTGCTTCCGGACGGGCGAATCGGATATTTTCGAGCACCGTACCGCTGAACAAGTAGGTATCCTGCATCATGACCCCTACGCTTCTTCGAAGCGACTGCATGGTGTATTCGCGAACGTCCGTTCCGTCTATTTTAACGGTACCCGACTGAATGTCGTAAAAACGGCTCAAAAGATTAACGATCGTCGTTTTGCCCGAACCCGTTGCGCCGACAATCGCCACCGTTTTGCCCGCTGGTACGTCAAGCGTAAAACTTTTTAAAACGGGAATATCTTGCACGTAGGAAAAGTTTACGTTTTCGAACTGCACGTTCCCGACGCAATCGGCAAGCTCCGCCGCCCCTTCCGCATCCTTTACGTCTACGGGAGTTTCGATGGTATCGTAGATCCGTTCGATGTTCGTAGTAAGCGTGAATACGGATGTCATGTCACTGCACAAGTTGCTGAGGTTGTTTGTGACCTCGCCCAACACGGAGGCGATCGCGATGACCGTACCGAGCGCAAGCGTGCCCCAGCCGAGGCTGAGAATCAGTAAAGCCGCTCCGTAGACGAAGAGCACCATAACGGAGTTGGTAAAACCGTGCGCAAGCGGGAAAAACGCTTCTCTCACCCTTGTGGTATGCATGAATGCATTGCGATATTCGTCGAAAAGGGTTTCCGCGGCCTCGCCGTTGATCTTACCGCGGTTATAGGCGCGCACGACCTCCGCACCGTTGATGTTTTCCGCAACGAACGCCGTATAATTTGCATTTTTATTGTGGTCGCGCCCTGCGCGGTGATGAATGATCTTACTGAGCACCGCCATAACTAAGATAAACGGCACAAAGAGAAGCAACACCGCCCCGCCGATGCGCCAATCCAAAACGATCATCCATACCATGCCGACAAGCACGACGCCGAGAGAATACAAAAGCGAATAGAAGAGATTGCTGAACAGCTCCGATACCTCGTCTACGTAGTTGGTAACGCGCACCAAAATTTTACCCGTGGAATGCGTATCGTAATAATGAAAGGACAGCACCGTGAGATGGTTGAACAGTTCTTCCCGCATTTCTTTACAAAATCGGTAGGCAAAAGTACCCGGTACCAACAATTCGAAGTAGTAGCCAATCGTAAGCCCCACCCAAACGAGCGCAAGCCCGCCGAGGCATAGCCCTGCGAGCAAAAGATAATTGTCCGCGAGCACGCCGTCCGTCGGGAATACCGTCGCCACGATCACGGAATAAAGCACGCTGGGCACGAGGGAAAGCGCGCTCGTAAAAATTTCGAGCGCAACGCTCCCCCAAAACATTTTCTTATTCCTGCCCGCGCCTTTTATAAGGCGTACGAACATTTTTAAATTGAACGTTTCGTTGATGTATTCGTCCTGATAATAGAGGTTATTCTTCATACGTCACCTCGTTGATTTGGCGGTTATAAATTTCCGCGAAATTGCCGTTTATCGCCATGAGCTCCTCAAAACTCCCCCGCTCTATAATTTCCCCCCTGTCGAGGAAGAGGATCTCGTCGCAGTTTTTAAGCGCGGTGGCACGGTGCGTGACAAGGATCAGCGTCTTGTTCCCGCATTCGCCTTCTATGTTTTTAAACACTCTGTGCTCGGTATCCAAATCAAGCGCGGAGGTCACGTCGTCAAACACGAGAATGCTCGCGTTCTTCAAGAGGGCGCGGGCAATGGAGATACGTTGTTTTTGCCCGCCCGAGAGTCCGAAGCCCTTTTCGCCTACCGTCGTTTGGTATCCTTCGGGGAAACGGCGGGCAAACTCGTCCACTTCTGCAAGCTTTCCGCAACGCATGATGGTTTCTTCGTCGATAAAAGGATCGTACAGCGCGATATTCGCAGAAATCGTGTTCGAGAACAGGAAAACGTTCTGCATCGCATAGGAATAGGCGCGCAGGAGCTCGTTTCTGTCGTAATCGTGAATGGGCTTTCCGTCGATGAGGATCTCACCCTCGTCCGCCTCCGCAAACCCTTGAATGAGCTTGCAAAGCAGAGTCTTACCGCTCCCCGTTCTGCCCATGATGCCGAGCTTTTTGCCGTACGGCAGGGACAAATCTACGTTTTTAAGCGCGTACTCGTCCCCGCTTTTTACGCCTACCCCTTTCAGCTCCAACGCGGGCGTATCGGAGGGCACGTCGCTTCCGTAACGCTCCGCCGCCTCGTCCTTTGCCTGTAAAAAGCCGAAAAACCGCTTTCCGCTGACAAGATTGCGTTGGGACGCGTTGATGTTGAAGAGAAAACTCATGATCTGCCAAAGCATCGTCCCGACGTAGCCGATCATCGCAGTGAATTCTCCTGCCGTAATCTCGCCCCGCAAACCGAAGAAGATGCCGAGCGCCACTTCCCCCGTGATGACAACGGATCGGATGCACTGCGTGATTAGGTTACGGTGCGCAAATATATGTAATCCGCGGATATTCGTGTCGTACCGTCGCACGTTGTCGCGTTCGAAGAGCTGTCTGCGCCCCTCTTCTCGGGCAAAGGAAGCCACCGTCCGCACACCGTAAACGCTTTCCTGCACCGTAGTGGAAAGCTGTGAAGAGTCCTTCCACGTCTGATCGTAATACTCCCCTACCTTTTTCCGAAAGCACGCAACGACGACAGCGCTGCCGAGCCCCCCGACAAGAGGCAAAATTATGAGATATGGATTGATCCTGCACAAAAATACGACGCTTACGGCAACGTAAAGCAGGTTGTCGAGCAAAAACTGTGCTTGATGGATATACATATCGCTGATGCGCGCGGGGTCGGAAGTCGTGATCAGTACCAAGTCGCCCGAGGTAAAGCTGTTAAGCAAGGGCGTACTCGCCGAATTGACCTTATCGAGCGCAATTTTACGCATTGTTTTCTGGCTTTTTAAAGCGTAATTGTGCGCCAAATTCCATTTGAGATAGAAGCAAACGAAGAACAGCAACGAAAAGACGAGCAGAGTTGCCGCAAGCACCCAAAAGATGCGTGCATAATCGTCCGCAGGGATATCTTCGA
>Ga0073906_1003342_pt1 | contig 18398 bp, 18 predicted proteins | sample Inofromicrocosms_FD_65485 | JGI IMG/M metagenome (GOLD analysis project Ga0073906, IMG submission 65485) | Mouse cecum microbial communities from Vienna, Austria - Inoculum for glucosamine and mucus D2O microcosms | ecosystem: Host-associated > Mammals > Digestive system > Large intestine >...
CCCTCATCTTCCGCAGTGCCCGTGTCCGGGAATTCTCCCTGGATACGGTTCTCTACCCCGCCCTCGGCCTGCTGCTGGTCCTGCTCCTGGACCGGCTGCCCTCCGGCCTTTTTTCCCTGGGAACCGGCGGCGGAATCCTGGGAATCCTCCTCCAGACAGCCGGGGGCGTCCTGATTGCCGCAGCCCTGGTGCTGCCAGGCATCAGCGTTTCCCAGATGCTGCTGATGACCGGCCTATATCAAGGGGTTATGGAACACATCAGCCAGCTGGAGCTTCTTCCCCTGATTCCCCTGGGCACGGGCGTTCTTCTGGGGGTGCTGCTGACCGCCAGACTCATGGAGCGGTGGATGAACAGCCACCCCAAAGGCGCCTATCTGATGATTCTGGGCTTTCTCCTGGGCTCCCTCCCGGAGCTCTTTCCGGGATTCCCCCAGGGCCGGGAGCTGCTTCCCTGCGCCGCCATGGCCGCCGCGGGCTTTCTGGCGCTTTACAAAATGCAAAAGGAATAACCCATCTTACAAAAGGGATACCCTCAAATCCTCCATAGTCTTCTCCCGGAAGATAAACTCCCATTCCACCCGGTCAACCGGCTGAAAGCGGAGGGCTGAAAAGGCGGCGTGCAGGCCCTTCTCCTTGTTTTCCGTTTTGGAGGAGACAAAGATAGCCGTCGGTCCGTCCGCCCCGCCGATAATCCCTATCGAACCCGCTGCATATGTCCGCTGCTCCGGGAGATCGCCCGGAGCCGTATCCTTCAGGTAAAAGCGGCTGTCGGGCAGCTCCGGATCCAGGGTAAAGATTAGCTGATTGGCGCGGTCAGGAAACCGCCATCCCCCCTTAGGATGGTGAAATGGGCTTTTCCATGGGGAAAATTCCTTCACAGTAAGAGTGTATTCCACCCCGGTGACGGGATGGACAATCACCGCGCTCTCCCCCTTTTCCGGGGTAAAAAAACGCGTTCCCACCATTGGTTCGGGCCTGGGAACAAGCTCCAGCTCCAAGGACCTGACCTTGAGCCTGGAGGAAGGCCACGGAAAACAGGCCCGCTGGATGCTCCACAGCCGGTCCTTGGGGAGCCCGTAGTGCTCCAGCACCCACTCCGCCTCCGGGTCAGTCCAGAGCTCCTCCGAAAGGGCGGCTTCCGGGTCCCACGCCACCCCGTAACCGGTTTTCCTCTGGGATATCTTCTGGTTGATTTTCACCTCGGCGGCAAAGTCCAAGCTGAAAAGCCGCCGCTTCTGCTCCTCCCGCTGCTGTTCGGTTTCCCGGAGCGGACCTCCCTCAATGCAGAGATCAATGACCAGCCCTCCGCCGCAGCAGTAAACCGCCGGGACATGGAGGATATACTCCCCCCATGTAAACACCAAATGAATGGGAATTTCCTCCCCGGCCGGCCCACGGCGGCTATGCCCCCAAAAATCTTTGTCATAGTACACCTTCCATTCTGGAGGATTTTTGTCTTCTTCGGCGGGCTGTTCCTTTATAGCCGCATATCCGGCCTTATAGGGTATCCGGCTGTAGTCAAACTCCGCCTGCAATTCCTTGATGTATGAAAAGGGGTCCTCCATAGGGGTGAGGGAGAACTCCTCCTCAACGGTCTTTAATACCGTTTGCTGCTCCGGCGAGGGTGGATTTTCCCTCAAAAAGTTCATAAACTGTTCCCGGTCCCAGGCATGGGCCTGCTCAATGGCTGCCTCCCCCCGGCATGCCAGGAGAAGCCGCAGAAAACCGTCAAAGTCCCTGGCCACCGGATGGACGCACTGCCCCTCCCCCTCCATGGGGCTGACGGAAAACACCTCCTGGAACCCCTTGACCAAGCAATAATGGATTCCATCCACACCGGTCCAGCCGATTACAGTTGTCCCTTTAGGGGTACAAAAATAGTCGCTGCGGGTATCCCCGCGCTCCAGTCCCAGCTTTGAAAAATCAATGGCAGAGCGTCTGTACCGTTCATAAAGTGTCAAGAACATAGCCTCCTTATAAAATTCCCCGCGCTTTGCGGGGCAGAATCAAATCAACAGGTGATAGCTTTATTATAGCTCTGCCTCTTGCAAAATGCAACCGCAGTTGCTACAATGGAAGAAAGACATTTTTCAGACCGCATAACCAAAAGAAAGGAAAAATGAAACATGAAAAAAGTCGCATGGATCGGAACCGGCGTCATGGGCGGCCAGCAGGCCGGGCACCTGGCCAAGGCGGGCTATCCGGTGTCCGCCTACACCCGCCGCTATGAAAAGCTCCTCCCCTTGCAGGAGCAGTTCGGCATTACTCCCTGCCACACCATCAAAGAGGCTGTAACGGACGCGGATTTTATCTTTGTCATGGTCGGCTATCCCAAGGACGTGGAAGAGGTCTTTTCGGGGGAGGGCGGCATCTTTGACCACGCCAAAAAGGGAGCTCTTGCCATTGATATGACCACCTCCTCCCCCGCCCTGGCGGAAAAGCTGTACGCCCTTGGCAGAGAAAAGGGCATCCGCGTCATGGACGCCCCGGTTTCCGGCGGAGACAGCGGGGCCCGCAACGGGACCCTTTCCATCATGGCGGGCGGCGGCGAGGCCGACTTCCAGGAGGCGCTCCCCCTGTTCCAGTGCATGGGAAAGAGCATCCTCCTCATGGGCCCTGCCGGAGCAGGCCAGCACACCAAGGCCGCCAACCAGATTGCGGTGGCAGGTGCGACCGCCGCTTACACTGAGGCCATCACCTACGCCGAACAGGTGGGGCTGGACCCGGAAAAGATGCTGGCGGCCATCGGCGGCGGCGCGGCGGGGAGCTGGCAGATTTCCAACATGGCCCCCAGGGCGCTGAAGGGGGACTTTGCCCCCGGATTTTTCATCAAGCACTTTATCAAGGACATGAAGATTATCCACGAGGAGAGCACGGCCCGCGGCGTCCGCCTGGAGATGCTGGAATCGGTGCTGGCCCTTTACGAAAAGATGGCGGAGATGGGATTGGAGGACAATGGTACCCAGGCTTTGATCCGCTATTACCGCGATGGAAAAAAGTAAGGGAAAGCCTTCTTCCCTTCGCCCTTTTTTAAATTATCTTTTTCCTGTGTATCATTAACGAAAAAAGATATTGCAAAGCATATTTAATTGTTGTATAATGGCTTATAGAAAGGAGCTGATGTACTATGGAGATTTCAGCAGATATCGCAGCCATGTCCGTTGAAATGAGCATGCAGAAAACGGCACAGGCCGCCCAGGTTTCTATCCTGAAAAAGAGCATGGAAGCTCAGGAAGCCGCCGCTGCCGCCTTGATTGAGCAGATGGCACCTTCGACCCCTGCTCCTTCTTTCGGCCATTTGTTTTACGCGGGAAGGCGGTATTTTTTATCTGTCCAAGGCTGATTCCAGCTGCTCCGCCAGCTCGCGCACCCACCGCCCGGCGGTCCCGGCAATCTCCTCCAGGGAAATCAGCTCTGTCCTGCTCTTATCCCGCAGTGTAAGCTCCCCCTTTCCCTCCTGACAGTTCCTTGGACTGATAATCACCCTCACCGGCGCGCCCAAAAGGTCCGCGTCGGAGAACATAACTCCTGCCCGGACATTTCTGTCATCATAGAGAACCTCCAGTCCCATATCCTCCATCTGCCGGTAAATCCGGCCAGCTGCCTCCTTGGTCTGGGCATCGTCCGCCCGGACACAGCAAAGGTGTACCTGCCATGGGGCGACGGAAACCGGCCAGATGGGACCGCGCTCGTCGTGCCGCGCCTCGCATATGGAAGCCGCCAGCCGCTCTACTCCGATTCCATAACAGCCCATCAGCGGATAACAGGGATTTCCCTCCTGGTCCAGGTACTGCATTCCCATGGCTTCGGTGTACTTGGTCCCCAGCTGGAAAATATTCCCCACCTCGATTCCTCTGGAAAGCGTCAGCCCCCGCTGCCCGCAGGCGGGGCAGGTTTCGGAAAAGCCCTCCGGCGATATGTCCGCCGCCATGTCCGAACTTTCGACAGCCTCCTTGTTGGCGCAGAAGCCGCAATGGGGGCAGCGGACGATGGTATCCTCCCCCACGGGGGTCAGCAGCATGAACTCATGGGACAGACTGCCGCCCATCATGCCGGAATCGGAGGCCACGGCAATCACCTCCGGAAGTCCCACACGGGCAAATATCCTGTGATATCCCTCCAAACAGCGGGTGTAGTACCTTTCCAGGTCCTTCTGGGAGGTGTGGAAGGAATAGGCGTCCTTCATGGTAAACTCCCGCACGCGGATAAGACCGCCCCTGGGCCGCGCCTCGTCCCGGAACTTGGTCTGAATTTGATAAATCATAAAGGGATACTTGGCGTAGGTCTGGGCGTATTCCCTGACCAGCTGAACGGCGGCCTCCTCGTGGGTCATTCCCAGGACCATGGGAATCCCGCTCCGGTCCTGGAAGCGGAAAAGCTCCCGTCCCACCGACTGATACCGGCCTGACTCCTCCCAGAGGCTGGCGGGGAGGGCAGCGGGAAAGAGGACCTCCTGACCGTCGAGGCGGTCCATTTCCTGGCGGAGGATGGCCTCGATTTTGCGGCAGACACGGCGCAGCGGAGGATACTGGGAAAAGCTTCCGTTGGCGACGTATTTCATATACCCGCCGCGGTACATGAGGGCGTGGCTGTCGATGACGCAGCCTGTGGGGCGTTCCTTGAAACGCTCCCCGATGAGCTGACTGATTTTCATAAAAAATAACCCCTTTCAAAATAGAAAAAGCCCTAAGCAGCTTCATCCCCCGCCGTAGCGGAAAACGAAGATGCTTAGGGCGAACGTTCCGTCCGTGTTACCACCTAAATTCGGAAACTGCTTGAAGACAGCATCCGCACTCACGCCAGCGCGGGGATAGCTCCCGACGCCTTCCCCCTGTAACGGTGGGGAATCCGGCGACGCTTACCGGCCCTTGGCCTTTCGCGCGCAGCTGTAAAGAACCCTCAATCAATGAAATGAAATTTCATTGATTGAACTGTTCCTGAGATGGGTTCAGGAATCCACAGCCGAAGATTTTCACCTGTCATCTTCTCTCTGGGGACTGTTTTGGATACCCTACTGTTTCACAGTCATCGCTTTGGGATTATCTTAGCATAGGCGGGGAGAGTTGTCAACCGGCAAATTGAATGCGCTGAATCTTCCGGCAATCCTCTGCTGCTCAACCCTGTTTTTTACCTCGGCCGGTTCTGCCTGCTGCGGCCCCCTGTGGGCGGCGCGGACCCGGACCGGCGCATCTGCCTGCGTATCTCCTCCTTGCGCAGATACGCCTGTACCTGCTGGTCCCGCTGGCGCATCATCGCCTTTCTCCGCCGCTCCCGCTCCAAACGGGCCTTTTTTTTCTGCTTGGCCTGGTATACAAACCACATCCGCAGCAGCACCAGCAGCACCAGCAAAATCAGCAGCACCAGCAGAACCCACTTCAGCACCTTCCATATGGCGCCAGCCACCTTTTTGACTGTCTCCATAAACGTGCCGCTGTTTCCGGACTTCTCCCCTTCGGCGGATTCCTCCGGCACCGCCCCGGTGACATTGGTGTCCAGCGGCACCTGAATGACCGAAGGAATCTCCTTGGCAGCATTTTTCAGCGTCACCGTGGCCATGGGGGAAAAGTTCTCCAGGATGTTTTCCCGTTCCCTAAAATTGAATGTAATTTCACAGTCGTCCTTGCTCAGCCCTCTTGGCAGGTAGTAGATGGATTTGGCGCTGGTGAGTATCTGGGCGGTGGCGGGGGTTTTCACCTTTTCATCCGCCTTTACCGCAAAGGTCACTGTGCGGTAGGGAAGGTCCTCTGCCGTCATCTCCACCTTTTTGTAGCTGTCAAAGCCAAAGTCCAGCACCACCGCCGCGTCCTGATACTGCTGGGCGTAGGGGTCGCTCTTCATGCAGACGCAGATGAGCTTCCGCCCGCTGCGCTCCGCCGCCGTGACGATGGTGTACAGCGCCTCCTCCGTATACCCCAGCTTGCCGCCGATGGCTCCGTCGTATTTGTAGGTGGTGTTTTTAATCATATCGTTCTGGTTGGACCATATCCGCTTTTCCGGCTGCTTGTTGGTCGGCTCCGCCTCATAGGTTACGGTGGAGAAAATTTTGACAAATTCCTCGTTCTCCATGGCATACCTGGTCAGCAGGGCCATGTCGTAGGCGGAGGTATAGTGGTTGCGGTCGATAAGGCCGTGGGGATTGGTAAAATGGGTGTTCACCGCCCCAACCTTTGCGGCCAGCTCGTTCATCTTCTCCACAAACTTCTCCGTCGTCCCCGCGACGCGCTCCGCAATGCACACCGCCGCATCGTTGGCGGAGGCCAGCATCAAGGCGTAAAGGGCGTCCTCCAGGGGAAGGGTTTCCCCTACGTCCAGGGCAATGTGGGTGCTGCTGCGGGGAACGGAATCCACCGCGTTCTGGGAAACGGTGATCTTTTCATCCAAAGGCACGCCGCTTTCCAGCGCAACAATGGCGGTGACAATCTTGGTGATGCTGGCGGGCTGCATCTGCTTGTCCGAATTCTTCTGGTAAAGAACCTGCCCGTTGTCCGCCGCCATCAGGACGGCGCTTTCCGACTTGATGGCAGGCACGCTTATCTTTTCAGCGGCCTCCGATTTCTCAGGGGCATCGGAGCTTGCAGACGAATCCGGCTGGGACGAAGAGCCGCTTTCATCGGCATACACCGGCGCGGACAGGTTGAAAAGTAAAAAGAGCGCCAGCAAAGCCGCAATCCAGCGCGGTTCCCTGCGGGAGCGGGATAAACAGAGTTTCAATCAAATTTCCCCCTTGACGGTGAAGTATTTGGCAGTGCGTATGTAAAAAAGAAGAAAATCCCTTCAGCCGGTGCATGGCGCACTTTCCATTTTCCAAAAATGTGATATAATAGTTGCGGTTGAGGGCAAACGGTCTATTCCATTGTAACACCACGGGCAGCATTATGTCAAAGGCAGAACCGCGTTTTTCTTTTCTCAGCAAAAGGGACAGCCGTTCCCCTCCGCCTCATAGCGGTGGAAGCCGGGCAGGGGATTCCCGCCGCTGTCCGAGCAGAGGCCGACAATCCGCTCCAGCGCCCTTTGGGCGTCCTCAACGCCGTTCTGATACAGGGCGGTGAGCTTGTCGGGGTCCTTTTCAAAGCGGTCAATCTCCAGGGGCATCGACGGTCGGAGGATCACCGCTCTCCCCTGCCGTTCCAGCTCCTCACACCGCTCCAGGCTGGCGTTGTAGGTGATGTAACGCTGCTGGAGGGATTTCACCAGGTTGGGATACTTCCGGTACTTTACCGCGTAAAGCCGGTTGGCCCTGCTCCTGGATTTCCGGTACCCCTCGTTGCGGGTCAGCACGATGACCGGCCGGGTAATCCCCCGGCTGAGGGCGGTCGCCAGAGGAATGGACTCGGAGGCGCTGCCGTCCACCAGCTTTTTCCCATCCACCTCCACCATGGGGGAAAACAGCGGAATGGAGCTGGAGCCCATCAGGTAGTCCACCGAATCCCTGGCGTCGGTGGTAACGCGGACATCCGGGCGGCCGGTGTCACAGTCGGTGCTGACGATATACAGCTTGGTTTGGGTGGCCGCATACCGCTCATAATCCAGACAGACCAGCTTCTCTGGAATTTCGTGGAAGATAAAATCCATGCCGAAGACAGACCCGCGGGTCAGCAGGCCCTTGGGGTCCACATAGCGGCTGTCCCCCACATATTTCTGGTAGATATACAGATTGCGCCCCGGCTGGCGGGAAATATAGGAAATGGCGTTGCACCCTCCGGCGGAAACGCCAAAGATGGATTCAAAATAAAGCTTTTCCTGAAGGAAAAAATCGAGGACCCCGGCGGTGTACGCGCCGCGCATTCCTCCCCCTTCCAGAATCAGACCAACCTGTTCCATAAAATGAAATCATCCCTTCAAAAAAGTAATGTTTTTCCGAAAAATCACTGCGCCCAAAGGGCGTCCGGACGTGGAAAGGAGGTGTCCCGAATGGAACCAACCTATTACACCGTCATCCGCATCGACGGCGACTACGCCGTCCTGCTCTCCGACGAGGGGATTGAAAACCCCGTCGCCCGCGCTCTGCTCCCCATGGAAATTGAGGAGGGAAGCCGTCTCCTCTGCGAAATGTTCAGCTACCGCCTGCTGTAGCGGCGGGCATTGAGGTCCTCCGGTACAGAAAAGCCCTCCCCCGGTTCCCAGCCCTTTCCGCCAGTCCCAGGGCCTCTATGACGCATACCGCGTCGTGTCCGGCGCGGGGGTTCCGCTTGGGGAGATGGGCGCAGGCTATGTAATCCTTTACGGTAAAGGCTTCCGGCAGGTCACGGGGAACCAGAGAGAGGAAGTCCTCCGGGCGGTTGTACCGCGTCTCCTCCAGAAATTTGACCGGGACGCGTTCCAGGCGTTTGGCGCCCTTTTTCTGTTCCTTTCCCCTGCCATTGAGAAGGCGTGTCTCCTCCGTCTGGGCCGTCACCATCAAAAAGGACAGCCCCGGATGTCCCAAAAGTTCCCGAATGCCGTACATCTCCCGCAGAAGGTCGGAAGCGCTGCCCTTCTTGGGGGATTTCCTGCGGGTGACCTCCCCGCTTTCCGGGTCCACCCAAAGCAGCCATTTGACCGTCTCCACCGGATAGGCCACCGTCACCCTGTAGCCCTCCGAGAGAAAATAGGCGAGCTTTTCCTTCAGCTTATAAAAGCCGCAGGTCTGGATTTCGATGATTTCCCTGCCGCAGCGGATGTCGGCGATATATTTTCCCACCCTCTGCTCATGGAACTGGGGGTCCGGCATCAGGCGGTATTTGAGCTGCCGGTGGTAGGACATCTCCTTCAGGGTGCCTATTGATTCGGACATTTCCATCCCCCCAGTGCATTTTGAGAGCTTTTCTTCTCCCGCTTTGAACATTATAGCATATCCGTCCGCGGTTTTCCACCTGTAATCAGGAAAATCCGGTGCGGAAATGCGGGCCGGACCATCGGGCCCTTTATCATACTTGTGAGGTGTTATTTTTGAAAACAATTTTACAGGCTGCCTTTGTCTTCCTCATCTGCCTCCTCGGCGAGGGGATTGTCCACCTGTTCTCCCTCTCCTTTCCTTCCAGCGTCGTCAGCATGATCCTCCTCTTTTTCCTCCTGCTGTTCCGCTGGGTCCGCCAGGAACAGATTCAGGGCTTTGTCCGCTTTCTCCAGCAGAATATGGCCCTGCTGTTCGTCCCCGCCGGGGTGGCCATTATGGAGAATTACTCCTACCTCAAGGGGAATGTCCTCCCCTTCCTGCTGGTCTGCGTCATCAGCACCATTGTCACCTTTGCCGTCACCGCCTATACCGTCCAGTTCACCGCTGCCCTCCAGCGCAGACGCACCAAACCCCAAACCAATCAAAAGGAGGATGGCGTCCAATGAACCTCTCCGAAACCGCGGCCTATCTGACTTCATCCCCGTTTTTCGGCATCACCCTGAGCATCCTCTGCTATGAGCTGGGGTGTGCGGTCAACCGCAGGCTGAAAACCCCTGTGGCCAATCCCCTCCTCATTGCCGTTGTCCTGGTCATCCTCCTGCTGAAGGCGCTGAAAATCCCCTATGAAGGCTACAACCAGGGCGGGGCTGTCATCTCCATGCTCCTGGCCCCCGCCACCGCCTCCCTGGCCGTCAACATCTATTCCCAGTTGGAGCGGCTGAAACAGCAGCTGCTCCCCATTCTGGCCGGGGCAGCGGCGGGGACCGTCGCCTCTGTCGGCTGTATTGTTCTGCTCTGCAAGGCATTCGGACTGGACCGGACGCTGACCGTTTCCCTGGTCCCCAAATCAGTCACCACACCCATCGCCATGGGTATTTCGGAACAGCTGGACGGTGTTGTTCCGGTGACAGTGGCGGCAGTGGTTGTCACCGGCATTCTGGGGGCCGCCTTTGCCCCGGTGCTCATCAAGGTGTTCCGAATCAAGGACCCTGTGGCCGCCGGGCTGGGAATCGGCGCGTGCAGCCACGCCCTGGGAACCTCTAAGGCACTGGAAATCGGCGAAATAGAGGGCGCGATGAGCGGGATTGCCATCGGCGTTGTGGGGCTTTTCACCGTTATCCTTGCCCCGCTTTTCGTATAAGCGCGCCGCTTAATCTCTGCTTTGTCCTTTTCCATAGAAAAACAGGCCGTACCGGGATGATTTTTGTCGCCCGGTACGGCCACATTTGTGTGAAAGCCCTTGAAGTCCGCATTCAGAAGGTTTATACTATTGCAGGATGGCAAGCATAACAAAGATTTAGGAAGGCCGGACCGGCTGTCCGGCCCTCCGGTCCAAATTCATAGTAACAGGAGTGAATGTATATGCAGATGCTTCTTCTGGTGCTCAACAATGTCGAACTGCTGGAACCGCTGCTGGAGACCATGACCGCCCGCGGCCTCAAGGGCGCGACCATCCTCAACAGCACCGGCATGGTCCGGGAGCTAACCCGCAGCGAGGATTATCCCCTCTTCGGCACCCTCCGCTTCCTCATGACCCCGGAGCATGAGGAAAGCCGCACCCTCTTTATGGTCCTTCCGGAGAAAAAGATGGAGCTGGCCAAGCAGACCGTCCGTGACATTCTGGGGGACCTTTCAAAGCCCAACACAGGGGTAATGTTCACACTGCCGGTAATTGACGCAGAAGGGATTGCATTTTAATGAACACTTTATTTTATCTGGCGGTTATTCTGTTTACGGGGCTCCTTTTCAGCTGGCTGATGAAGCTGGTAAAGCTTCCCAATGTCACGGGATATCTGATTGGCGGCCTGCTCATCGGTCCCTATTGCCTGAAGCTTCTGCCTGTCGATTTTGTGGAGGACATGAACCTGGTCTCGGAAATGGCGCTGGCCTTTATCGCCTTTTCCATCGGCTCAGAATTCCAGCTCTCCTACCTGAAAAAGGTGGGACTGACCCCCATCGTCATCGCCGTTATGGAGGCCTTTGCCGCCGCCATCCTGGTGACGGCGGCGCTGGCGCTCTTTGGCTTTGACCTGGAGCTGGCCCTGCTGCTGGGGGCCATCGCCTCGGCCACCGCCCCTGCCGCTACCATCATGGTGGTGCGCCAATACAAGGCCAAAGGCCCGGTTACGGAGACACTCCTGAGCGTGGTCGCCCTGGACGACGCCGCCGCCCTGATTGCTTTCGGCTTTGCCTTTGCGGCGGTGAACACCCTGTCCAATCCGGGGTCCTCCTCCCTCCTGCTCTCGCTGCTCTCTCCGGTGGTGGAGATTTTCGCCGCTCTGGTTCTGGGCTTCCTGCTGGGGCTGGTCTTTACCATTGTGCTGCGCAGACTGAAAAACGACTCCAACCGGCTGATTCTCACCATCGGGTTTGTGTTCCTGGGCTCCGCCATTGCGGACTGGCTGGGACTTTCCGCCCTGCTGCTTTGCATGTGCATGGGGGCCATGGTGGTCAACCGCGCCAAGGAGGCTCCCGCTGTCCTGCGGCTGGTGGACGGTCTGACGCCGCCCATCTTCCTGATGTTCTTCGCCATCTCCGGCGCGGAGCTGAATATCGCTGTTCTGCCCACCATCGGGCTGGTAGGAATCATCTATGTAATCACCAGGGTTATCGGGAAGATTTTGGGTGCTTCCCTGGGCGCGGTGCTAATGAAGGCCCCTGACACGGTGAAGAAGTACCTCGGCTTTACCCTGATTCCCCAGGCCGGTGTGGCCATCGGCCTGTCCCTCATCGCCTCCCAGTCCATCCCCGCCTATGGACAGACCATTCGGGCGGTGGTGCTCTGCGGCACAATGATCTATGAGCTCATCGGCCCTGCCGTCACCAAGCTCGGCCTGATGAAGGCCGGGGAAATCAAGGCGGTCGCCGAATAATCCAAGTATGCTGATTTAGAAAGACGGAAAGGAAGACGCATCCCCTATGAGAATGGAACACAGCTCCTGGCTCCAGGTTCAGGAATACTTTAAACGTAAGGACACCGTCCTCCTCCCCATCGGCAGCACCGAAAACCACGGCTCCCACATGGCCCTGGGCACCGATATGCTGGTTCCCGACTACATCGCGGGGGAAATTGACAAGGAGCTGGACATCCTCATCACCCCCGCCACCCCCTTTGGCGCTGCGGACCACCACGCAGCCTTTCCCGGTTCCCTCTCCATCGGGGTGGACGGATTGTACATGGTCCTCTCCCGCGTGTGCGGCGACCTGTTCCGCTATGGGGCGCGGAAGTTTATCTTTCTCAACGGCCACGGCGGAAACAGTCCGGCCCTCAGCCGGGTAGGGTTGGAGCTGAACCAAAAGGGGGGCCTCTCCGCCCAGCTCAACTGGTGGACGGTGGCGGGGGAACTGAATCCGGCCTGGAAGGGCGGCCACGCCGCAGGGGAAGAGACCGCAGCCATGATGGCCATCTGGCCCCAGGACGTACACATGGAGGACCTGATGGAGTTCACCCCCTGCGATCTGGGCCCCGGGCTGGGCTTTGTCCACGGCGGGACGGTGGATTTTGAGGGAATCTCCATTCCCGTTGTGCGCAGCACCGAAAAGTTCTCCCAGGCGGGATGGTACGGGAAGGACAACCCCAAAACAGCAACACCAGAATGGGGGAAGGAGATGCTGAAAGCAACAACGGATTATTTTATCCGGTTTATCCGCACCTTTGAGAAGGTTCCGCTGTAAGAAACACACAAAACGGCCGCAAGCCCTGATTTTGTCAGGCTTTGCGGCCGTTCCTGTCAAATGACTATTTCATATACCCGCCCTTCATGGGGGAAACGGCGTGGTCAGAGAAAATCTTCAGCACACCGGAGGAGTACCGCATGGGCCTTGGCTTCCACCGCGCCCTCCTCTCACGGAGGATTTCCTCCATCTCCTCCGCCGTCTTCTCCTCCCCTTGAACACCGGCAATCTCCAAAACCCTGTTGGGTATGTCTATGCGGATCAGGTCCCCCTCCTCCACCAGGGCAATGGGTCCGCCGTCCGCCGCCTCCGGGGAAATGTGCCCGATGGACGGTCCGGTGGACGCCCCGGAAAACCGCCCGTCAGTCAGCAGGGCGATGGTTTTCCCCAGCTCCTTGTCGGAAGAAATGGCCTCGGTGGTGTAGAACATCTCCGGCATTCCGGAGCCCTTCGGCCCCTCATAGCGGATAAAAACCGCGTCCCCCGGCTGAATTTGATGGGTAAGCACCGCCTGGAGGGCCTCCTCCTCACTGTCAAAGGGACGGGCCCGCAGGGTAGCCTGGAACATCTCCTTGGGGCAGGCGGTATGCTTGATCACCGCCCCCTCCGGTGCCAGGTTCCCTTTGAGGATGGCTATGGCCCCGTCGGTCCCGATGGACCTGTCAAAGGGACGGATGACCTCCTGCCAGGTGATTCCGGCCCGTTGGCAGTAAGCGTTACAGCTGTCATAGAAGCCGCTCTGTTTCAGCCTGTCCAAATTTTCCCCCAGGGTCTTCCCAGTGACGGTCATGGCGTCCAGGTGGAGCAGGGGGCGTATCTGCTCCATAATCCGCGGAACCCCTCCCGCATAGTAGAAATACTGGGCGGGCCACTTCCCCGCCGGACGGACGTCCAGCAGATACCTTGCTCCCCTGTGGAGACGGTCGAACAGCTCCGCATCCAGGGTGAGGCCGAACTCGCGGGCAATGGCGGGGATGTGCAGCAGGGAGTTGGTGGAGCCGGAGATGGCGGCGTGGACCATGACGGCATTTTCAAAGGAATCCATAGTGACAATGTCCTTGGGCTTCAGTCCGAGGCGGGCGAGCTGCACTGCCTGCCTGCCCGCCTCCCTGGCGATATGCTTCAGGTCCTCACAGCAGGCGGGCATCAGGGCAGAGCCGGGCAGCATCAGTCCCAGGGCCTCCCCCATCACCTGCATGGTGGAGGCGGTGCCCATAAAGGAGCAGGCCCCGCAGGAGGGGCAGGCGTGCTGCTTGTAGTAGTCGAGCTGCTCCTGGGTGATCTCCCCCCGCTGGCACTGGGCGCTGTAGATTCCAATCTGCTCCAGTGTCAGCAGATCCGGCCCCGCGTCCATGACCCCGCCGGTGACAAGGATGGAGGGCATATTGACCCGCCCGATCCCCATCAGGTGGGCGGGGACCCCCTTGTCGCAGCTGGAGACAAACACCCCGCCGTCAAAGGGGGTGGCCCCGGCGTGGATTTCTATCATGTTGCAGATCATATCGCGGGAGGCCAGGGAGTAGTTAATGCCGTCGTGTCCCTGGGCCATACCGTCGCAGATATCGGTGGTAAAGTAGCGGGCGGCGCGTCCGCGGGCCTCTGCCGTGCCCTCGCAGACCTCCTCCACCAGTCCAAGGAGATGGGCGCTTCCCGGATGGCTGTCTCCAAAGGTGCTCTCCACCATAATCTGGGGCAGGGAGAGCTGTTCTGCTGTCCAGCCCATTCCCATGCGCAGCGGGTCCTGTTCCGGGGCGATTTTACGGATTTGCTGGCTGACGAGTTGTTCCATTTCGGCGATCCCTCACAGTTTTATTGGTTTTCTTTACTTTATCACAGCGGAGAGAAAACATCAAGAGATGCTATGAATCAATCCGCATTGGAGCTTTTACCGGTAGTACAGACTTTATAAAAAAGGACTAAAGATAATTGCAACTTAAAATCTTTTATAGTATACTGGAAAACAGATAACAAAGCAGTTATAATCCGTTTTTTATGTTCAAAATGTACGCAATCGGAAAAGAGGAATGCAGGGATGCGGATTTTACAGGTAGTGGGCAGATTGGGCAGAGGAGGCGACTCGGCCGCTATTTTGTCGGCCATGGGGCATCTGCAAAAGCAGGGCGTTGTCTTTGATTTCCTCACCCACCCCGGCTTTGTGGAGCGGACGGCGGAACAGGTAAAGGCGGCCGGTTCCAGGGTGTGGGTTCTCCCCGGAGACGTCCGGCGTATGGGTTCGCTGCGATACTTTTGCCGTGTCTACCGCCTGCTGCGGGAGTATCCCTTTCAGGGAGTGCATTTTCATACATCGCTGCAATCAGGGGTTGGCCTGATGGCGGCGCGGGCCGCCCGCGTCCCCGTAAGGGTCTGCCACGCCCACGCCGCCGAAATACAGCGAAGGGCAAATCCCCTCCTCAGGGCAGCGGCGGTTCCGGTTCTGCGTTGGATGCTTGTACAGGGCTCCACCTGCCTGACCGCCTGTGGAACGGAGGCTGGGAACTTTCTGTTTGGGGGCAGGGAATTCCGGCTGCTTTCCAACGGCGTCCCCCTTGCCTCCTATCTGCCCTGCCCGGAGAGAATTCGGGAAGGTGAGGCCATTCGGGAGAGGCTTCACATCTCTCCGGAGGCAGCAGTAATTGGTCAGGTAGGACGGCTGGATCGGATGAAAAACGCCAAACACACCCTGGAGGCAGCGGCGTTCCTGGCGCAGAAAAGGGAAACTGCGCTCATCCTTGTTGGTGACGGAGAAGAGCGGGAAGTTCTGGAGCGGCAGGCGGCGAAGATGGAAAGCCAAATCCCCGCCCTAAAGGTATTCTTCACCGGACGGCTGACACGGGAGGAGGTTTCGGGGTTCTATCACGCCTTCGACTGTATGATGCTCCCATCCCATCCGGGGGAGGGAGTGCCACTGAGCCTGCTGGAGGGGCAGGCGGCGGGATGCCCGGTACTTGCTTCACGGTTTATTCCAAGGGACACGGACGCAGGAGTGGGGCTGGTGCGGTTCCTTCCGCTGGGAAGTGCGGAGCTATGGGCGGCGGAGGCGGAAGCGGCGCTGGAGAAGGACAGGCCGGACGCAGCGAGGATTGGAGAGGCATTCCGCAGAAGGGGATTTTTGGAGGAGGAGGCCGCGCAGAGATGGATGGAAATATATACGCATGGGCTTGATAAAAAGGCTCTGGAACCATAGGATAGAGCAGAAAAGCGAAAAATTTTTCTTAATATCACTTTTTTATCTTTCCGAAAGACAAAAAATGGAGTATAATAATGCTGTAACCTCTATTTCATCCATTATTTTTCAGTCTCCAGGCATATTTACGGCCTAGGAAAGGAGTTTTCATATGTCTTCCGTCAATCGAAACAGCTTTCTGGACCCCAGCAAGGGGAGAAATTACACCTTGGGCGAGGAGCTATTCAACAGCATCTCCCACGGCGTGGGGGCCCTTGGGGCGATTGCCTGCTGCGCGGTCATCGTTGTCTTCGCCGCCCTCACCCGCGACCCCTGGAAAATCGTCAGTGCCTCGGTCTACGGGACTTGTATGATTCTCCTGTTCCTCTTCTCCACCCTCTATCACTCCCTCACCAACGCCACAGCCAAAAAGGTTTTCCGCGCCTTTGACCACCTGGGCATCTTTCTGCTCATCGCCGGGAGCTATACCCCCATCACCCTTGTGACCCTCCGCGGCCCCCTTGGCTGGACGCTGTTCGGCGTCGTATGGGGCGCGGCGGTGCTGGGGATTGTTTTCAACGCCATCAGTGTGGAACGATTCAAAAAATTCTCCATGATTGCCTACATCGCCACCGGCTGGACAGTGGTGCTGGCAATCGTCCCCCTGGTGCGGTCCATTCCCCTGCCGGGAATCATACTGATGGTAATCGGCGGGCTTATGTATACGATTGGGATTGTATTTTACAAAATGAAGAAAATCCGCTATATGCACTCTGTCTGGCACCTGTTTGTGCTGGCGGGGGCGCTGTTCCAATACTTTGCGATTCTGTTCTACGTTATATTATAGGCGGGAAATTGTATTATTTTTGGCTGTTTATGACAATCCTTTTTGATTTTGCCGGATTCCATTGAAACCAGGCGGAAAAATCTGTATACTTACCGATAGGCTGCTTTTGTCTTTCTCTGAAAAGGATGTGTTTTTACAATGGAACTGGCGCTGATCCTGGTCAAACAGGTTTTGACCATGTTCACCCTGATGGGCGTCGGGGTGCTGTTTGTCCGCTTTGGCAAAATCAATATGGACGGCATTCCCTACATCACCAATATTCTGCTATACATGGTCGCCCCCACCCTGATGATAGACTCCTACCAAACCGCATACGACGCGGTAAAGCTCAAGGGCCTGGGAATTGCTGTGATTCTTTCCGCCCTTTCCCACGGCATTTCAATCTTGCTCAACGATCATCTCTTTCTCCGCAGGGGAACCAGGGGGCGGATTGGCGTGGAACGGTTCGCGGCCATCTATTCCAATGCCGGTTACATCGCCATTCCCCTGATTGAAGCCTCCTTTGGCTCCGAGGGGGTCTTTTACGCCACAGCCTATCTGACCGTCTTCAACCTGCTGATGTGGACCCACGGCGTGTACATCCTCAACGAGGGGAAAAAGGGTTGCGTCAGCCTGAAAAAGGCCATCCTCAATCCGGGGGTGCTGGGGTGCATCATCGGGTTCACCCTTTTCATCTGCCGCATCACCCTGCCTGCCCCCTTCGGACCAGCCATCCACTACGCCGCCTCTATGAACACGCCGCTGGCCCTGTTTGTTTCTGGGGCGCTACTGGCCAACATCAACCTGGTGCGGGTGCTGAAAAACGTCCGGTTGTACTTTATCGGCATACTGCGTATCATTCTGATTCCCGCCATAGTGCTGCTCTTATTTAAGGTGCTGAACGTCTCCGCCTGGGTGGAGCAGGGAGGCTTTATCGCCGTAATCTGTATGGTGTCCTCGGCCTGCCCCACGGCGCAGGCAGCGGGTTTTTTCGCCAGCAAGTGCGGGGCGGACGGCGAATATGGAAGTCAGGTAATGGCGGTGACAACGCTGTCCTGTATTATCACACTGCCTTTAATTGCAGCCGTCAGCGCGTGGGTGTTGATGTAATGCTAAAAAATCAGGCTATACAAGGTCAAAATGTCTTGTGCAGCCTGATTTTTCTTGAGTTTTCAGAAAATGCAGAGGTTGAAAGAAAAACTGCATAAGAAGCAAAAAGCGAATTTTCTAAAAAAGTATGGGGTGGCAGGTCTGAAAAAGGCATAGTTAAACACACCCCTAGGGGCTGGGGCTTTTGGAAGACATATTCTTCTATGTGTACAGAAGTCAGGGAAAGAGGGCCGCAGCATCTGTGAAAGCAGATGCCGCGGCCCTTTTGGGCAATATGAATGCCTATAAGCTCCCGTCAGGAGTCCTCCGGCCTGTTGGGAGCAAAAAGCGTACACCCCATCCGGCGGAAATGCTCGATTTTCTCTCTCAGCAGGGATTCCTCGCAGCCGAACCGCTTTGCCAGACAGCCGATGCACCAATAAGAGGTATCTCCCCTGTTGATGATCCTCTTATGCAGTCCAATTTCATCGCCGGTCAGCTCCCTCCCGCACTGCATACAGAAGTCCATTATTTATCCACCAGCCTTACCCGGAAGATTCTGCACCCATGGGCTTTGCACAGGTCATTGTAAACTGTATCGTTAAACCCCGGCGAAACCTTTCCGGTCCACAGATCCTTGACCTCCAGCGCTTTTCCGGAGTTATCCGGCAGTCCCAACATATCGGCGGTGACGACCAGCGGCGCGCCAAAGGTATCCCTCTCGGTGAAGTTCAGCATAATCACCGCAATATCCCCATTGTCCAGGTACC
>Ga0073906_1003345_pt1 | contig 18386 bp, 12 predicted proteins | sample Inofromicrocosms_FD_65485 | JGI IMG/M metagenome (GOLD analysis project Ga0073906, IMG submission 65485) | Mouse cecum microbial communities from Vienna, Austria - Inoculum for glucosamine and mucus D2O microcosms | ecosystem: Host-associated > Mammals > Digestive system > Large intestine >...
TTGTCGAACCGTTGCATGCACTCCGCTTCGGAGAGGGGCATAAACTTTTCCGTCCTGTGGGCAGCCTCTGGCTGTGCAGATACTGCATGGAAATCAGGGATGCGTCAGCTTATTCAAAATTCAACATTATCTTGTACCTGCCGCTTCTGTGGATGTCTGAAAATTAGTGGCTAAAAAATGTTCTGTGAACTCTCGGTGCTGTTCCGGCTCATTTCTGTGATTCCCCAAAAAATGCGGTTCAGGTCTGTGATTCCAAAAACAGGAGCAATTTAAATTATTTTTGCTACCTTTGCGAAAAGAATAAAAATGTAATACGATGAAAAAATTAGTCTTGCTGCTGAGTGCAGTGATGTCGGCGGTTACGGCCGATGCTACCGTCCTCTTCCCGTTTTACGGCGATGTGGCTCCTGACAACAATATAATTGTCAGGATGGTGAAGGAAGATGGCGATGACAAGTTCGAGCAGATAGTGCGAAAAGGGAAGTCGGGCATGGGCAGCCTTGACGACTGTGTGAGCTTCCTCAACGATGTCGTTCCCGACGACGTGACAAAGGGCGTATATGGCAGGCACATGTCTGTTTTTACATCCCCGTTCCATAAGAGAAACATCGACACGGTGGATGCCAAGGGGAATAAGGTAAGTGCCATTTATGTTGTGAATACAGCTGAAGGCGTCATGGTCTATTACACCGAGAGCGACGAGCTGCAACAGAGGGAATGGCAGTCAGCCATAGAGAAGGGAGAAATGTAATTATCAGACCGGATATTATAAAAAAGTTTGAACAGATTCTTATGAAAAAAACTACGCTTATACTGATAGGCCTTGGCGCAAGTGTCGGCATGGCCATGAATGCGGCTCCGTTGACGCCGGCAGAGGCTTTGCAGCGTAGCCGACTCTCTTCCCCGGCCAAGGTGCAAGGAATGGCCGACAGCTCTCCTGTGCTGGCCGCCACCGTGCGACATGAGGGAACCCCGGCTATCTACATCTTCAACAAAGCCGACAACAAAGGCTTCATGGTACTGTCGGCCGACGATACATCGGTGCCAGTACTGGGATACTGCGACCAGGGACAGATACCCTCTGACGCCTCGCAGATGCCCGACGGCCTCAGCTACTGGCTGCAATGCCTTGCCGAGGATGTGAGCCTCAACGCCTCCGTCGGCGGGAAGGTTTTCGTGAAACCGACAGCTCAGACCGCAAAAGCTTCCATTGCGCCCCTCATCCACACCAAATGGAACCAGGATGCGCCATACAATAACAAATGCCCGAAGGTCGGCTCCAAAGCCACATATACCGGCTGCGTGGCCACCGCCTTCGCACAGGTGCTCAATTACTACAACAAGCAGGTAAAGGGCACCGGAACCTACAGCTATACATGGCAGAATCAGACATTGAGCTTCGATTACGGCGCCACAACCTTCGACTGGGACAACATGCTCGACAGCTACAGCGGCAGTTACTCACAGGCACAGGCCGACGCCGTGGCCACGCTCATGTATGCCTGCGGAGTATCGGTAGACATGAGTTACGGCACGAACGCATCGGGCGCCGTGACCGCAAAGGCCGCCGAAGCATTGTCGCGCAATTTCGGATTTGCCGAAGGAGCGAGGGCTTTCTCACGCGTCAACTATCATCTCGAAGACTGGAACAACCTTGTATATGACCAGATGAAAGAGTTCGGTCCCTTGCTCTATGCCGGACACAACACCCTGAGCGGTCATGCCTTCGTATGCGACGGGTATGAGAATGGCTACTACCATTTCAACTGGGGATGGGGAGGCTCGAGCGACGGCTATTTCCTGCTCACGGCGCTGAACCCGGGCTCTCAGGGTATCGGTGGCTCAATCAGCGGTTATTCACAGACACAGCAGTTTATCGGCAATGTCACCGTGACCCCAAAGCCCCTGCAGCCCTCGTTCGGAATGAACGAACCCTTCGAACTTTCTCCATTGTCGGGCACTGCCGGGATTACCGACATCACCGTTTCCGGTTTCCCCTCCAATCAGTCGGGCTACACACTGAAGAGCAGTTCCTGTCAGTTGGGTCTGCAGCTTAAACCCGCTTCTGGCAACGGCGAAACAAAATATTCCACCGGCTATTCTATCGGCGAGCTGAAGCCCCGGTATGGCTACAAGCAGTATACGGTAAAGATACCGATCACTGTCCCCGACGGCACTTATATCGTGACGCCGGCCTTCAAGACAGTTTCCGACGGGAAATGGCACGACATACAGATGGTGATCGGCATCAAGTATCCTTATTACACGCTGGTGAAATCCGGCTTGAAATATACATTGACTGCCGGTGCCAGTGCCGAACTCACCGTGAAGAGCTTCACGCTCGACAGCCCTGTCTATGCCGACACCAAATTCGCCACCACTGCCCAGGTGAGCAACAATACCAAGGATGAATATCTCAACAACCTGTACGCGATATTCGTTGACGGCAACGACAACATCGTGGCGCAGAGCATGGGTTATCCTCTCGACCTGCTTGCCGGCGATAACGCCACGATACGGATAGAGTCGGCTCTCTATACCGACGACGGAAGCGTCCCCACGGGTAATTACCAGCTATATCTCTGCGAAGAGAATGGCGACGGTTACAATGCCATAGCCGGCCCGATAGCGGTAACCATACAGAGCGCCGCCCCCACGCCGACCCTCAAACTCAACTCCCTCTCGATAGCTGCCCGACAGCCAGCCGACAATGTAGTGATCAACTGCGAGGTGGAATGCACCGCCGGGTATTACTTCAACAGCATCGTGATGGCCGTGTTCCACAACAGTCAGAATATCTATCAGGTAGATTCCGAACCGATTATGATAGGTAATCTCAGCGGATCTCAGTCAGTGAACGGTCTCACCACAAAGGCACAGTTAAGCTATACAGCCGACCTGTCGATGCTCGACGAAGGCACCTCGGCCCAGGCATATATTTTTATGCGTACGAGCAGCGGTTACAAACAGTTGGGCTATGGCAAGTCATTTACGGTAGGGCGTCCCACAGCTGTTGACACAGTTGTCGACGACGTGGTGGTCAGCAGAGAATACGTGTCGTTGCAGGGTGTGAGGTTCAGCGAAAAGCCCTCGGTTCCCGGCATGTATATCCTGCGCGAGACGCTTTCGTCAGGACGCACGGCGACGCGCCGGGTAATGATACGCTGACATCGCGCAGCGCAGATAATACGGGCCCCGGTGCGAAAGTGCCGGGGCTTCTTTTCAGCCGGAGTCGCCGGCATGTTCAGAAGGGATACCCGATGCTGAAGTGGAAGGCATGGTCGCGGCTCCATTTAGGATGTATCAGTGGCCATGGCTCCTGATTGATGGCCGGATTGTAGGCTTTCATGCCTAAGTCAAAACGGATGAGGAAGTAATTGAAGTCGAGACGTATCCCCACGCCGTAGGCCGCGGCTATCTCCTTATAGAAAGAGCGGAAACGGAAGAGACCGTCGGGCTGTGTGGGGTAGTTGCGTATCGTCCATATGTTGCCGGCATCTATGAAGGCTCCGGCCTCGACCACCCAGAAAAGTTTGGCGCGATATTCCACGCTGAGGTTCAGCCGGATGTCGCCGCATTGGTTTATGAAGTCCGACTGGGAGTTGGTGGCGGGATATCTGCCGGGGCCGAGAGTACGCACTGCCCATCCGCGCACGCCGTTGGCGCCACCGCCGTAGAATCGCTTCTCAAACGGCAATATCGACGAATTGCCGTAGGGAACGCCCACACCCACGCCGGCATGGCATGCCAACGCATTGCGCCTGTCGAAACTGTGAAGCCATGTGAAGTCGCCGTCTACACGGAAATACTGCGAATAGCGTATCCCGAAGCATTTGTAGGGCTCTTCGTGAAAATTATGGCGCTTGCTGAAAATGTTGCTGAGGGCAAAAAGGAAATTGCCGGCAATCTCCGTGTTCACGCGGAAAGTGGTCACGTTTTTCTGCAGCGGCGCACGCGCGTTCATGGCCCGACGTTTGTTCGACTGATAGAACTGGAATCCCATGCGCATTATGAAGTGGTCTTCATAGCTGTACCGCAGCAGGGGATTGTCGGGGGCTATCTGGTCGATGAAATCGTTGGTGCTCGCCGGCAGATATACATAGCTTATGTCGATGGGCGTGAACACGTAGCGAATCCTGTTGTTGCGCCGCGACCATTTGTAGTTCCAGCCGGCCGCCGATATGATGCGCGTATATTCGGGGCGTTCCTGATAGTTGATGGAGAGGTTCAGCTCAGTGGTAGCCTTGACGCGGCGTTTGAAACTCTCGCGCAGGAAGGGGGCCTTGAATTTCGGGAACGACAGCGAGGCATCCATGCCGTACTCCATGAAACGGTTGTGGATGAATCCCTCGAGATTGCCGCTGAGCGACTGGTAAGAACCGCGGAAGCGGATGTTGAACGTCTCGGAGCCTTTGCCGATGTTGCGGTGGGTATAGCCCAAGGCCAGAGCAACTCCTAAATCGCCCTCCGAGTTGGTCCCCTCCAGCTCCAGCGAGAACGACTGGCTCTTGCCCGGAGTGAGCAGTATATATACGTCCATCAATCCATCGTTGCCGATTACGCCTACCGGTACGGTGCGTATGTTGATGAACTTGAGTATCGACATTCTGCCGAAGGCTGAATACGTGTTGTTGAGGTCGCGCAGCCGGTAGATTTTGCCGGGCGTGAAGAAACAGTTTTCCGCAATTGCCGACGGCCGCAGATAGCGTTTCTTGCCGTAGAGGATGGTGACGCCCTTGTATTCCACGGTGTCGGCCGCCTGATAGTCGCGTATGTCGGGATTTGTGCCCGAATCATAGTCGGGGATACAGTAAATGTTTCTCACCACGTAAGGTCTGTGATGGTCGGCGAGAATGGTCTGTCCGGCCACGGGACGTGGTTCGAGCACGGTCATGGTCAGATCGACGAGCCTTGAGCCCTCGGTGGTGTCGGCGCTGAACGTGATGTATTCTTTGCCGAAGGCCCAGTAGCCGTTGTTCTGCAGCCGTCGGGTCACCATGTCGCGAAGCTCCTCGAGGAGGTTGCGGTCGAGGCGGTCGCCACGCGAGACGGGGAAACGCAACGAGTCGCGCATGATAATCTCGCGCAGCGTGTCGTTGGGAATGCTGTAGGAAATGCTGTCGATCACATGAGGCAGACCCGGCTCCACGGTATACACCAGCTTTGTCCGGCGCTTTTCGTGATTGGGGAAGGAGTCGGTACGCACGGTGGCCTTGAGGTAGCCGGCATTGTTGACGGCACGCAGCAGCTGCCGCGCGTCGTTGTCGGCCGCCCCGGCATCGAACACCACCGGCGGCTCCCCAAGGCGACGTACCCATTTGTTCCACCAGCGAGTGGAGTCGCGTCCCGACATGTTGTATATGCCCAGTCGCATCTTGGCAAGGTTGAGAAACTTGTTGTTGGGGCGCTGGCGCACATAGCCTATCAGCTCCTTACCCGTGAAGGATGCCACAGAATCGTTGACCTTTACCTTGACGTCGTCGAGGAGTAGCCGGCCTTCGGGCACGAATTTTGTCGTGTTGCACGACGTCAGCCAGAGCATCGTCACGACGCCCAGCAGCTTGACCATTGTAGCCGCGAAACTCCCCGGTCTCATCTCACTCTCCCTCCTTTATGTTGTCGTATTTGATGCTCTCCTCTATTATACTGTCGTATTTGATGCTTTCCTCCGGTTCTCTCTCTTTCTTCTTCATTCCGAAATGCGGGTCGATATGTATCATGGCGCATACGGCGAACGTGACGAGACAGCATAGCATCACCCACCAGAAGAAGTTGACGAAACCTTGCGGCCCTGCCATGCCGAAGAGATTATATTCCGACAGAATGTTGTGGATCCAGCCGGCGTACATGCCCGGGACCATCATTCCGAGGGCCATGAAGGCGGTGCAGAAGGCATAATGGGAGGTCTGGCTCGGTCCCTGGCTGAAGTATATGAGGTAAAGCATGAAAGCCGTGAAGCCGAAGCCATAGCCGAACTGTTCGATACCTACGGCGGCGCAGATAAGACCGAAGTTGTCGGGCTGGAACATCGCCAGGAAACAATAGAAGATGCAAGGAAGGGTAAGAGAGAGAGCCATGGGCCATAGCCAGCGTTTGAGACCGTTGCGCGCTATGGCGATACCGCCGAGTATGCCGCCCAACAGCAGGGCCACAACTCCTACGGTACCGTTGACGAAACCTACCTGTGTGGTGGAGAGCCCCAGTCCGCCATCAGCATGAGAAGCCACCATAAAGGGCTGCGTGAGCTTGATGCACATGGCTTCCGGAAGCCGGTAGAAGAGCATGAACAGCAGTGCCGTCACTATATGCCGCTTGCGGAAGAACGTCACGAAAGTCATGGCGAAATCCTTCACTATCGTGCCTGCCGTCACGCCCGGTGTGGGATGGTCCTTGCGGCTTTTCGGCAGGAAGAAATAGTGATAGACGGTTATGGCGAGGAAGAATGCCGACAGCGCGCAGAACACCAGACCCCACGCCATCGGTATGTCGCCGAGACTCTTCTCAAGGAATCCGGCAAGCATCACGAGTCCTCCCTGTCCTATCACCGAGGCTATGCGGTAGAAGGTGGAGCGCACTCCCACATATGCCGCTTGCTGATGGGATGTGAGTGCCAGCATATAGTAGCCGTCGGCCGCTATGTCGTGCGTCGCCGAGAAGAAGGCCATAAGCCAGAATGCTATCAGTGTGGTGCCGAAGAATATCGAGGTCGGCAGCAGAAGGCCTACCGCAGCCATACTTATGCCCAACAGCAGCTGCATTCCCAACACCCATGACCGCTTAGTCTTGAACAAATCCACAAACGGACTCCAGAATGGCTTTATCACCCACGGCAGATAGAGCCAGCCGGTATAGAAGGCCATGCTCTTCAGGTCTACTCCCATGTTGGTGTACATAAGTACGGTCAGCGTATTTACCGCGAAGTAGGGTAGGCCTTCTGCCACATACAGCGTCGGTATCCATGACCAGGGCGATTTATTCATAAATTTTCAGCAATTTGGTGTTTGGGTAATAAAAGTCGAGAATGTCGGTGAAAGATTTGCCGTTCAAGGCCATACGTGCGGCGCCTGTCTGACATAGACCCACACCATGGCCCCAGCCGCGTCCCGCAAAGTGAAAAATGTTTCCCTTCCGGCTGATCTCGAATGCCGAGCTGAAGAGGCATGGCTTGCCGAGGAGACGTCTTACGGCCAGCTCTTTGCCCACGTCGATGCTGCCCCGGTCGCCCGTCACACGCAACAGCGATATGCGGCCCGACGGCCCCCGCCGCAGAGCCCTGAGGCTACTGACATCCCCTATATCCTTATGGTATATCTTTGCCACGCGTTCCCTGATTTCGCCGGCGTCGATAGCAGCTGTCCAGCTGTCGAGCATTGCCGTGGACCGGTCATAATCCTTGAATACCTGCCGCGCGAACTCCTCCTTGTAATCCTCCGGCATGTCGGCGCACGAACACCATGGGTCTCGCTGCGCGGGTAGATATTCATAATCGGTATCTTCCCAGCATGTGGAGAAGAGTTCTGTATGGCCGCCGCATGATTTGGAATAGCGTGTGTCGGCTATTTCTCCATGCGCATCCACAATGACGAGGCCTCGGGTATCGGCCACGGCGCGTGCCGCATTGTTGTCGGCGGTCGCGGGCACTCCCTGATAACGTTGGCAGCAGTCGTCGCTGCATACGTCGCAGTCGTCATGTCGGCGTCCCATGCCGGCGAGTGCCCAGCTACGCGCTATCACTGCATGAGCCTTCAGAAACTCCATGGGCGCCGACGGATTCATCTCGCTCCCGTTGACGCACATCAGATAGCGTTCCAGAGGCAGAAGGTTGTAAAGAGTCTTGTTGTCGCGGTCCACTTCGAAAGAGCCTTCGAGAAGGGTGCCGATCTGCCGCGACCAGTGGAATCCCACCCCTATGGCCTGGTTCTCCAGAGCCATCATGGCTCCCTGCTCCAGTGGCCGGTAGACAACCATACGGCCTCGCGACGTTATCTCGTACATACCCCGGGGACTCAGCAACGGTGCCCCGGCCGTATGTATCCGAACCCTTATCTCCGGTTCCCTGTCGTAATTCGTCATCAGATGTAGAGCGTCAAATACCGAAATAATGCCGTATATCCCCGGGGATTGCGTCGGCGAAAGCCACTTCCGCATATATCTGCCGCACTGTCGGGGCGTCGAGACGGTTGAAATCCTCGGCGCGTGGCGTGATCATAAGCCCCGTCATGTCGATGGCTCCCGGTGCAACCATGATTTTGTCGGACCCTTCGGCAAAATAATGATGCGGGCGGTGGCTACGACGTGGAACTATCACGGCTCTAAGATAACCGTCGGATCCCATCCAGAAGAATACGTTGACAAGTCCCGGGTCATGATTCCCTTGGGCATCAATGCCGAAAGCTCCCGGTATGCGCATCAGTGTATGGGCCCCCTCCATATCGGGAGTGATTACGGCGCTTATGAAATGGAACGGCAGGTCAAGGCCGAAGTCCTCGGAGCTCATGAAGCCATGACGCGAAGAGGGATGATTCTCTTCGGCGAGGGCGAGAAGAGGGAGTTCCGATTTAAGCACGCATTGTAGATGGAGATGGTCGGGCGCGGAAGCGCCGCCTCTGGCGCCGTTGAAGAAAACGGCGAGGTCCGGGGCCGCCTCGGCCATAGCCGCCATCTCGAATGGCGGTGCATCCTGTGGCCGGTGCTCTCGCGATATCACCGTGAAGTGGATAGGAAGTATCGGGAAAGGATTCACGCAAAGGTCCCAGCCGGGCATCCATTCGGCGCACAGCTGCTCGGCGGGGCGGTTGGCGGCGCACAGGAAACAGGGGCGTGCCGCTATGCCCTGTGCCGAAGTGTCGGCAGCTGTGGATACGATACGTGCCGGGTTCAGCTGCAGTGCCATAGGGAGCGCTCCCATGTCGAGAGGCTTGCGCTGCGTCTTCCCCAGGTCGCGGTATCGCCGCGCCGCATCGGGCCACAGTTCCAGCTGGTGCTCCACAAGTGTGTTGACGGTCTCGAGATTCAGGCGCGCGGGGGCCGCGCCTAATGGGGCGTTACTCTTCATTGCTGTCGTTTTCGCGTATGCGGGCCATCAGCTCCACAGAGCGCAGGAAATCCTTATATTCGTTGTTGGCGTTGGTGCGTTCTATGCTCAGAGCGGCATCCGAGTTCCCTTCCCAGCGGCGGCAGAGATACAGGGAATGGAATATGCGACCCACTGCATAGGAGCGGCTCAGTCGCAAGGCCATGGCATAATCCTCGCCGTAGGATACGTTGGGGAAGGGATAACGGCGCACCAGCGGCGTGAAGAATGCCCTCGGTGCTCCGAAACCGTTGATGCGCAGCGCATTGTTGGCGCCGTTGGAATCAGTCCACTCGTCATGGCTTATCAGGCCGGGGGGTATCTGATTCCCTTCGCCGTCTATCATCGTGTAGCTGCCTACTACCATGCCGTAGTTGCCCGAGCGGAACTTGTCGACGATAGTCTGCAGAGTCTCCTCGGTCTCATATATGTCGTCGCTGTCGAGCTGCACGGCAAACCGCCCGCAACGGGGGTCGCCGACGGCACGGTTCCAGCAGCCCCCGATGCCAAGATGCTCGGCTCCCGACACCTTGATGACTACCAGGCTGCTGTGGCGCCCGGATATCTCGTCGAGAATCTCGCGGGTGCCGTCGGTGGAGCCGTTGTCGACCACAATCACATTGTAATGGAAATCGGTGGCTTGGGAGAGGGCCGATTCCACAGCCATACGGATGGTACGCGCGCGGTTGCGTACTGGAATCACTACCGACGCCTCGCAGTCGAAATGCTCCGCGTCATAGTCCACTTTCTCTTTTTTTGCGCTCACCATGCCTCCTATGTCGCGCAGATAGGCGGTGAACACCCGTTCCATCTCGCGCTGGTTCACGCGGTTGCGCGGATTCACGTAATCATGCTGTTTCTGGCCGGAGGCGCGGAAATCCGTTTTGTCTACGGTGTAGAGCGGCTCGGCGATGCGTACCACCATCTTGCCCATCACCACGCGCAGCCGCAGGGCATACCAGCCCCCGTCAAAGCAGAGTGAGTCCTCCTCGGCTATCTCCTCGGTGGCCCCCAACACGTCGGCCGCGTTGAGAAGCACTAATGGCCCGAAGTCGAAATCGTCGCGTACCGACCCCGGCTGATATTCCAGTACCGGATGATACTCCGTGCTCCCGTCGGGACTCAGCTCACGGTAGTCGCTGTAGGTCAGCGTGGAATCAGTGTCCACGGCGATGTCTATCATCCGTTGCACGGCATGCTCGTCGAGTTCTACATGCCGCCCGTCGAGCTGAAGGAGAACGAACTGCTCCAGCGAGGAGCGCAGTATGTGTTCCCTCAGCTCGGTTATGTTGGTGAATCGTATTGGCTTCATGAATGTTTATAGGGAATTCGGGATTATTTGGCGAGGAGGGATTTCATCAGTGAGTCGCGGCTGTCAGGATTGGTGATGGCCTCGAAGGGAATCGACATGACGGTGACCTTGCTTTTGCCCCGTCGCACGTTGATGCCGGCCGCCATGCCGTTGTCGAAGGTCAGGATGGTCTCGGTGTCGGCATCAGGATTGGGAGTAAGCACATCGGGATTCTCCACGATATACGTATCGCTGTTGAGCGTGTTGGAATACTCCAGCTTGTGGCCGGCTCTGTCGCGGATGCGGCCAGAGTTGCTGACGATGGTGTCGGCAGGCTGAAGACCGAGCACCTCGGCGGCGAACTTCCGGTCGGCGGCGTCGGATCGCATGTCCTGAAGGTCGCTGCTGATGTATTGTCCGCTTACGATGAGACGCCCACCCTTGTCGGAGTACTGTCGCAGTCGTTTCTGCATGTCGTCGTCAATCGCCGGATAGCGCACCCCTTTGACCGCACGGCCGGTGACCGACTTCTTCTGTTTGCCAAGAATAAGGTCAACCACGGGGAACTCCGACAGCTTCACATCGCCGTGGGCCACGGCCGATGCCGACGTGGATACGAATCCTTTGCCGGCGTTGGCTATGGAGGCTCCGTGCAGTGCCGGATAATCAAAGGTGTTGCCCGCGATTACCGTAGAGATATAGTTGCCGTTGCTACGGCCGAAGCTTTCGCCGGCATTGCGGCGGAACTCCGTCTGATAACCGGTGAATCCGATGTCCTTGATATAGGGGACACCGAAGTCTTTCTCGCTGTCGAAGCCTGCGCGGCTGTCGGCGGAGAAATGGCCCGGCGCCGACACGCGGTTGAAACCGTTTACAACCAGTACGGGTGCCGAGTTGTCGGGAGCCTCCCGCATGGCCAGCGTCTCGCTGGGGAAGGAGGCCCCACCCGCGTTGGTGGCGATCACCCGGAAGGAGTGTATCTCGTTGTCGGCCACGCGGAAGTCGTAATGGGTGGCTTTGGTGGAGGATATCTTATGGAATCCGAGGTCTTCGCCGGTGCGTTCCATGATGGTATACCCTGTAGGGTCGGCGGTAGGCTCCAGGGGATCCTCCACGGCTTTCCAGCTCAGTCGGTAATGGTTTTTCTTCAGACGTTTTATCTGGAAGTTCTTGACGGGGAGTGGCTGAATCACGAGCTGACGTCCTTTGCGCTCTGCCAGAAAGCGGGCGAGCGCCTTGTAGATGGCGCGGCCCACGGTGAAACGGAACTCCGGGTCAAGGCCATACTGCATGTCGCCGAAGTTCTGGTGGCTCAGCAGCTCTATGAGCGTGGTGGGCACTTCGGGCACGCGGGCCTCTACATACGACTTGTCCCACATGGAGCGGCGGGTCCACTTGGGTTCCCATTGCCGGCGGATGTCGGAGGTGATCTGTCCCATCACCATGTCGGTGAGCATGCGTGAGTTGATGCGTGGGGTGCCGTCGCGGTAGCTGGCGCCGTTCTGGCTGAAGTATATTCCGAGGGTGCCCACCGTGGAGTCGTCGGCGCGTTTGCCGGCGTCGGAATGGAGGGCGAAGGCGAGGTCTACGGGTAGCTTGAGTCCTTCGCTGTTGGGGAGCACGCGTGAGCCGCCGGCAAGATAGTTCACCCAATGGCCTCGGCTGGTATAGTCGTCCTTATAGTCGTCGCGGCCATGGTATGGCGAGTATACATATTCCGGGAACCCGGCCCAGTGGAGCCAGTAGCGTGCCCCTTCGAGGAATCTGGGGAGACCCGACGTGGAGAAATGCGGAGGAGTGCCGCGACGTTCCGGCGCCGGCGCCTGCGTCTTGGCCACGGTGCCTGTGTCGTCGATGTCGCTGCTGTTATCGCCGTTCTCGGTGTCGTCGCCCTCTTCCTCATCCTCTTCTTCGGCTTCCTCATCGTCGGAGGTGCCGTTGTCGGGTGTGGAGGGGTCGTAATAGACGTCGCTGCGTCGCGGCGAGCGTGCTATGTTGCCCATTCCTCCGCCGATCTTCACCGCATCGGCCGTAACCAGCTTGCCGGGTGTGCCCGTAGTGACATTCGAGAGGGTCACCACCGGTTCCGTATCGCTGTAACCGGCCTCTAACGGCACCGTACACAGATATATCCATGTGCCGCCGCCCATTGTCTGGTTGACCGTGAATTCCTTGGAGCCCCCGGAATAGTTCACGGTATAACGGGCATCCGATGTGGAATTGGGAAGAGTCTTGTAGCTTACGTATATGGCGTATTCACCATCTTCGGGGATGTCGGCATACCAGGCGGCCACCGAGGCCTTGTCGTTGCGCGACACTGTCGGCACCTGGCGGTAGGAACCGTTCTCAAAGGGATTCTCGGTATCGCGGAAGTCGGGAAGGTCGTAGATGAATCCTTCCAGTTCGCCTGTGGCCCATTGGTTGCGCCCGTTGTTCTCGCGGTAGGTCGACTGAGAGTATACCTGACCCTCCGGGTTGGTGTCGTTGTCGACGATAACCTCGTTTTTGTTGGTATCGCGTTCGCGGGGCAGGAACACGTAGGCTCCGGCATTCTCCAGCATGGGCACCACGTAGGGAAGTATGTAGCTCATGGTGTAGGTGTCCTCGATGCTCTGGAAGAGCAGAGGACGCTGCCACGACCATGCCCCGTTCTTGAAATAGCGGCCATGACTGTGCCATAAGGCCAGAATATCGTTCTCCATACCCTTGGATACGTCGGCCACCGGATTGACTTCGCTCACGAACGCCGGATTTTTGCGATACTGTTCGGGGAGCTTGTCGATACGGCGTATGTAGTATGCGAGGTCTTTGCCGTTGACCGAAAGGTTCACGCGGTAGTCGGATATTGAATCGGGGAGAGCTTCGCGGACATTTCTGCGCAGCGTGTCGATCAGGCCGCGTGTCACGGGCAGATAGGTGAAGTTCTCGTTGAGAGAGACAGCGGCGGTTTTTGAGGAATGGTTAGGCTTGACGCTGTTCACGCGCAGACCGCCAGGGTTAAGGTGCGTGGGTATGCGCCGGAGCACCAAGGCATTGACGGCAAGAGTCAGCGAATCGTTCTGCGCCGTCTCCTTGGGAGGTGCCACATAACGGGTCTTCACGGCGTTATGGCCGCGACGCTTGGTGCGGCTGCCGCTCTTCTTGCTCCGTGACGATGTATTCTTTCCCTTTTTCCGGCTGGATCCGCTCTGGCTCCCGCTACGGCTTTTCTTGCTCCCCGAATGCCGTGACTTCGACTTGGAGGAGGACTTCTTTTTGGATCGGGAAGAGGATTTTTTCTTGGAGCTTTTCGATTTTGAAACAGATGTGGATGCTGCCATTGCCGGAATGGTCTCCACGCTGCCTGCGCACAACAGACAGCATAATATGAGATATATGATGTGTTTGAATCGCATGCTTTTGGGTATTAACAGCGTGTTCTAAAAATCACGCACTAAGGACGCCACCGCGGGCATCGCCGTATGGATAACAAAATTACAAAAAAATCCGGCGCTCCCCAAATCGGCCGGTTTAACAAATCTTAAAAGCGTCTAATAAAGGTTTTCGTATTGACGGGCAATTGTAGCCCAGGAATAGAATTTTTTGGCCTGGAGTGCGAGGATATGGGCATCGGGGAGTTCCGATTCGAGGAGGTCGCGGAGCTGCAGGTCGTCATCGAAATAGAGGGCGTTTCCGAAAGTGGTCTCGCGGTTGTAGATGACGTTGAAAGCGAGTATCGGACGCCCGAAGAACATTGCTTCCACAAGCGAAGGGTTAGTGCCGCCGGCCGAATGGCCGTGGATGTAGCAGCACGCGTTGTTGCGCAGAGCGTAGAGCACATCCAGGTCGTAGATGGCGTCGAACAGCTTTATGTTGGGTTCGTCGGCATATTCCTGATATAGCCGCTTCGAATAGTCGGAGTATCCCCAGTTGCCTATGAAGGCTATCGTCTGCGAAAAGCCCCGGAAGGCACGCAGTATCATCTCGCAGTTGTTCTCCGGCTCTATGCGGCACATGGCCAGGGGGTAGGCGCCCGGCTTGAGATGATAGTTGTCGAGTATCAGGTGCTGCTTGCGCACCGGGATGGTACGCATCACGTGGTCGCCGCCATATGCTATGATTTCTGCCTCCCGGCCATAGGTGGCCTTCACATAGTCGTAGATACCCTTGTTGTCGGTTATCACCGTGTCGGCATACTTCACGGCGGCGGCCTCCGACATCTTCAGCACCGTGCGGGCTACGGTGCCCCATTTGTGGCGAAGGTATTCATGGCCGTCGATATTGACGATAATCCGAGCCTTCGTGATCTTTTTGATCAGGGGAAGACTCATGCACCCCGACACGCCGAGAATCAGCAGCGTGTCGTAACCGCGGAGACTCTTGAGCATCGACACTATGTCGTAGGGGATGCTGCTGGCGCCATGGGCGTTGATGGGCACATAGCGCAGCTTCGCCCCTTTGTAACGCGGCAACGTCTTGTCCATCAGCGGGCTGGAGCAGAATATAGTGTAGTCAACGTCATCGCTCTGGTATTGACCGATGATGTTTTCGGCGAGCGATTCGAAGCCCCCGTAATGGGCCGGTACGCCCTGCGTACCTATCACCGCCACTTTTTTCTTATTCCTCTCCATATCGCGTTATTGCAGTATTATTAACGTTGGCGGCGGCCATATGTTGCCCCTTCGGCATTCTTGAGGAATAAATCCTGTACTGGGTGGCGAGGAGGAGAATGAGCCACATCATCGGGCAGTTGTAATGTCCGGTCTGAGCCACAGCCATCAGGGCGAAAAGCCATGTGAGCGGTTTGCGAGGTACGAGGCATATGGCCACCACCATGGCCTCAAGGGCAAGCCATACGAAGAATCCGTAATTGTACCATGCACGTATTATCTGCGGGCCCTCCACCACGAAGCAACTTATGTCGGGATATTTGCTTTGTATCAGCCGGGTGTCGGCATCGGTGCCATGTCCGGTCCAGAAAGACCTGTCGGCGGGATTCATGTCTCGGGCCACGGCCAGCGTTGTCGCCACGCGGGCCGACATGCTCGTGTCGGCCTTGATTATCTGCTGTTCGTCGAGCGTAAGCGTGGCCGCACCAACATCCCTCAGCCGGCGGTAATGCTTGTGGCTCTCGAGCCCCGGTGCCGCTAACAGGAATATCCCGGCGCATACCACCACGGCCAGCGATACCCACGGCAGATATCGCTGTTTATACCATGGAAGAAGTGTCACCGGAAATACCACATATGCCGAGGCGTTGTCGGTGGAGAAGAGGCACCAGCAGAAGGATATCCACAGCAACGGATACCTGCGTATGTCGGCGAAAAGGGTAGCTTCCCGGTTGTGCAGGATGGAGATGCCTCCGTAGGCCACCATGATTACGCCGAGAGTCTGCGACATTACAGGCGTGTCGGGGCCCAAGGCGTTAAGCTTCCATCTGTTGTTGCCGTAAGAAGTGATGCTGTTGAATACGGGAATGTCCGCCAATACGCAGAGCTGCTGTATGCACAACGTGGCGGCATATGCGTAGACTATCGCCCTGAGGAGACGCAGGAATTTTTCGGGAGGCGTTTTGTCGGCGGTCTGCAGCCGGACGCACATGGAGTAGTAGAAGGCGAGTGCCCACGAAAGGACAATGGTCTGCCAGCGGAAGGAATCCTTATGCAGCAGTATTGCGGAGATGGAGAGGAGAAGGAGGAAAAGGGCTACTGGTATGTCGGTGCGCGGAATGAATCTGCGGCATTGGGGCAAGGCGAGCAGCAGGGGAGAAAGGACGGCGCATCCCACCAACAGCAGATTGAGGTCGTGGCGACCCGTGGTGCAATCGAGGTACACACACAGCACGACCGTCATGCCGCATATCAGTGGGAAACATAGCCGCCGCGACATTCGCTATGATTGTCAGAAAGTGAATGGCGACTCGAAGTCTTTCAGCAGTGGCTGGAGAGTGTCTTTCTCCGACAGCAGCGCATGTGTCGGGTCGATATGCCAGTCGATACCGAGCGACGGGTCGACTATCGAGATACCGCCGTCGGCTTCGGGTGCATAGAAGTTGTCGCATTTGTACTGGAACACGGCGGTGTCGCTCAGGACGGCGAAGCCATGGGCGAAACCACGGGGAATGAAGAACTGACGTTTGTTTTCCTCGGAGAGTTCCACGGCGACATGCTGCCCGTAAGTGGGCGAGCCTTTGCGTATGTCGACAGCCACATCGAGCACGCGCCCTCTGACGCATCTCACAAGCTTCGACTGTGCATGGGGCGGCCGCTGGTAATGCAGTCCGCGCATTACCCCGTAGCTCGAACAGGATTCATTGTCCTGCACGAATTCTATCGGCGCCACCTCTCGGTCGAATACACTCTTGTTGTAGCTCTCAAAGAAGTAGCCGCGGCTGTCCTTGAACACCCTCGGCTCTATTATCACCACGCCTTCTATGGCGGTCTTTATCACGTTCATCGGTTCTGGTCAAGTTCGTCAATAACCCTCATGAGGTATTGACCATATTGGTTCTTCAACATAGGCCGAGCGATTTCGGTCATTTTCTCGCGGCTTATCCAGCCATGCCGGTATGCGATGCCTTCGAGACAGGCAATCTTCAGTCCCTGGCGTTTTTCGAGCACCTCCACATATATCGAGGCCTCGGCCAGGGAGTCGTGCGTGCCGGTGTCGAGCCATGCGAAGCCCCGCGGGAGTGTCTGCACCTTGAGCTCGCCGGAATTCAGAAACTCCTGGTTCACCGTGGTGATCTCAAGCTCGCCACGCGCCGATGGCTTGATGTTGGCCGCTATGTCCACTACTCTGTTGGGATAGAAGTAAAGCCCCACCACGGCATAGTTCGACTTGGGGTGCTGCGGTTTTTCCTCTATCGACAGGCAGTTGCCCTCCTTGTCGAATGTGGCTACGCCGTAGCGCTCCGGGTCGTCGACCCAATATCCGAACACGGTGGCCTTGTTCTCCTTTTCCACGCAGTCCACAGCCTCGCGGAGGGTTTTGTCGAAACCGGCGCCATGGAAGATGTTGTCGCCGAGCACGAGGCATACGGAGTCGTCGCCGATGAAGTCGCGGCCTATGATGAAGGCCTGGGCAAGCCCGTCGGGGCTCGGCTGCTCGGCATACTCGAAATGTACGCCATAGTCGGAACCGTCGCCCAGAAGCCGCCGGAAGCCGGGCAGATCGTAAGGAGTAGAGATGATCAGTATATCCCTGATACCCGCCTGCATGAGGGTCGAGATGGGATAATATACCATGGGCTTGTCGTAGATGGGCAGAAGCTGTTTGCTCACTCCCTTCGTGATCGGATAAAGACGGGTGCCTGACCCGCCGGCGAGTACTATTCCTTTCATCGCTTATTTCTCGTGTGAGTAGGTGTAGATGGAGCCATAACCGTAACCGTAGCTGTAGGGGTTGCCGTAACGGAGGGCGTAACGGCTTGTGGGGTTGATGGTGCCGTTGAGGATTACCGACATGTTGGGGTAGGAGCCCTTTGAGTAATATTCCTCGATTACGGGGAGCATGTCGAGACGCAGCAGACCGGCGCGGATCACAAACAGAGTGGAATCGGCATATTTGCTGATTATCGTGGAGTCGGCCACAACCTCCACAGGCGGACAGTCTATGAAGATGTAGTCGTAATGGTTTCTGAGGTCCTGGATCAGGGCGTTGAGTCTGTCGGAGAAGAGGAGCTCCGTGGGGTTGGGAGGCAGCGTGCCTACCGGTATTATCGACATGTTGGGGGCGTCGTCCACAGGCACGATGATCGAATCGATGTTGTTGACGCGGTTGGCCAGATAGTCGGATATTCCGTAAGAGCATTCGCTGACGTATTTGCTGAGCGAGGCCTTGCGGAGGTCGAGGTCGATGGCCACCACCTTCTTGTTCTTGATCGAGAAGCTCTTGGCGAGGTTGTAAGTCACGAACGTCTTGCCGGAGCCGGGGTTGGCCGAGGTGAGCATTATCGCCTGTGAGCCTGCCGCGGAGCCGCTGCCGTTCATGAACTCTATGTTTGTACGGATCACGCGGAAGGCCTCGTTGATGGCGTTGCGC